>ERZ1026856.16-NODE-16-length-149508-cov-13.379176_pt1 | contig 149508 bp, 128 predicted proteins | sample MGYA00380158_ERZ1026856 | MGnify/ENA primary metagenome ERZ1026856 (study PRJEB33269, sample SAMEA4719794) | human gut metagenome | biome: human-associated habitat; feature: organic feature; material: feces | place: Cameroon | collected 2013-10 ... | reverse complement strand
TAATTCCTTACTGGCTGTAAGGGTTATTAACCATAAATATATTGTAGTAGAAAGGAGAAAGAAAGCAATGAATCGAATTGAAGAGAAGTTAAATCAGTTAGAAGAAAAGAACCAAAAGGCTTTTATTACATATACGACCGCCGGATTACCAGATCTGGAAGGAACGAAAAAATTGATCAAGGCACAGGAGGAGGCCGGAGTGGATCTGATCGAGCTTGGGGTACCGTTTTCCGATCCGGTGGCGGATGGCCCGGTGATTCAGAATGCGTCCTATCAGGCAATCTGTAAGGGTGTTACATTGAAAAAAGTGTTTCATACCGTAGAACAGATGCGGGAGGAAGGCGTGAAGATCCCAATCATTTTTATGATGTATTACAATACAGTGCTTCATTATGGCGTGAAAGAGTTTGTAAAAAAGTGTAACGAGGCAGGCGTGGATGGTCTGATCATTCCGGATCTCCCACTGGAAGAACAGGATGAAATCAATGAGTACCTGAATCTGTCCGATGCCACCATTCTCATCCAGCTTGTCTCCCCGGTTTCCGGTAAACGGATTCCGAAAATCCTTGAGAATGCGAGAGGATTTGTATACTGTGTATCCTCCATGGGTGTCACCGGGCAGGCAGCTGCCTTTCACCGGGAAGTCATTTCCTATCTGACACAGGTAAAAGAGGTGTCCAAAATTCCGGTCATGATGGGATTTGGTATCCGGGAAGCACAGGACGTTGCACCGATGAAAGATATCATTGACGGGGCGATTGTCGGTTCGCATTTTATCACACTGTTAGAGGAGAATAATTTCAGCACCATTGCGGCTGCAAACTACTGCAATAAGTTTAAACAGGATTTAAATAATCTGTAAAACATAGAAAAATAAACAACTTTACAAGGCAATCTGTATCAAAGAAGAGTGAGGAAAAAATTATGGATATCAAAGAAGCAATTGCAAAAGCAGCAGACAGAATTGATTTATCAGAGGACGAAGGAAAAAGTGTCATGGAGATCATGTTAAGCGGAGAGGCAACACAGGCGCAGATCGCTGCATTTTTAACTGCGCTGCGCATGAAAGGGGAAACGTTAGACGAGCTGGTTGGTCTTGCATCGGTGTTGCGGGATAAGGCAGAGACGATCGCACCGGAGGCAGAAAACTATGTCGATCTGGTAGGAACCGGCGGAGACTGTACCTATACCTTTAATGTTTCCACAACATCGGCATTTGTGGTGGCAGCGGCAGGACTTCCGGTTGCAAAGCACGGAAACCGTTCTATTTCATCCAGATCCGGCGCAGGAGATGTGCTGGAGGCACTTGGCGTCAATATCATGGCAGAGCCGGAACTTGTGAAAAAATGTGTGGATGAGGTCGGAATAGGCTTTATGTTTGCACAGCTTTTTAACAAATCCATGAAATATGTTGGCCAGGCGCGCAAAGAGATGGGAATCCGCACGGTCTTTAATATTTTAGGACCACTTGCCAATCCTTCCCGCGCAAAAAATATGGTGGTAGGTGTCTACAGCCCGAAACTCACAGAGCAGGTTGCAAAAGCGATGGCAAGACTTGGCGTAGAGCGTGCGTTTGTGGTGTCCGGTGCAGACCACATGGATGAGATCACTCTGACCGGAGCAACCACGGTGTCTGAGATCAAAGACGGTGAGGTCACAACGTTTGAGATCACACCGGAACAGTTTGGATTAAAAAGCTGCAGTCTCTCCGAATTGCAGGGCGGTGATGGTATGGAAAATGCCAAAATTACAAAAGATATCCTTACAGGAGAGGAAAAGGGAGCAAAACGTGACATCGTTTTATTGAATGCCGGAGCAACTCTTTATGTGGGAGGGGTTGCGGAATCCATCGCAGAAGGTGTAAAATTAGCGGCAGAGACGATCGACACAGGGGCAGCTTACAAAAAATTAGAAGAACTTGTCACTGTGTCGAACCGCTAAAAAGAAAGACAAAGCGAGGGACAAACAATGATTCGATTTAACAGTGACTACACAGAAGGATGTCATCCGGCAATTTTACAGAAACTTGAAGAGACAAACATGGAGCAGACAGCAGGCTATGGAGAAGATGAGTATTGTGAACAGGCGCGGGAACTGATCAGGAAGGCATGTGGGGATGCGCGTGTGGATGTGCATTTTCTTGTGGGCGGCACACAGACGAATGTCACTGTAATCTCGGCTGCTTTAAAGCATTATCAGGGAGTGATCACGGCAAAAACAGGACATATTAATATTCATGAGACAGGTGCTTTGGAGGCCTGCGGTCATAAATGCCTGTGCATAGAGACACCGGACGGAAAGCTGACGGCAGAGCAGATCGCGGCGTACACAGATGCACATTTTGCAGACGAGAGTTTTGAACATATGGTACAGCCGAAAATGGTATACATTTCCAATCCGACAGAGATTGGAACGATTTATAAAAAGGCGGAACTGGAAGCAATTTATCAGGTATGCAAAGAGCGTGGACTCTATCTTTTCATGGATGGGGCGAGACTTGGCTATGGACTGATGTGCAAGGAAAATGATCTGACACTTTCTGATATCACAGCCAACACAGACGTATTTTATATCGGTGGAACAAAAGTGGGAGCACTTTTTGGAGAGGCAGTTGTGATCCGCAATGAGGAACTGAAAAAGGATTTCCGTTACAATATCAAACAGCGAGGCGGTATGCTGGCGAAAGGCAGACTGCTTGGAATCCAGTTCCTGACCTTGCTTGAGGAAAACCGGTATTTTGATATTTCCGCACATGCAGCACGATTAGCGAAAAAGTTAAAGGACGAATTAACAAAAATGGGAGTAAAATTCTATATTGATTCTCCAACCAATCAGCAGTTTCCAATCCTGCCGGATGCTGTGCTTGCGGAACTGAAAAAGAAATACAGCTTTGCTTATCAGGAGCGAATGGATGAGACACACAGTGCAGTCCGTTTCTGTACCTGCTGGGCAACGAAAGAGGAAAATGTGGATATGCTGCTTGCGGATATTCAAAAATTGTTAAAAGTTGATGAGATAGAAGCATAAAGAATATGAAAATCCGTATGTATAGTGAACAAGATACACCAGAATATTTGTCTATACTATCATGTTTTATAGCTTAAAATTTGATGGTTAAAAATATGATGAAAGAATGGAGAGAATGATTAGCATGTCACCCAAGAAAAACATTTTACTCATCGCAACAGGCGGTACAATTGCATCCAAAAAATCAGACAATGGATTAAAACCACAGATTTCACCGGACGAACTGATGCAATATATCCCACAGGTGGAAGATATCTGTGATTTTCATGCCGTCCAGCTTTTAAATCTTGACAGCTCGAACATGGAGCCGGAGCACTGGAAAATGATGGTGCATACCATCCGTGAAAACTATGAAAAATACGATGGATTCGTCATTGCCCACGGTACGGACACAATGGCATACACTGCGGCGGCACTTTCCTATATGATACAGAATTCAAAAAAACCGATCGTAATCACCGGAGCGCAGAAACCGATCGACCTTGAGATCACCGATGCAAAATCAAATCTGCTCGACAGCTTTTTGTATGCATCCGATGATAAATCGCAGGGCGTGCAGATTGTTTTTGATGGAAAAGTCATTGCGGGAACGAGAGCGAAGAAAGTCCGGTCGAAAAGCTACAATGCATTTTCCAGCATTGATTTTCCGTGCCTCGCCATGATCCAGGATGGCAATATCATGCGCTACATTCCACCGGTTCCGTATGAAGAGGAGGTACAGTTTTATGAGGAACTGGATGAAAATGTGTATCTGATCAAGATGATCCCGGGAATCAAGCCGAGAATTCTGCGCAGTGTCTTTGAGAATTACGACTGTATTATTGTAGAAAGCTTTGGGGTGGGTGGTATCCCGCAATCGATCGCCGATGATTTTTATAAGCTTTGTCAGGAGTTCCCGAACCGCCTCGTGGTAATGTCTACACAGGTCGCACACGAGGGCAGCGATATGACGGTCTATGAAGTGGGACACGACATGAAAAAGTATTGCCGTTTTCTGGAATCTTACGATATGACTCTGGAATCTGTCATCGCAAAGGTGATGTGGATGTTAGGCAACCGGGAAGCACTGGGCGGTGATTTAGAAGATATCTTTTATAAAAATGTAAATTATGATGTCATTTTCGGGAAAAACAGGAAGTGCTGACAGAAGTATCATCTCAGAAAAAAATGATTTCAAAAATATTTGCATCTTATGATCGTTGGTATCATAATGGTGCAAAGGATTCTTTGGAAAGGTGGTTTGAAAATGAAATTTGAACCGATTGAAATCAAGGATAAAAGTAATCGTACGATCGTACTGAGAAATGCAACGCCGGACGATGCAGAAGATTTGATTACGTACTTAAAAGTCACCACTGCGGAAACACCATATCTGATCCGGGAACCGGAAGAAGTTGTCATGACATGGGAGCAGGAGACAGCGTTTATCAATAATTGCCTGAATTCGGACAGATCCTTAATGTTAATTGCAACGTTGGATGGAAAACATATCGGAAACTGTTCTTTCAATCCGGTTGGAAACTATAAGAGATATTGGCACAGATGTGAAGTCGCAATTGCTTTGTATCAGGAATTCTGCGGATATGGTATTGGAAAAATCATGTTGGAAACGGCGCTGAAAGCAGCAAAAGAGATTGGATTTGAACAGGCAGAACTTGAAGTGATCTCGGAGAATCAAAATGCAATTGCATTGTATCAAAAACTGGGCTTTCGGAAATATGGCACATTTCCAGATAACATGAAATATGCAGATGGACATTATGTGTCTGCGGACTGGATGATGAAAAAATTATAATTGCTGAAATATATATTAGATAGGTTAGGATGATATGGACTTGAGAGTGCTGCGCTACTTTTTGACAGTGGCAAGAGAACAGAGTTTTACAAAGGCGGCTGAACAATTGAATATCACGCAGCCGACGTTATCCAGACAGCTTGCAGCGCTGGAGGAGGAACTTGGCGCAAAGCTTTTTAACCGCGGAGGACATCAGATCACGCTCACAAATGAGGGACTGTTATTAAAAAGGCGTGCACTTGAAATCGTAGATTTAGAGGACAAGATCGTCAGTGAGTTTAAGGGAAATAACGATTCTATCGAGGGAAAAATAACGATAGGCTGTGGCGAATTTCTGGCAGTGGAATCGCTGGCAAAAATCTGTAAAAACTACAGGGAAAAATATCCGTTAGTCCAGTTTGCAATCCACACCGGAACGGCGGACAATGTTCTGGAAATGATGAACAAAGGGCTGGTGGATATCGGACTTTTTTTAGAACCGGTCAATACGCAGGGACTTGATTACATCCGAATGCCGGAAAACGACCATTGGGTGGTAACAATGCGGCCGGATGATCCGCTTGCCCCAAAAGAGGTGATTACCAAAAACGATCTGCTGGATGTGCCGTTGATCCTGCCGGAGCGTATGAATGTACAGAGTGAGCTGGCAAACTGGTTTGGAAAGGATTTCGGGAAGCTTCACATTGCATTTACGAGCAATTTGGGAACCAATGCGGGAGTGATGGCACTGCATGGGCTTGGTTATCCGATTTCGATTGAAGGAGCAGCAAGGTACTGGCGGAATGATCTGGTCGTTCAGAAAAGGCTTTTCCCGGAACTTAAAACCAGCACAGTCATTGCGTGGAGACGGAATATTCCGTACTCGCCTGCAGTGAGCAGATTTATTGAAGAACTGAACCAGATAATAGATGTGCTGCGTTGACAGGATGCTCAGAAATTAAAAAGCTGATAGAATTTACAAACATATGCTTAAAAGGCATAATAAAACATACATTATAAGTATTAGACATAATAAGAAAGCGAGTTATATAATAGGTGCATAAGATATGGCAGCATATTTTATGCATCTATTTTTGATCAGGAGGTATCAGTAATGAAGAAAACATTAGTTGCATTTTTCAGTGCAAGTGGAACAACAAAAAAGATTGCGGAAATGATCGCGGAGGCAGCAGATGCTGATCTGTATGAAATTGCACCAAAAGTATTGTATACAAAAGATGATTTGAACTGGATGAACAAAAAATCCAGAAGCAGTATTGAAATGAGTGATAAATCCATCCGGCCGGAAATCGCAGATTCCAATCTGGATATGTCGTCCTACGATGAGATCATTCTTGGTTTTCCAATCTGGTGGTATGTCGCACCGACGATCATCAATACATTTCTGGAAAAGTATGATCTCACAGGCAAGAAGATTGTTTTGTTTGCAACTTCAGGCGGAAGCGGTTTTGGAAATACAGTGAAAGAATTACAGCCGTCTGCACCGGGCGCAGAGATTGTAGAGGGAAAACTTTTAAACAGAGCGAATAAACAGGAAATCGAGAACTGGGTGAAAAATTTATAAAAAGGAGTGTACCAAGCTATGGCAAAGATCACACAGACAGCAGGAAGAAATGCACTCGGAGAATTCGCTCCGGAGTTCGCGCATTTTAACGATGATGTATTATTTGGAGAAAACTGGAACAATCAGGACATTGATGTAAAGACAAGAAGTCTTATCACAGTCGTAGCGTTAATGGCTTCCGGTATCACAGATTCTTCCCTGAAATTCCATTTGCAGAATGCAAAAGCACATGGTGTCACACAGAAAGAGATTGCTGCAATCATCACACATGCAGCTTTTTATACAGGCTGGCCAAAGGGCTGGGCAGTTTTTAACCTTGCAAAAGAGGTGTGGGATGTGAACGAGGGCGACCTTCCATACGAAGATCAGGCAATGCGTGCGCATGCAAAAGAGATGGTATTCCCAATCGGTGCACCAAACGATGGTTTTGCACAGTATTTCAGTGGAAAGAGTTTCCTTGCTCCGGTATCATCCAGTCAGGTCGGTATTTTCAATGTAACATTTGAGCCGGGATGCCGCAATAACTGGCATATTCATCATGCAAAAAACGGCGGTGGACAGATTCTCGTATGCGTTGCGGGACGTGGCTATTATCAGGAGGAGGGCAAGGAAGCAATCGAGATGAAACCGGGCGACTGTATTAACATTCCAACAGAAGTAAAACACTGGCATGGAGCAGCACCAGACAGCTGGTTCTCACATCTTGCAGTGGAAGTGCCGGGTGAGGAGACATCCAACGAATGGTGTGAGCCGGTATTGGATGAAGATTATGCAAAATTGAAATAGAAAGGAACTTTAAAATGTATCAGAATACATTAACACTTAACAACGGCGTAAAAATTCCACAGTTAGGACTGGGAACATGGTTTATTGATGACGACAAAGCAGCAGAAGCTGTGAAAGCAGCCGTAGAACTTGGTTACAGACACATTGACACCGCACAGGCTTATGGAAATGAGCGTGGTGTCGGAGAGGGTGTCAGGACTTGTGGCGTGCAGAGAGAAGAATTGTTTGTGGTATCCAAGGTGGCAGCTGAGCATAAAACTTATGAGGAAGCTATGGCTGGAATCAACAGGACATTAGAGACAATGGGACTTGATTACCTTGACATGATGATTATTCATTCTCCACAGCCATGGGTGGAAGTGAACCAGAGCGAGGATCGTTATGTAGAGGGAAACAGGGCTGCATGGAAAGCATTAGAGGATGCTTATAAGGCAGGAAAGTTGAAAGCGATCGGTGTTTCCAATTTCCAGATTGAAGATCTTGAGAGCCTGATGGAAACAGCAGAGATTAAACCGATGGTTAATCAGATACTCTGCCATATCAGCAATACACCAGTAGAGTTGATTGATTACTGCCAGAAACATGATATTGTGGTTGAGGCATATTCCCCAATTGCTCATGGCGTTATTTTAAATCAGCCGGAGATCAAAGCGATGGCAGAAAAATACGGTGTTTCTGTTCCACAGCTCTGCATCCGTTATACCTTACAGCTCGGTGCGATTTCTCTTCCAAAGACTGCAAGTCCTGCACATATGAAGACAAATGCCGAGGTTGATTTTGAAATCAGAGCAGAGGATATGGAAGTGTTAAAGAAGTTCAAAAAGATTGAAGATTACGGGGAGAGCAGTGGATTCCCGGTATATGGAGGAAAACTGTAAGATGAAAAAACCATATATAATCTGTCATATGATGTTTCCATTGATGGAAGAATTGACTGTGCTATGACTTCCAAACTCCGTGGCGTAGATGATTATTACACAACGCTGGATGAGATCAAGGTACCTACGACTGTGAGTGGAAGAGTGACAGCAGAACTGGAAATGGCAGAAAAGGGAATTTTTGTCCCGAAAAATAACGAAAGCTACGGACAGGAAGGATTTTCGAAACAGGCAGAGGAAAAAGGTTATGAAGTGATCGTGGATTCGAACGGAAAACTGCTCTAGCCGGATGCTTCGGGAATGGACAAACCATATCTGATCCTGACAAGTAAAAAGGTTTCCAAAGAGTATCTGCATTATTTGGAGGAACAGCATATCTCATGGATTGCATGCGGTGACGACCGCGTGGATCTTGTGCGAGCTTCGGAGATTCTTTTTGAAGAGTTCCATGTAGAGCGGATGGGAATCGTCGGTGGTTCCAAAATCAATACCGCTTATTTGGAAGCAGGACTTCTCGATGAGATCAGTCTTCTGATCGGTGCTGGAATTGACGGAAGAGGCGGTATGCCGGCAGTTTTTGATGGTCTTTCCATGAGCCATGATGTTACAGCGTTAAAACTTATGGATGTACAGAAATTTGACAGTGGAGCCGTCTGGATTCGGTATCAGTGTTAAAAAGAAATCTATGAATCTGTTTTAAATGTTAAATAAAATGAAATCGCTACATACCGGGAAACCAGGATGTAGCGATTTTGCTGTTAAGGAAACATAGTTTTTAACATTTCTGCAAACTCTTCAATATAATATCCTGAATTATCTTTCTTCCAGAAAGCACAGTACGTTTTCCGTATTGGTTTCCCGTTTCTCGTAAGTGGAATCCGTGATACTGCCGTGTCAAACCATTCATGTTCGCCGATCACATCAACCGGGAGATACACCTGTCCGGTGATAAGCTTTAAGCGGGCTTCCTGCATGGTATCTGCAAAAAGAAATTCTCCGTGCAGCCCGATGACCGTCTCATAATATTCCTGTTCTTCCTGCTGGCCGGTCTGATTCATGACCAGAATACAGGGTGTATTTTTCAAATCGGAGAGATCAAGATGATCTAATCTGTTGAGTGGATTTCTGGCAGACAATTCAATGTATAGTTTACTTTCTGCCAGAACTTCATTGCAATAAGCGTCTGAAAAGGCACGTCTCTGGTCGTTTAATGCGAGATCAATCGTGTTATTTTCCATGGCATGATACAGTTCTTCGTGACTCCCAACGGTAATATTTACATCGACTGTCGGATATTTTTCTGAAAATAATGCGACAGCTTCCGATAATTCATTTCCATGATAGCCTTTATAATAACCGATCCTTAAAACGGCATGGTCTGTGTCGGCAATCCTTTTGGTTTCCCTGACAAGCTGATGGATATCACCTGTGATCACAAGACTTTTCCGGTAAAAATGTTCTCCTGCGGGAGTCAGGGAAAAGGTGCGGTTGTGCCGCGCCAATAATTTTACGCCGAGTTCATCCTCTAATTTTTTGATCTGCTGGGAGATGGCAGACTGCGAGACGTGGCACTGCTCGGCTGCCAGATAAAAGTTTCCACAGGCAATGACTGCCTGTAAATATTCCATTTGTCTGAATAGCATATGAGTCCTCCTTAAGAGTATTATATAATGATTAGTTAAACTTATCAATAGGAAAAGAAAGATGAATTGATTGAGAAATAGACGTATGTTATTTTTAAGACAACAAAGATGATAACTTTACATGCAATACGGCAGAAATGGAGGCAATTATGGAAAAGAATTTAATTATTTATTACTCACGCAAAGGTGAAAACTATGTCAACGGAAGGATCGTTGATCTCAAAAAAGGAAACACAGAAATCTGTGCAGAATTTATCCAGAACGCAGTAGGCGGTGATCTGTTTGAAATTGAGACAGTAGAAGATTATGCAAAGGATTACCACAAATGCACTGAGGAAGCGCAGGTGGAACTGCGTGAGCATGCACGCCCGGAATTGAAAAAATATTTAGATAATATTGATTCTTATGAGAATGTTTTTGTATGTGGTCCGTGCTGGTGGGGCACTTATCCGGTAGCTGTTTTCACACAGCTTGAGAAACTCGATTTTACCGGAAAAAAAGTAATGGCACTTATGACACATGAAGGAAGCGGGCTTGGAAACAGTGAGCGTGATCTTAAAAAAATCTGTAAAGGTGCAACGTTCGGTACGGGTATTGCGGTTCATGGTGCGGATGCAGCAAAGTCAGAAATGGCAGTTACCAGATGGTCGAAGAAAAATGTGGAAGAATAAATTTCCAGAAGAAAAGAATCGTTAAGAAAGAGAAAAGGAAGGAAAAAGATAATGAGCAAAAAAGATGTAATGATCGTAACAGGCGCAGGACAGATTTCCATGGCGATTGCAAGAAGAATCGGATATGGCAAGAAAATCGTGATGGGAGATAAAAATATTGACAATGCAAAAGCAATTGCAGAGATCATGAACAATGCAGGATATGATGTGGAACCGGTGGAGATGGATCTTTCTTGCAGAGAATCTATTTTAAAACTGATCGCAAAAGCGCAGGAATATGGAGAAATCAAAATGCTTGTAAACGGAGCCGGAGTTTCCCCAAGTCAGGCACCAATCGAAGCAATTTTAAAGGTTGATTTATACGGAACGGCTGTTTTACTGGAAGAAGTTGGAAAAGTGATCGCAGAAGGCGGCTGTGGAGTAACCATTTCCAGTCAGTCCGGATGGAGAATGCCGCAGCTTACTGCAGAAGAGGATGTTGCACTTGCAACAACACCGACTGAAGAGTTGTTAAATCTTGAAATTTTACAGCCGGAAAATATCAAAGATACCCTTCACGCTTATCAGATGGCAAAACGCTGCAATGAGAAGCGCGTCATGGCACAGTCGGTAGAATGGGGCAGACGCGGTGCAAGACTGAATGACATCGCACCGGGTATCATCGTAACACCGCTTGCAGTGGATGAGTTCAACGGCCCTCGTGGTGATTTTTACAAAAATATGTTTGCAAAATGCCCGGCAGGAAGACCGGGAACCGCAGATGAAGTGGCAAATGTAGCAGAACTTCTGATGAGTGACAAGGCTGCATTTATTACGGGATCTACGTTCCTGATCGATGGCGGTGCGACAGCCTCTTATTATTATGGATCGCTGAAACCGGAAAAATAAATGAAAGAGTTCTTAGTAAATTATTTCATCAGTTCCGGCACCAGATTACTGTAATACTTCGTTTTCCCAGATAAAACTTCATCATAGAAGCTCTGCTTCCAGTCGATAAAAGCAACTGCCTTTTGCAGTTCTTCGATAGACTGGAGCAGAGCTTCTCTTTTATTTTGCAGAATGATTTTTCGTTCTGGAATGGATTCTTCCCCTTCCAGACAAAGAGCAAGATATTCTTTCATTTCGGCAATGCTCATACCGCAATTTTTCAGACAGTTTAAACTCTGAATCCATTTAATATCATGATCGTCAAACACACGATAATTTCTTTTATCTCTCTTTACATTTGGGATAAGTCCCTCGTTACAATAAAATTTCAAATTTTCGTAGGTCATGTCTGTTAGTTTGCAGGCTTCCTTCATAGAATACATGGCATCCTCCTAAAAAACAAAATATAAAGGTGAAACGCAATCTCCCTTAAATTTGTCGCTTTAAATTTCAAAAAATTTTAAAATAGCACTTGACCGGTAGTAACTACCGACTGATAGGATTATAGCATACAAGAAAAAATGAATCAACAAGCAGGAGGAAAAGCAGATGGAATATATTACATTAAGCAATGGTGTCAAAATGCCACAGCTAGGCTATGGTGTATATCAGGTAACAAAGGATGAATGTGAACAATGTGTACTGGACGCGCTGGAGGTAGGATATCGCAGCATTGATACCGCTCAGAGCTATTTTAATGAGGAGGAAGTTGGAAAGGCGATTGAAAAATCAGGAATCGACAGAAAAGAAATATTTCTAACTTCTAAGGTATGGATTGAACATTTTGGATATGAACAATGTAAAAAATCCGTTCTGGAGTCTATGGAAAAACTGCGTACAGATTATCTTGATCTGATGTTGTTGCATCAGCCTTTTGGTGATACTTACGGTGCATGGCGAGCTTTGGGAGAATTATACAAGGAAGGGAAACTTAGGGCAATCGGTATTTCCAATCATTATGCAGACCGTATGGTAGAATTTGCGAACTTCACAAATATTAAGCCAATGGTAAATCAGATGGAAACGCACCCTCTCAACCAGCAGAAAACATTAAAAGAATGGGCTGACAAATATGACATCCGACTGGAAGCGTGGGCACCATTTGGCGAAGGAAGAAATGGACTTTTTGAGAACGAAGTCCTGAAAACACTCGGACAGAAATACGGAAAATCAACCGCTCAGGTAATGCTCCGCTGGCATATTCAGAGAGGTGTGATCGTAATTCCAAAATCAGTGCATAAAGAACGCATGATTGAGAATTTCAATGTATTTGATTTTACACTTGATGAGAATGATATGAACCAGATTTCACAGTTGGATACAGCTACAAGTGCTTTCTTTTCACATCAGGATCCGGCAATGGTGGAATGGTTTGTGAAAATGGTAGAAGAGCGCAAAACACAGCATGACAACAGCAAAGAAAAAAAGAATTGGTAAATAGACAGAAAAAACAATTGACAAAATACAATGATCCGTTGCTAAAATAAGAGTACAAAGGAAAAAGAGTTCGGTATGAAGTACATTTTTAAAATAGCAATGGTAGATGATGATGAGATATTTCTGCATCAGTTAAAAGAATATGGGGAGCGGGCAAAACAGGATCTGAAGCTGAATGTATCCATTGATACGTTCTCAGACAGTGAAGCATTTGCAAACGAACACGCAGACCAGTATGATATTATTTTTCTGGATATCGAGATGCCGCAGATGGATGGCTATAAAGTCGCAAAGAAGATCCGGGAGCTGGACAAGACGGCGTGTATTATTTTTGTAACAAACATGGCGCAGTATGCGATCCTCGGTTACGAGGTGAATGCGCTGGATTTCATGATCAAGCCGTTTGAGTATTTTACGTTTCTGGACAAAGTGAAACGTGCTGTCCGTTACTGTGCGTCAAGAAGGGAAAAAGAGATTATCCTCGAAAAGAATTCCGAAAAAGTCCGGGTGAAGCTTTCTTCTGTTTATTATCTGGTAAAAGACAAAAATTATTTACGTTTTTACACGAAAAATGGTGAATACCGCATCCGTGGAACGATTGCGGAGAATGAAGAATTTTTCTGCAAAAATAATTTCGGAAAGATATCCTCAGGTTGTCTTGTCAATTTTCATTATGTGACGAAAATCAACAAAAATACGGTCTGGGTGAATGAGGAAGCACTGCCGTTAAGCAGGCAGATGCAGCAGCCTTTTACCAATCAGATGATGCGCTATCTCGGAGGAATGAATTAATTATGTCACACTATGTTTATATGTATTTTGTCAATTTTTCTTATCAGCTTTTTCTGATGGAAGCGATTTTTACTAAGCAGTTGAAACGGCGTTCTTATTTCTGGGTGAGGCTTGGTGTATTGTTAGCTTCTTATTTTGCACTTGGAGTGCTTCTAATCAGGGAAGTCAGTAAAATACCACAGGAGTTTTATCCGGTTGCGATTGTCTATTATATGGGTCTGTTTGCTGTTTCGCTACTTTTTTTGTATCTGTTGTTTGATGCGAAGCTGAAGGATATTTTATTTATTGGAACTGCGGGTTATGCCCTGCAGCATATCGCATTTTCCATGCAGACGATGGTAAGCTATACAATCCGGCAGTTTGGCGGATTATCTGCGCAGCATGAAACGGTATATGGCAGGATTTTTTGGATATTTTTTTATATTCTGGTTGCTGTGGTGAGTTACCGAACGCTGGTGAAGCATGCCATAGACCGGGAACTGTTAAAGGTTGTGAACCTGAAAATGATCCTGTTGTCGCTTGGCATTCTGCTCATCAGTTGTGTACTGTCTGTTTTTGCAACGGGCATGGATTCGGCAGATGGAGCACTATCAAACGTCGTTTGCCGTTTATATGCGATTGCGTCCTGTTCGTTCGGGCTAGTGGTACAGTTTGACATTGCAAGGCAGAACCGTCTGGAGACTAATAATGTGATACTCGAACAGCTTTTGTATCAGGAGAAGCACCAGCATGAAATCTCCAAAGAAAATATTATGATGATCAATATGAAGTGTCATGATCTGAAGCACCAGATTCAGGAACTGAAAAAGGTGGACAACCGCGACATGCGCACAAAGCTGATCGATGAGATGAAAGAGTCCATTATGATTTACGACAGCAATGTGAAATCAGGAAATGACACGATCGATCTCATTCTCACGGAAAAATCGCTGATCTGTCAGAGAGACAACATTAAATTCTCCTATATTATTGATGGAGCAAAACTTGATTTCATAGAAGTTGCAGATCTTTATGTCCTTTTTGGAAATGCACTTGACAATGCGATCGAGAGCGTGGAAAAGGAACCGGAGGAACAGCGTATTATCTCATTGAATATCAGGCAGAAGAATGAGATGGTCATGATCCATCTGGAAAATTATTGCAGCAGTCAGCTGACGTTTGTGGACGGACTGCCGGAAACAACAAAAGCTGACCGGATGTATCATGGGTATGGAACGAAGAGCATCCGTTATATTGTCGAGAAATACCATGGTTTTATGGAAATGCGGCAGGAGGACGGAAAATTCATTCTGGAAGTCCTGTTTAACAGAGCGTGATTGCAAAAGACACCACTTTTGCTACAAAAGACACCAGATTTGTCACAGCAGAAAAATTTCATGATAAACTCCGTTTTGTAAAGAACAAACAAAACAAGGAGGCTAAATCCTCTCCTCACCAGGAGATTAAATTTTACTGCGTAAAATTGGATTTTTCCTTCGGAAAAACAAGGAGGATGTATGAAAGAGAAAAAGCTGAAAATGAACAATAAAAAGTTCGTGACAATCTGGTGTATTGTTTTAGCTGTTTTATTAGTGCTTGATATCACAGCAACCATTTTAATGAACTTTTTTGCATTGTCCATGGAAATCTTTCTGGGCAGGGGTGCCCAGGTGACAACGGTTCCAGATGAGACGAAAGACTGGAACACACATTTTTATGAGGCATCTTATACAGGGGATGACCTGATGGACTACACGCAGTCTGTTGCGCTTAGTCTTGCAGAGGAGGGAGAAGTATTATTTAAAAATGACGGTGTTCTTCCTCTGGCAGAAGGAATAAAAGTAACACCTTTTGGATACCGCTATTTAAACCCGGTATACGGCGGAACCGGTTCTGGAAATGTAAACACAGATTCAGAGTATATTGTAAGCCCGCAGAAAGCACTGGCAGAATATTTTGATGTGAATACTGCGATGGAAGAACATTTGAGCAAAGCAAAAGCGCTCGGCATGAATGCAGATGGCTATGAGAAAGCCAACGAAGAGGGTGGCTTTGAAGGTGCCGGTAAAGACATCATTGAATATGAAACGGGAACCTATAACGGCATGGAAAGTGACGTTGCAGGAACGACCGGTATCGTATTTATCGGACGTGTCGGAGGCGAAGGTTCTGATGTTCAGGCAGATGTAGAGGGAAGCGCAATCTATGGAAAAGGTTATGCAGACGGAACGGCACATCAGCTTGCACTTTCCGAGGCAGAAAAAGAGATGATCCGTTTCTCAAACCAGAACTGTGAGAATACGGTTGTGATCTTAAACACATCCAATGTGATGGAGATTGCAGATCTGATGGCGGAGGAGGGTGATCTTTCCGCAGATGCAATTCTCTGGGTTGGTGGACCGGGAGCACAGGGATTTGAGGCAATGGGAGAGATCCTTTGCGGAAAAATAAATCCTTCCGGTAAGGCAACAGACACATGGATGACGGATATCATGTCTTATCCGACATCTGCAAACTTTGGAAACTATGAATATAACAATCTGTATCTGGTAACTGGTGGTTTCCCGACTCCGGTTGGCGAACCGACAGAGATGAACTTCCTTGAGTATGAGGAAAATATTTATGTAGGCTATCGTTTCTATGAGACGGTTTACGATACAAACGGAACATTCGAAGTGTTCGGCAATAAAAATGCGTCTTACGATGAGGCAGTCCAGATCCCGTTTGGCTATGGTTTAAGCTATGGAACAGACTTCACACAGGAGATTACTTCCTTTGATGACAGTTCTGATCAGATCAATGTAACTGTAACTGTTACAAATAATGGTACACAGGCAGGAAAAGATGTGGTACAGATTTACTACAATCCACCATATACTGATTATGATGCGGAAAATGGAATTGAGAAGTCAACCGCTAATCTGATCGCATTTGAAAAAACAGGTGATATCGCACCGGGAGCTTCCGAGGAAGTGACTTTAAGCTTTGCGAAAGAAGATATGGCATCTTACAGCTATAAACATGAAAATAGTGACGGCACCATCGGAGCATACGTGTTAGAAGCCGGTGATTATGTCATCAGCGCAAATGCAGATTCCCACACAGAATATGCATCCGTTGTCAGCACAGTGGCAGATACGATCTGGTATGATTCCGAAAACCCACGTCAGTCTGAGATTGATGCACAGTCAAAGCTCGATGAAAACGGAAATCCGACCGGTGTACCGGCAAAAGCGGAAGCAGATGAAAATGCACAGTTTGTGGTAGCATCCAACCTTTTCCAGGAGATGTCTGACCATATGGAACAGACCAGCCAGCTTACCAGAAAGAGTGGAACACTTGTAAATACCGCAACTTCCCCGACAGAGGATGAGAGAACCGCTCCGGACGGAGTTGGAAAAGATAACGGCGATGGAACGATGACGTTAAGTCCGATTGACTTAAGCACAGATACAACACTCGGAAACGTAGAGGAAAGCAAAGTATATGAGACAAAAGATCAGACCTTAAATGCAGAAAATGGCCTTACCTTGTCAGAACTCCGCGGAGCCAGCTACTATGATGAGCGCTGGGATTTATTATTAGACCAGTTGGATTTTGAAAATCCGGAACTTTTTGTTGCACTTGCAGCCTCTTACGACCAGACAGGTGCAATCTCAGAGATCAGCAAACCGGCAACCGTTGACTATGACGGACCACAGGGGATTGTCGGAAGTATCACAGATTCTCTGGAATACACAGCATATCCAAGTGAGCCGATCGTTGCAGCAACCTTCAATACAGACCTTGCATATGCATGGGGTGAGGCAGTCGGACAGGAAGCGATGAGTGCAGGTGTCAACAGCTGGTATGCACCGGCTATGAACATTCACAGATCACCGTTCAGTGGACGTAACTTCGAGTATTACAGCGAAGATCCATATCTCTCTGGAATGATGGGAGCGTATGAAGTATCTGGATGCTCAGATCAGGGACTGATCACAACGATCAAACATTTTGCATTAAACGATGAGGAATGTTACGACAACGACCGAAGCCGTGTCGCAATCTGGTGTAATGAGCAGGCAATCCGTGAAGTGTATGTCAGACCATTCGAGATCGCAGTCAAGAATGCAAAGATGACTTTGAACTATATCTCTGATGATCAGGGAAATATCTCCACAAAAGTCATGCGTGGAGCAACCGGAATCATGAACTGTATGAACTACTGGGGATTTACCTGGGGTGGTTCCAGCTACGCACTGAATACAGAACTTCTCCGCGACGAGTGGGGATTTGAGGGAATGATCATTTCCGATATGGTTATGAATGCAGGTTCCAACAGTGTTGATCAGGCATTACGTTCCGGAACAGATACCTGGATGGCATGGGGAAATTCTTTCATCACGCTGATTGAGGATACAAGCAGCAATATAGGTATTGCAACGATCAAACGTGCGGTCAAAGATATGTCTTATGCAATTGTAAACAGCAGGGCGATGAATGATGTTGCACCTGGAACAACTATTACATACAAGATGTCTCCATGGAAAGTTGGTTTATGGATTTCTAATATCTCTGTGGCAGTACTGATCGTTCTTATGGCATTTGTCATGGTAAGAAGAACCAAGGATGCCAAGGCTCATCCGGAAAATTACAAACTTCCGAAGAGTAAGAAAAATAAAAAGAATGAGGGTATGGCAGATAATAAAGAAGAGTAATTAGCAACTCTTTCTCCCAAGTTTTATTATCTTTCATATAAAAATCCTTCGGTGAAAATGCATGTCGTGTTTTTGCCGGGGGATTTTTTTCGTACCAATGTAACAGGTTGATTTTATTTGGTGCTATACTGTTTTATATCATGATATTTGCCTTTAGCAGAAGCTGTGGAGGTGGCAAGTTTGAAAATCGAAACATATAGTGGAAAATTTGACGATGAAATTATGTCGCTGATTCTTTCTATCCAAAATGATGAAGCCAAAATCGGGTTATCGCTTCAGGAACAGCCGGATTTGCTTGATATTTATCGCAATTATCAGCAGTCCGGTGGCGAATTTTGGATTGCATTATCCGATGACGGAGTAATTGGCACGATTGGACTGATGTTAAAAGAGAATCACTGTGCCGTCATGAAAAAATTCTTTGTAAAACAGGAGTTCCGTTCACAGAAGGTCGGGATTTCCTTATATAATGAACTTTTAAAATATGCTGTCAGCAAAAAAGTTCATCATATCATATTGGATACACCTGGGGTTGCCCTCGCATCCCATAGATTTTATGAGAAAGCCGGCTTTTACAGAATCAGTCCAGAAGAATTACCAGTGCCCTATTCTTATCCTGACAGAGACAGCATTCTCTATCTGTTGAATCTGTAGAACGAACATCAGTATTTAAGGAAAATCGCATTTGTGTTGATTATATATTCGAAGGAAAGAGGAAAAATCCATGCAGGAAAAAGACTTGCCGATTGATCTGGAAAAACATGTCTGCTATTCAGAGAGCATGAAAAAAGTAGTACAGGAGCATCTGAAAAAACAATTTAAGGAAGCAGATGCCGAATTGCGCTGGTGGAACCTACGACTGCATTCTGCTTTTTGCCTATTACGAAGTTCTGGATCGTAAACCGTTGATCGAAGAAATCTATGGGATAAATAATGCCGTGTTTCTTCCTGTATTTTGTAATGGAGACTATCCTGCAATGGAATTATTGCATGCCGGGCTGATCCGCAGGACAACCTGCTCGAATGGGGAGGTGTGCGATTACTGGATCGTTGGGGATAAGAGTAAATATTTGAAAGAACACCCGAAGAAGACGGATGGGAGCGGATATCTATATAATCGTTACTGTTCGCTCGTACCTCGTTCCAATAACAAAAGTTGATTTTATACAGAAGAAAATTTATACTTAGTTCAGATGCAATGTTCAGATAGAAGCATTGTGTCTGAATTTTTTTATGACAGGAAAGATATTATGGAGAGTAATTGTAAGGAACCATCCTACATCGAAGTGCGGGGCGCAAAGGTTCACAACTTAAAAAATATAAATATCGATGTTCCATTGCATCAGATCGTTGGCATCGCGGGTGTATCCGGTTCTGGAAAATCCTCGCTGGCGCTCGGTGTTTTATATGCGGAAGGGTCAAGGAGATATCTGGAATCCCTTTCGACCTACACAAGAAGGCGCATGACCGGAGCAGCAAAAGCACAGGTGGATGAGGTGCGTTATGTACCGGCGGCATTAGCATTGCATCAGAGACCGGGGATTCCGGGAATCCGGAGTACTTTTGGAACAGGAACAGAGCTTTTGAACAGCTTAAGGCTCATGTATTCGAGACTGGCATCTCATCGCTGCCCGAACGGACATTATGTAGAACCAACCTTAAAAGTAGCGGCGGAACAGGAAATCATCTGTCCGGTATGTGGGGAAAAAGTGCATGCTCCGAGTGCAGAAGAACTTGCTTTTAATTCACAGGGAGCATGCACAGAGTGTGGCGGAACCGGAATGGTTCGGACCGTGGATCTGGATTCGCTTGTGCCGGACGATTCCATCAGCATTGATGATGGGGCGGTTGCACCGTGGAACAGCCTGATGTGGTCACTGATGACGGATGTCTGCCGTGAGATGGGAGTGCGCACGGATATTCCGTTCCGAGAACTGACGGAGGAAGAAAAAGACATTGTCTATCATGGTCCGGCGGAAAAGAAACACATTTTTTATAAAGCAAAAAAATCGAATCAGGCAGGAGAACTGGATTTCACTTATTATAATGCTGTATACACAGTAGAAAATGCTCTGGCAAAAGTAAAAGATGAGAAGGGTATGAAGCGTGTGGAGAAATTCCTGAAAGAAGATATCTGTCCGAAATGTGGTGGCAGCAGACTATCGGAAGCTGCAAGAGCGCCGAAACTTCGTGGGATCGGATTGGAAGAAGCATGCAAAATGCCGTTAAAAGAACTGGTAGAATGGGTGGCGGGAGTACCGGATTCTCTGCCGGAAGAGATGCGTCCAATGGCTGAATCCATCTGTGAAACCTTTCAGACCGTTGCGAAGCGTCTGATGGATCTTGGACTTTCCTACCTGTCGCTTGACCGTGCAGCGGCGACACTGTCCACTGGAGAGAGACAGAGAATGCAGCTTGCCAGGGCAGTGCGGAATCGTACCACCGGTGTTTTATATGTGTTGGATGAACCTTCCATTGGTCTGCATCCCTCGAATATCATCGGTCTGAATGCGGTCATGCATGATCTGATCGCGGATGGCAATTCGGTGATCTTAGTCGATCACGATACCCAGATTTTATCGGAATCCGATTATATCATTGAGATGGGACCAGAAGCCGGTGCAGGAGGCGGATATGTGATCGCAGAGGGAAGTATCCCTGAAATCATCAAAAATGGAAATTCCATGATCGCCCCATTCTTATCCGACAAAGCGAAGCTGCGTGTCCGTGAAAAAATCGCGGAAAAGGAACTGTTTGCATCTGGAACGATCCATCTGTCAACAGATGCAATCCATACCGTAAAACCGTTAGAGGTTGATATCCCGAAAGGCAGGCTGACGGTTGTGACAGGCGTGTCTGGCTCCGGGAAAACGACAATGGTTCTGGAAAGTCTGATCCCGGGACTGGAAGCGTCCATCAATGGCGGACATTTACCGAAGCATGTGAAGGGAATCTCAGCAGATGGGATTGCACATGTAAAATTGATCGATGCATCTCCGATCGGGATCAATGTCCGGTCTACGGTCGCTACCTATGCCAATGTACACGATGAGCTTCGGAAAATTTATGCCAGAACGACAGATGCGAAAAATCGGAAATATAAGGCGGGTGATTTTTCTTATAATACCGGAAAACTGAGATGTCCGGTCTGTGATGGAACCGGGCAGATCAGTCTGGATGTGCAGTTTCTGCCGGATGTGGATATCTCATGCCCGGAGTGTGGCGGTTCCCGGTATGCGAAAGAGGCATGGCAGATTTTTTATGAGAAGAAACAGGGAGACAGATATTCATTACCGCAGTTGATGGAGATGGATGTGAACACTGCGTTGGAGGCGACAGAGGATTTCAAGGTTGTTCACCAGCGGTTAGAGGTTTTAAAACATTTAGGACTCGGATATCTGACGTTAGGTGAGGAAACACCAAGTCTTTCCGGCGGTGAGGCACAGCGGTTAAAGCTTGCAAGTGAGATGGGAAAAGGGCAGTCAGATTCGGTATTTGTGTTTGATGAGCCGACCATTGGACTTCATCCGCTCGATGTGCAGACGCTGCTTGGTGTATTTCAGACACTGGTGGACAATGGAGCAACCGTCGTTGTCATTGAACATGATCTTGATGTGATACGCAATGCGGATTATATTGTTGATATGGGACCGGGCGGTGGTGAGGACGGCGGCAGGATTATTGCAGCTGGAACACCGGAGCAGGTTATGAAAAATGCGGACAGTGTGACAGGAAAATATCTGTGACACGGAAACAATCTGTTACTGTTCACTCGTGAATTACTTTCTTACGCAGCAAAACAGTAAGTGTTTTACTGCTGAGTGAAAAGTAACAACAATCTTTTTACATAATAAAAGATGAAGCACGGATTTTGGTTGAACAAGCATAAAAAAGAATAGCGAGGAAAAAAATGAAAATTCAAAAAGTTGCAGTACTTGGAGCAGGAGCAGTTGGCTCCTATATTATCTGGGGGCTCTCTCAAAAAGAAGATATAGAATTAGGGGTTGTTGCAGAAGGAGAAAGGGCAGAGCGTCTGAAAAAAGGATGTGTGATCAATCAGGTTACTTATGATCCAAACGTATGGTCGCCGGAAGAAGCGAAAGGCGCAGATCTTTTGGTTGTGGCATTGAAATATGGCGCATTATCTGGAGCAATGGAAACAATTCGTAGGATAACGGAAGAGAATACAACGGTTATGAGTCTTATGAATGGAGTTGACAGTGAGGAGCTGATCGGTGCTGAAATTGGAGATTCACATGTGATCCGTTCACTGATCAAAGTAGCTTCCCACAGAGAGGGAAAGGGTTATTGTTTTGATCCTGAAACGACCATCGGGATTGTTTTCGGAGAACTTCAGGCTCCTTATCAAAGTGAGCGTGTGCAGGCGATCGAAGCTCTTTTTGAAAATACTGGAATTCGTTATCGTGCCACAGAGTACATTATGGAAGAGATATGGAGTAAATTCCGGCTGAATGTGTGCAATAATCTTCCACAGGCAATCCTCGGAGCCGGTGTTGGCTGCTATCAGGACAGTGTCCATATGAAAGCCATCAGTGATGGACTGAAAGCGGAACTGGAAGCTGTTGCACAGGCAAAGGGCATCGATATCGACAAAGCAAATGCTTCTTCCACCCGCGGAAGCGCAGTTGCACCGTCTGCAAGATATTCTACATTACAGGATCTGGATGCAGGACGTCATACAGAGATTGATATGTTTTCGGGCGCACTTATGCGTATGGGAAGAGAACTTGGAATTCCAGTTCCCTATAATGAAATTACGTATCATATGATCAAAGCTTTGGAAGAAAAAAATGACGGGAAATTTGATTATGACGGAATCAAGGGAATGACTACATGTGCAAGGTAAAAATCCATTCGCATTCCTTAAAATGACAGAGTAAGAGAAGATGAAACCCTGTCATTTTAAGGAATGAAGGCGGATTTTTATTTTGAGGACTGCAGTTCCTTTATTTCTTCTAAAGAAAGTCCTGAAACTGCGGCAATTGTTTCGGCAGAAAACTCCTGCAAAGCAAGCATTCGTTTGGCAGTTTCGATAGCTGCCTGGTGGAATCCCAGTTTCTCTCCTTTGGCAATCCCGGATTTTTCACCTTCAGAAAAACCATATTCGTATTCAGCTTTTCTTAATTTCTTTTCTTCTAACTCTTTATCATACTCAAAAATACTCATACTGATGACCTCATTTCGATTCCGAGTAAGAAATTCAGCCAGAATCCCTTCCCGGATGCATTCATCCACTGCATGTTTTACAGCCTCGTTCAAAGGCATATCTGATGCATAGTGACGCACTCTGGCAACATACTGTGAATATTCTTTTAACATACTGCAATGCTGCATTAAGTCGGCATTGTGTCCTTCATTGACATTTAAAACCGTAACAACTAATTCGAGTTTTGGTTCACCTGACAGATGTTCAAATGCCGAGGAAAGACGAAGCTCTGTGCAGTCAGCAATTACCGTTGAACCATTGTAAAACTCGATAAAATTTGGGGCAGGAATTTTTTGTAAGGTGGAAGAGAACAGTGATTTCTTATCCACGAGTTTCTGATATTCACTGCAAATATAAAACAAATCTCGAAGCGGCATATTAGGGTTGTAGGTCGATTGATGTTCATACAGATACAAATTTGTATCCACAATAAATGCCAGATCGTTTTTCATCCCCATATAAATAGCATTTTCTAATGTGACAATCTCCAAATCTTCCGGGTTTTTGTAATCTCTCTGGTTCACTGCATTGTAAAGTGAGAGCAGATTCTTTCGGTCGGAAAACAACATCCGAAAAACAGTGTCTTTATAGTTCCGATTTGCTTTCGGTGTTTTAACTGTGAGATTTCTCTTTGCCTTGTTCCGGTTTCTTTTGCATTTTGCCATGAATCGTTTCCTCCTGATGTGGCAGAACAGACTATTAAAAACTGTTCTCTGATAGCAGGAGAATACAACTGTTTATGATTCCAAGTTCATTTCGTCTCCTGCTTTTCAATTGTTAATGGGTAACGAAAGCATAGATACGAATGAAGTACGCAGATTATTGTCAAAACAAATCTGTCGTTCTTAGAATATAGATGACCAAAATGTCATGAAGATTTTGTAAAATATGCTTTTGTTAATTGTAGCATAGAAGATATATGGGAAGCAAGATATTTTGAAAATAATATCTGAATATAAGAAATTGCTGTTACTGTTCACTCAGCAGTAAAATAATTGCTTTGTTGACTTACATTAAGGAAAGAAATATAATTTTACAGACAGTGGAAGGAGCAAACAGAGGATGAAACTTACGATGTTGGGAACAGGGAACGCCTTAGTGACAGAGTGCTACAATACCTGTTTTGTAATTGAGGAAAAAGAAGAATATTTTATGGTGGACGGTGGCGGTGGAAATACTGTGCTGCGCCAGTTGAAAGAGGCTGGGATCGACTGGAAAAAAATAAAAACCATTTTTGTCACGCACAAGCACATTGACCATATCATGGGAATTATCTGGATGATGCGCATGATCGGGCAATATATGAGTCAGGGAGAATACGAGGGCGAAGCCACGATATACGCACATGACGAGGTAATCTCGATATTGTGTGACATGTCTGCAAGGCTGTTAAATAAAAAAGAAGCCAAGTTTATCGATGACCGGCTGCACTTAGTTTCCGTGGAAGATGGAGAGACCAGAGAAATCCTGCACAAAAAAGTGACGTTCTTTGACATACAGTCCACGAAAGCAAAACAATTTGGTTTCTGCATGGAGCTTGGAAATGGAAAGAAACTGACCTGCTGTGGCGACGAGCCATACAATGTCTGCGAGAAAACGTATGCACAGGACAGCACATGGCTTTTGCATGAGGCATTTTGTCTGCATGGACAGGAGGATATTTTTCATCCGTATGAAAAACATCATTCAACGGTGATGGATGTCTGCAGACTTGCAGAAGAGCTGAATGTTCAGAACATTTTATTGTATCACACCGAAGATAAAAACATCAGGGAGCGCAAAAAGCTGTATCTGCAAGAGGGCAGAAATTATTTCCATGGAAATATTTACGTTCCGGATGATCTGGAAACATTGGAAATTGAATAAGTGACAACGGGACAAAACTGCCCTCATTTTTAACGAAATCCATCTGGTATTGTTAAGGATACCTGGTGGATTTTCCATTTTCTGCAACTTATAATAATGTTAAAAATAATTGCAAAGGTGGTAAAAATATGAGAAAGTTATACATAGACAATATCAGATGGATCACAGTTGTGCTTGTGGTTTTGTATCATGTTATTTATATGTTCAATGGAATTGAAACGTTTGGTGTGATCGGACCATTTTCGGATGTGCAGTATCAGGATGCATTTCAGTATATCGTATATCCATGGTTTATGCTGTTGTTGTTTGTGGTATCCGGAATGAGTGCAAGGTATGAGCTGGATCATCGCTCAGAAAAAGAATTTATAAAAAACAGGACGGGAAAATTATTGGTTCCATCCACCCTTGGGCTTTTGGTGTTCTGGTGGATTTTAGGATACTACAATCTGCTGATTGGCGGTGGATTAGAGCAGATGATGGCGGCTCCAAAACCGGTTTTATTTATCATCATGGCAGTCAGTGGCATCGGACCGCTATGGTACATCCAGATGTTATGGATTTTTTCGGTATTGCTCGTATGGATCCGCAGAGTGGAAAAAGACAGATTATGGAAGCTGGGAGAGAAAGCAAACGTTCCATTTCTTGTGCTGTTTGCAATTGTGATCTGGGGCGCAGCTCAGATTTTGAACACACCAATGATTGTGGTATATCGTTTTGGTATCTATGGGGCTGGATTTTTTGTGGGATATTTTGTTTTGTCCCATGACGAAGTGATGGATCGTCTGGAAAAATGCTGGCTGCCGCTTATGGTGTGTGCCGTAATTTTAGCGGCTGCATTTACAGTGCTATACTGGGGCAGACCATACGCCGAGCATTCAGTTTTAGACACACCGCTATGCAGCCTGTTTGCATGGATTGCGGTCATTGCAGTTTTGGCTTTCATGAAAAAATGGGGTAATATTTCCAACACATTGACAAGATGGATGGCAGCGAAATCCTGGGGACTTTATTTATTCCATTACCTCTTCATTGCGATGACAGCATACTACCTGACCATGTATACAAAATTTCCGGCAGTGCTTCTTTATCTTTTCGTGGCAGCGGCGGGATTTGCAGGTGCGTATCTGGCCTATGAGATCATCCGCCACATTCCGGTACTTCGGAGGTTCGTCTGTGGAATTGGAGGAAAGAAAAAATAATGTTTGCAGAAAATCTTATTCAGCTTCGGAAATTAAATCACATGTCGCAGGATGAACTGGCAGATCAGATCGGTGTGTCCAGACAGACACTTTCGAAATATGAGACAGGGGAATCCCTGCCGGATATCGAGAAGTGCAAAAGGCTTGCAGATGTCTTTGGCGTGACGATGGATGACCTGATCAATTATGAAAAAAAGGATTCTCTTGGCTTAGAAGTTCCACCGAAGGGAAAATACATTTTTGGCATGGTAAAAGTAGGTGAGAAAGGTCAGATCGTGATCCCGGCAAAAGCCAGAAAAATATTCGACATCAGGCCCGGAGACAATCTTATCGTGTTAGGCGATGAGGGGCAGGGCATTGCGCTGATCAAGGAAAAAGGACTGCTTGATCTTCTGAAAGCCGCCAGGGAAGAACATTAAAAAACTTCCCACATATCGCAGGAAAAACGGATATGTGGGAAGTTTTTTAATGTGTTTTGCGGTTGATATAATTGGTCTTATATTTGGAGTAAATAATTTTCTGGCTGCTGTAGAGTCCATAGTATCCGGAAAGCATGTAGCTGAAAGCAACGGCAAGCAAAAAGTAAGGCATGCCGTCATAGCCGAACAACTCAAAGCTGATGAGCAGGGCAGTGATCGGGCAGTTTGTCACACCACAGAAAACTGCAGCCATGCCGACTGCCGTACAGAGGGTCGGTGAAAAGCCTAACAGATTTCCAAACAGACAGCCAAATGCCGCCCCAGTAAAAAACGATGGAACAATCTCGCCACCTTTAAATCCGGCACCTAATGTTAAAGCAGTAAAGAGCATTTTCATAAAAAAGGCTTCCGGGCGGACCGTGCCGTCAATACACTGTTCAATGATATTGATTCCCGTACCGTTATAATTCTGGCTGCCCACAAGCAGCGTTAAAATGAGCACGAAACATCCACCGGCGAAAATGCGCACATAAGGATTTTTGAAAAACTTCTTATAAAGGTGTTCTGACTGATGCAGCATGACACAGAAAATAATGCTGACACCGGCACATAGAATCGCAAGGACAGAGATTTTTACAGCACTTGTGATCTTAAAAGCAGGAATCTGATCAATCAGGAACATTTCCTGTGAGACGCCAAAGAATTCTGCAACAGCATGTGCGACCAGTGAGGAGATCACGCACGGGACTAACGCTGCATAATACATAACGCCGACACTGACAACCTCCATGGAAAAGACAGCCGCAGCCATCGGTGTGCCAAACAATGCAGAGAATGCGGCGCTCATGCCGCACATGATCATAATGTGTTTGTCTTTTTCATCAAAGCGGAACAGTTTTCCAAGACCGTTTCCGATACTTCCGCCGAGCTGTAACGCAGCACCTTCACGTCCGGCAGAACCACCAAACAGGTGGGTGATGAGTGTGGAGATAAAAATCAGAGGAGCCATGCGAAGCGGCAGATCTTCATCGGAATGTATCGCTGATAATACAAGGTTAGTTCCGGTATCTTTTTCATCATGGAGCAGTCGGTAACATCCGACGATCAGGATACCACTCACCGGGAGCAGAAAAATAAGCCACGGGTTTTTGGTTCTGGTCAGCGTGACCACATACATGCCGAAATAGAAGAGTGTGCCAACGCCCCCTACAAGCAGTCCGGAGACGATGGAGAAAAGCACCCATTTGGCAGAGGTTTTTATTCGTTTGAAATCATGTTGTAATTTATGACGGATCAGTTCTTTCATATGTTCTTTCCACTTTCCCTTTTGATCAGAATGAAACGGCAGTGCCCGGATTTCATTTCCATAATGTTATAGTAGCATTTCAAAAAATCTTTTTCAATGCAAAACATCATTGCATTCTAATTTCATAAAATAAAAGCGGCAGGGCAGAAAGTAATACTTTGAGCAAATTTCCACCAGAAAAATGGAAAATCAGTAAAAAATATCTCAGCTATATACAATTTGCACAAAAAACAAAAACGAAAATTATGAAATATAGAGAAGATAACGATACAGTATTGCTTTTTTATGAAAAAAGAATATAATTCAATTATCAACTGAAAACGTTACCGAAAACAATACCGAAAATGTTACCGGAAACATTTCAGCGAAATGGCAGAGTGCCAGAACAATCATTGCACAATACAGATGTGCAGAAAGTATATGGGAGGAAACGACATGAAGAGAAAAGTTTTATCAGTAATGCTTGCTACAGCAATGACAGCAACTTTATTTGCAGGATGCGGCAGCGATGCTTCCAATGCAAACAGTGGAGATGCAGCAGCAAGTACAACAGAAGCAGGAGATGTAAAAACAGATGCAGCAGCATCCGGAAGTGGTTCCGTTTATTATCTGAACTTTAAACCGGAACAGGATCAGCAGTGGCAGGATCTGGCAGCAAAATACACAGCAGAGACCGGAACAGAGGTTACAGTTATCACGGCTGCAGATGGTACATATGAGCAGACATTAAAATCAGAGATGGCAAAATCAGAAGCACCTACCTTATTCCAGGTAAACGGACCTGTAGGACTTGCAAACTGGAAAGATTATTGCATGGATCTTTCAGGCAGTGAGTTATATTCACATCTGACAAGTGATGATTTTGTATTAAAAGATGGAAATGCAGTACAGGGTATCGCTTATGTAATCGAGACTTATGGTATCATTTACAATAAGACAATCTTAAATGACTACTGCACAATGGACAACGCAGTGATTTCTTCTGTTGATGAGATCAATAACTTTGAGACATTAAAAGCAGTTGCAGATGATATCCAGTCCAGATTAGATGAGATTAATGATAAGTTTGGATATGATCTTCAGGGAGCATTTACTTCCGCAGGTATGGATGGATCATCTGACTGGAGATTTAAAACTCATTTGGCAAATCTTCCAATTTACTATGAATACAAAGACAAAGGAATTGATTCTACAGATGCAATCGAAGGAACATACCTTGACAATTACAAACAGATCTGGGATTTATACATTACAGATTCTACCTGTGATCCGGGAATGCTCTCATCTAAGACAGGTGATGAAGCAGAATCTGAATTCGGTATGGAAGAGGCAGTATTCTACCAGAATGGTACATGGGAGTATGGTAACCTCACAAATGAAGAGAATGGTTATCTTGTAACTGCTGAAGACATGAGCATGATGCCAATCTATATTGGTGTTGAGGGAGAAGAGAATCAGGGACTCTGCACAGGTTCTGAGAACTACTGGTGTGTAAACAGCAAAGCTTCTGCAGAAGATCAGCAGGCAACACTTGATTTCCTGAACTGGGTTATCACATCTGACGCAGGACGTGAATCCATGGCTCATGAAATGGGATTTACAACACCATTTGATACATTTACAGGCGAATATGAAGCAGACAATGTATTTATCCAGGCTTCTAACCAGTACATCGCTGATGGAAAATACTCTGTAACATGGAACTTCTCTACTATTCCATCTGAGACATGGAAAGACGGTGTAGGTTCTGCATTATTAGAGTACGCACAGGGAACAGGTGACTGGGACGGCGTTGTCAGTGCATTCGTTGACGGATGGGCTACTGAGTATGCAGCAGCAAACAAATAAAAAGTAATGATGAAGTAACATGGAAAGGGTGTGTGGCATGCCACTCACCCTTTCAGATTATTAAGGTTTTATGAGAGGATGGAAATTATGGAGAAAGCGATCAAAAAATATTTTCCTGTTTTTGCACTCCCTACATTAGTGGCATTTACAATAGGTTTTATAGTTCCTTTTATTATGGGTATCTACTTATCATTCTGTGAATTTACAACCGTTACAGATGCAAAATTTGTAGGATTAAAAAATTATCTGCGCGTGTTCAGCGATCCGACATTTATGCATGCATTATGGTTCACTGCATTATTCACCATTGTATCAGTGCTGACGATCAATGTTTTTGCATTTGTAATCGCGATGCTTTTAACAAAGGGAATTAAAGGTACGAACTTCTTCCGTACAGTATTTTTTATGCCAAACCTCATTGGTGGTATCGTTTTAGGTTATATCTGGCAGATCCTGCTGAATGGGATCTTAGGTCATTTTGGAAGAACACTCACTTACTCTTCTTCCTACGGATTCTGGGGACTGATCATTTTAATGAACTGGCAGCAGGTCGGTTATATGATGATCATTTATATCGCCGGTATCCAGAATATTCCGGGCGAGCTGATCGAGGCGGCAAAAATGGACGGGGCGTCCAACTGGCAGTTATTGAAGAGTGTTACGATTCCAATGGTAATGCCATCCATCACGATCTGTACATTCTTAACACTGACGAACTCTTTCAAACTGTTCGACCAGAACCTGGCATTGACAGCAGGAGAGCCGTCAAATAATTCGCAGATGCTTGCGCTTAACATCTTTGAGACATTCTATGGAAGAACCGGTTGGGAAGGTGTCGGTCAGGCGAAAGCAGTTATCTTCTTTATTATAGTAGCAGTTATCGCACTGGCACAGAACAGACTGACCAGAACAAAGGAGGTACAGCAGTAATGGCAAAAAAAGTAAAAGAAAATAATGAGGTAAGTACCGTAAGAAGATCAAAACACGGAGGAGTGCTGACCGTATTTTTCAGTCTGCTGACTGTTTTTTATCTGTATCCGATTTTTCTGGTGCTGATCAATTCCTTCAAGAAAAAAGGATTTATCACAAAAAATGCATTTGCACTGCCGGATGAGAGATCCTTTACCGGATTGTCGAATTTCGTCCGGGGTATTGAAAAAACAAACTTTTTTCAGGCGTTTGGCTACTCGGTGCTCATCACCGTTGGCTCTGTTGCAGTGATCATCTTATGCACCTCCATGTGTGCATGGTATATTACAAGAGTACATAATAAAGTGAATACAACCATTTATATGTTATGTCTGTTTTCCATGATCGTACCATTCCAGATGGTAATGTTCACTTTGTCAAAACTGGCAAATATGATGCATCTGAGCAACCCGGTCGGTATCATTTTAGTATACCTTGGATTTGGTGCAGGACTTGCGGTGTTTATGTTCTGCGGCTTTGTAAAAAGTATTCCGATTGAGATAGAAGAGGCGGCGATGATCGATGGATGTACTCCGATCCAGACATTCTTTCAGGTGGTATTTCCAATTATGAAACCAACGGCGATCACCGTAGCAATTTTACAGGCAATGTGGATCTGGAACGATTATTTACTTCCTTATCTGGTATTGGATATCAAAAAATACAAGACGATTCCAATTGTCATTCAGTACTTAAAAGGTGGTTATGGAGCAGTAGACTGGGGTACGATGATGGCAATGCTTGTACTTGCGATCGTTCCAATTGTAGTTTTCTATGTGGCCTGTCAGAAATATATTATTGAAGGAGTAGTTGCAGGAGCGGTCAAAGGCTGATATTATAGAAGAAAATCGTAAAAAAATACACATTTTACGAAAAAAAACGAAAAAAACAGTAGACAGGAAAGAAAAATATGGTTACGATAAAGGATATAGCCAGGGAATCAGGATATTCCATCAGCACGGTTTCCAGAGTCCTGAATCATAGAAATGATGTCAGTCCCGATGCAAAGAAAAAAATCGAAGAAGTAGTTGAAAAATTTCATTTTGTTCCGAATAACAATGCGAAGCATTTGAAGCAGAGCAATACGAAAACAATTGGTGTATTAGTCAAAGGTATTTCCAATATGCTGTTCTCCAACATTGTGGAGGAGATCCAGCAGATGATCGGAAAGACCGACTATACACTGGTTGTTTCCTATATTGACGAGGACGACAATGAGGTGGAACAGGCATTACAGCTCTGCAGGGAGCGAAAGCCGTTAGGTCTTCTGTTTTTAGGTGGTAACCCGGAATTTTTTAAACAGGGATTTGCAAAGGTGGATGTGCCGAGTGTGCTTGTGACAAACCGGGCAAATGATCTTCCATTTGAGAACCTTTCCAGTGTTGCGACAGATGATATTGCCGCAGGAAAGTGTGCGGTGGATGCTTTGTTTGAAGCGGGACATGACAAGATTGGTATTATCGGTGGTGATCCGGTAAAATCATACACCAGCCACCAGAGATATTTAGGATGTAAGGAGAGCTTTGCAGAACATAATAAGGAGATGGATCTTGAAGTATGCTATGAGAAAGCAAGATTCTCGTTTGACAGTGCTTACCGGGCGATGAAACGTCTGGTGGAAAAGTATCCTGATCTGACAGCAGTATTTGCAATGTCAGATGTGATGGCTATCGGCGCGATCCGTGCGCTGCGCGATATGGATTATCGTGTACCGGAAGATATTTCTGTGATTGGTTTTGATGGCACCGTATTAGCAGAATATTATAATCCGAAACTCGCCACGATCAGGCAGCAGTATCAGACACTTGCCGTGAGAAGTGTGGAGATATTGTTTGGACAGATCGAACTGAAGAAAGAACCGATTTATGAGGTGGTTCCGTTTGAGTTCGCAAGTGGGGAGAGTATAAAGAATTTGAAATAGGAGTTTTTGAACTCAATTAGGAGGAATTATTGTTATGAGAAGCAGCGGTGTTTTAATGCACATTTCATCCCTGCCATCCCCTTATGGAATTGGTACAATGGGAAAAGAGGCAAGAAAGTTCGTAGATTTTCTTGATAAATCAGGTCAGAAATACTGGCAGATCCTTCCAATCTGTCCGACCAGCTATGGTGATTCACCATATCAGTCATTTTCCAGTTTTGCAGGAAATCCTTATTTTATCGATCTTGAGATTTTATGCAGGGAAAAATTGTTAAAAAAAGCAGAGTGTGAAGCTTTTCCATGGGGCAGCAATCCTCATTATGTAGACTATGGGGTTATGTACAATTCCCGCTATGCATTACTGAAAAAAGCCTATGCACGTTTCATGAAAAACCAGCCGGAGGATTTTGCATCTTTCTGTGAGAAAGAAGCAGACTGGCTCGAGGATTATGCGCTGTTTATGGCATTAAAAGATGCCCATGGCGGAATTGCATGGTTTGAATGGGAAAAAGAATTAAAGACAAGAGAAGAGAAAGCATTGTCAGAAGCAAAAGAAACTTATGCAGATAACATTCTGTTTTACAAAATGCTCCAGTACCTGTTCTTCAAACAGTGGTGGGCATTGAAGGCATATGTAAATGAAAAAGGCATTGAGATCATCGGAGACGTTCCAATTTATGTTGCAGGAGATTCTGCGGATGTGTGGGCTAATCCGGCACAGTTCTACTTAGATGAGAACTTAGATCCAATCGATGTTGCAGGATGCCCACCGGATGCATTCTCCGCAGATGGACAGCTTTGGGGAAATCCACTGTTCCGCTGGGATGAGATGAAAAAAGACGGCTATAGCTGGTGGACAAAACGGATCAAAGCAATGTCAAAATTATATGATATTGTACGTATCGATCATTTCCGTGGATTTGATTCTTACTATGCGATTCCTGGAACAGACGACACGGCACGTAATGGTGAGTGGAGAGAGGGTCCTGGAATGGATCTGTTTCATGCATTGGAGAAGAAGCTTGGCAAGTTAAATATCATTGTGGAGGATCTTGGATTCCTGACACCTTCTGTATTGAAGCTTGTAAAAGATTCCGGTTTTCCGGGTATGAAAGTGGTACAGTTTGCATTTGATTCCAGAGAGGGAAGCGATTATTTGCCACATAACTACCCGACACACTGTGTTGTATACACAGGAACACACGACAATGATACGATCCTTGGCTGGATGAATACAGCACCGAAGGCAAGTGTAAAATTTGCAAAAGAGTACTTAAACCTCACAAAAGAGGAAGGTTATAACTGGGGCATGATGCGCGGTGCATGGGCTTCCGTCGGTGATCTCGCAATCGTTCCGATGCAGGATATCATCGGTGTCGGTTCTGAGGGACGTATGAATACGCCATCCACCTTAGGCGGCAACTGGGAGTGGAGAGCAACCACAGACCAGATTGACAACAAACTTGCAAAACGCCTTTATAAATACATGCAAATGTACGGACGTGTAAGGAAAGATGTGAAGGAAGAAGCCAAAGAAGAAGCGTAGATAACAAAAAAGTAAATTGTTTGATAGAACAAAAAAATCGCATAGTCAGATATGATGCTCCTGCTCGCGAAGGAAATCACATCTGTCTATGCAATTTTTTTGTTCATTTATATCTGATAATTCTCTTTATTAATTACGGTTTATTATCTACGCTTCCCAATGACTTGTAAAAATGGAGAAAACCATCTATAATAAGTAGGCTGTGGTATGTCCACAGAATACGTGAGAGAAGAAGGTTTTACATATGCTGATCGAGAAATTTTTAAAACAGGCAAAAGAAGAGATTATCATGGATACGGTGTTATCCGATGAGTTTATGGATAAAGTGCAGGACAATTTTGCTCCGATCGAGAGTTTGATGGCATACTATCGGTGTGCAATTATGGAAGTAGAGACAAAGTTCAATGTTTTGAATGAGCAGTTTTCCCTGCAATATGACAGAAATCCGATTGAGTCTATTAAGACGAGAGTGAAATCGTTTGACAGTATTTTAAAGAAAGTGAAACGGAAACAGATCCCGTTTTCACTGGAAGCCATAGAGGAAAATATCAATGATATCGCGGGAGTGCGCGTGATCTGTTCGTTTCAGGAAGACATTTATATGCTGGCGGATTGTCTGCTGCAGCAGGACGATGTCAGACTGATCGAGCGGAAAGATTATATTAAAAACCCGAAGCCGGGTGGATACCGAAGTCTGCATCTGATCGTCGAAGTGCCGATTTTCCTTGAAAAAGAAAAACGTCCGATGAAGGTGGAAGTACAGCTTCGGACGATCGCAATGGATTTCTGGGCAAGTCTGGAGCATAAATTACGTTATAAGAAGAACATTCCGGAAAGCGAGGCAGAGTATCTGGCAAAAGAACTGGTGGAATGTGCCAGCATCAGTGCATCCCTGGATCAGAGAATGGAAGCTATCCGTGACCGGATGGAAGCTGCACAGGAGAAGATGTCATGACAACACAGGAAAAGAATGGGATCACAGAGGGTGTGATTTGGAAGCAGCTGTTGATTTTCTTCTTTCCGATTCTGGTGGGAAGTTTTTTTCAGCAGTTATATAATACGGTGGATTCTGTCATTGTGGGACAGTTTGTCGGAAAAGAAGCACTGTCGAGTGTCGGCGGCTCTGCCGGGCAGATCATAAGCCTTGTGGTAGGGTTTTTCACAGGCGTGTCCACAGGAGCTACTGTTATTATCTCACAGTATTTTGGGGCCGGAAAAAAAGAGGAGATAGAAGAGTCACTTCACACCGCTTACGCATTTGCGCTTGTGGGAGGACTTGTGCTCGGAATTGCAGGGATTGTATTTGCACCGCAGATGTTACGCTGGATGAACACACCGGAGGAGCTGATTGCGGAATCGACACTATATGTGCGCGTGTATTTTTCAGGACTGATTTTTATTTTCATTTATAATATGGGAGCTGCGATTTTAAGGGCGATTGGGGATTCAAAAAGACCATTATATTATCTGATCGTCTGCAGTGTGGTAAATATTATACTGGATCTTTTACTCATTCTGGTCATTCCATTAGGCGTTTTAGGTGCGGCCATTGCCACCCTGATCGCTCAGGCGGTCAGTGCTGTTTTAGTGACAGTTACACTGATGTACCGCACGGAGGGCATGAAACTGTGTCTCTCACAGATCCGCATGTACAAAAGAATGCTGCAGAGTATTTTAAAAATAGGTCTTCCGGCGGGATTTGAGGCAATCATGTACAGTATTTCGAATATTATCGTGCAGGTGTCCATCAATAATTTTGGCGTGGACACGATGGCGGCATGGACGGCTTATTCCAAAATTGATTTTATTTTCTGGATGATCAACAGCGCATTCGGAATCTCTGTTATGACATTTGTAGGACAAAACTATGGAGCAGGGAAATGGGACCGCATCCGGAGAGGTACAAAAATCTGTCTTGGCATGGCACTGATATCGGCGGTTTCTGTGAGTATCATCTTAATGTCTGCAGAAAGATTTCTGTTTGGAATCTTTGTCAATGATGCGGGCGTGGTCGAGATCGGTATCCGCATGATGAATGTGATCGCACCGGCGTACTTATTATTTGCCTTTATCGAAGTGTTTTCCGGGGCACTGCGTGCACAGGGAGCAGTGGTAGTCTCCACGCTGATTACGATGGTTGGCATCTGTGTGCTCCGTATGATCTGGGTGACACTTGTGGCAGCTCACGGAACTTTAGAGCAGGTCATCATCTGCTATCCGATCACATGGGCGGCAGGTGCGCTTGCGATGAGCATCTATTACGTATACAAGCAAAGAAAAATATTTCAGACAAGATAGCCGCAAAAATACGTGAATATATAAGAGAAACCTGTTTATTATCTATCTGGATAATGATAAGGTTTCTCTTTTTTTATTGTTTATTGCGAAACTCACAAAGCGTAAATTAAATTGTGAAAAATCGACAAAAGCTTGAGAAAACACTGGGGAGCGGTCGGTCCTTAGAAGGCAGGAGCGACAATAGTCGTGACTGGCTTCTTAGTACCGTTACCAGCGACACGTAGCGAAAGCGTGTTTTCGAAAATTTTGTTGATTTTTCGCAATTTGACATAGCATGAGAAGAGTTTCGCCAAAAAATGAAAAAGATAAGCAAAATCTGTTGACAGATATATAAAAGGTTGATAATATAAACATATGAACAGATATTCATACGTAACGGAGGTGAAATGATTGGCAATTAATGATGTAGAACACTGTGAAACGTGCGAGATCCATGAGGATAAGATCAAACAGGTGAGTGAGCACATGCCGGACGAAGATGAACTGTACGATCTGGCAGAACTGTTTAAAATATTCGGTGATTCAACCAGAATCCGGATTTTGTATGTGTTGTTTGAGTCAGAAGTGTGTGTCTGTGATCTTGCGGAAATGCTTCATATGAACCAGTCAGCAATTTCCCATCAGCTTAAGATATTAAAGCAGGCGAAGCTTGTGACCGGCAGAAGGGAAGGCAAATCCGTGATTTACTCACTGGCAGATGAACATGTGCGCACGATCATCGATCAGGGAAGAGAACATATTGAAGAATAAGAAAATGGAGGAATGGATCATGAAGAAAAAATTTAAATTAGAAGACCTTGACTGTGCAAACTGCGCAGCAAAAATGGAAGATGCGATCAAAAAAATTCCGGGTGTCAACGATGCAAGCGTAAGCTTTATGACACAGAAAATGAGCATTGATGCAGAGGATGCAAAATTTGACGAGATCATGAAAGAAGTCGTAGCTGTTTGTGCAAAGGTTGAGCCGGACTGCAAAATCTTATTTTAATGAATCAATGGCTGCTGCGTGATGCAGCAGCTATTTCTATCCTAAGGAGAGTAATTTGTGCCTGTGGCATAAAGTCTGCAGGTTATGGAAAGGCATGGTAAATGATATGACAAAGAAACAGAAAAAGATGCTTTACCGCATCATTGTCACATTTCTGCTGTTTGCAGTCCTGATGGTCTGTGAACACACGGGACAGATGGACGGATGGAACAAAATTGTGTTATTTGTGATTTATCTGGTTCCGTATCTGGTCATTGGTTATGATATTGTATACAAGGCGGCACGAAACATCAGCCACGGACAGGTGTTTGATGAGAATTTCCTTATGATGATCGCCACATTCGGAGCGTTTGGCGTAGGTGAATATTCGGAGGCTGTCGCTGTTATGCTGTTTTATCAGGTAGGCGAATTGTTCCAGGGCTATGCGGTTGGAAAATCCCGTCAGTCCATTTCTGATATGATGGACATTTGTCCGGAATATGCCAATATCGAGGAAGACGGAGTTTTAAAACAGGTTGATCCGGATGATGTGGAAGTTGGAAGCATTATCGTAGTGAAACCGGGGGAGCGTATTCCTCTCGACGGCATTGTTGTGGAGGGCGAATCCCTGATCGATACCGCAGCGCTGACCGGTGAGTCGGTGCCAAGAAGCGCAAAAGCCGGGGATGAGATCATCAGTGGCTGCGTGAACGGAAGCGGAACATTAAAAGTAAAAACAACAAAAGAGTTTGACGATTCCACGGTTGCGAAAATTCTGGAACTTGTAGAGAATGCAAGCAGCAAAAAAGCAAAAGTTGAGAATTTCATCACACGTTTTGCAAAATACTACACTCCGGTTGTCACGATCGGTGCAGTGATCCTCGCAATTCTGCCACCACTGATTCTTGGCGGCGGATGGGCAGAATGGATTCAGAGAGCATGTATTTTCCTTGTTATTTCCTGCCCATGTGCGTTGGTAATCTCCGTTCCTTTAGGATTCTTCGGAGGAATCGGTGCAGCGTCTAAGATCGGTGTCCTTGTAAAAGGAAGCAACTATTTGGAGGCAGTGGCAGAGATGACCACAATTGTTTTTGATAAGACCGGAACACTGACCAAAGGCGAGTTTAAAGTGACAGATGTCATCACCGAAAACGGTTCCAAAGAGGAACTGATCGAACTTGCAGCATTGGGAGAGGGCTATTCCAATCATCCAATCGCAAATTCCATCCGTGAAGCCTACGGAAAAGAGCTGGATTTAAACCGTGTGACAAACACAGAGGAAATCGCAGGACACGGAATCAAAGCTGTGATCGACGGAAAGACCGTATTACTTGGAAACGAAAAACTCATGAAGTCAGAGAGTATTTTTTATACACCTTGCAAGAGCATGGGAACAGTTGTTTATGTGGCATGCAATGGAGTATTTGAAGGAGCGGTTGTCATCTCCGATACCATTAAAGATGGAGCAAAAGAAGCAATCCACGACATGAAACAGGTAGGCGTCAGACATACGGTCATGCTGACCGGAGACCGCAAAGAGGCCGCAGAGACAGTGGCACAGACACTTGGTATCGATGAGGTACATGCAGAACTGTTACCGGGTGGTAAAGTAGAGCAGGTGGAAGCACTCTTAAAAGCTGAAAAAGAAAAAGAGCGTCTTGCATTTGTTGGAGATGGAATCAATGATGCTCCGGTACTCACCAGAGCGGACATTGGAATTGCAATGGGAAGTATGGGCTCCGATGCGGCAATCGAAGCAGCAGATATTGTCCTGATGGATGATGATGTGACCAAGATCGCATCGGTTGTTAGGATTGCAAGAAAGACACTTCGTATTGTAAAACAGAACATTGTATTTGCACTTGCAATAAAAGCACTTGTTCTGATTCTCGGCGCACTTGGTATGGCGAATATGTGGGAGGCCGTATTTGCGGATGTAGGAGTTTCTGTCATCGCAATCTTAAATTCCATGCGTACTTTAAATGAAAAGTAAAAAGAAATATTCATAGTAGTCAAAATAAAAATTCGGATTCTCAGTCAAAAACGGATGGAATCCGAATTTTTTATCGTTGAAAAAATGATTATTTTCAGATTTGCAATGGTTGCTTTACTTTACAGACGTTTTTGGAGTGCTTCAAACAGTTCATCGGCAGAAGTATAGGATTCGCTGCTTAAATCTGCACAGCCGGTCTCAATTTCAAAAGGAAGAAGCTGATTTTGGAATACAAGGTGCTGTGTTGGAATCTCACGAATCAGTTTTTCAATGCGGGAAACAAAAGCGTCATAAGAGAGTCCTTTTTCAGCAATAAAGAACGAATCCTCACTTTTTCGCACAAGAAGCGGTGCTGTGTCAGAAGACGCAAAAGTTGTGAGCAAAAGATCATATAGAAAGCATACAACACCGGTGACAGAAATCTGACCGTATTGCGCTCTGATATCGGACAGATTTAAAATGTGGATCAGAGCAGTGTTGTAATGAGGCAGTGTTTTTGCCTCCTCAAAAATATTTGGAAGATGTTCGATCAGATATTCCTGATTATAAGCGCCTGTTTCTGAGTCAATGAGAATTCGCTGATTCAGGTCAGAGACAAATTGTACAATTTTCTGTGTGTCCGAATGCAGTTGTGCCGGGGTATAGGAAAAAGGCTGTACCACTTCCAGAACCAGTGCTTTTCCATCAACCATAATCGGCTTTGCACTGATATTGAAAATCTTATTCTGACAGGTTTCACATTTTGACATTGTTTCACTGCGTCTGAGTGCCCGGGCAGAAGTACAGTTGGTGCATTGTGAGGAATAATTCCAGACATCATAACAGATGTCACAAGGTGTTAGTTGTAAAGTTTCGCCGGAACCGGAAAATTCCATAATGCGGCAGACAGATGGATCAACAATGCGGACAATGGCAAATGTCCGTTTTAAAACTTCCATTTCTTTTTTGATCTCTTCACAGGTATATTCTTTCATCTGATTTTATCTCCATAAAAATTTATAAAACAAGCTTAGCATAAACACAGAAATTACGCTATAGACAGACTGAAAATAATGTTATTTTTTGTAAAAAATTGCCGAAAACCAGTTGACTTTGCATCTACAAAAAAGTACTATTTTTGTAGGAAAAAGGATGGTGGCGTATGGAAAATAAAGAAGAAAGAGAAAAAACGTATTTGAATATATCAAGAGAGCAGTTTGATGAGATGATCCGTCTTTATGATCCGTGTATGGATGATTATTTATATGCGTTTGATCTGCAAAAGGATGAGTATCAGATATCGCCACATGCAGTGGATCGTTTTCGCCTTTCATCAGACCGGTTTTCAGATGCTGCAAAGGCACATGAAAATTTTGTGGATCCGCATGATATGGCGGCGCTCGCAAAGGAATTGCAGGAGATTAAGGACGGCACAAAGAAGTATCACAGTATGTTTTACCGCTGGCTGGACAGAAAGGGAGAACCTGTCTGGATCAACTGCCGTGGAAAAGTTCTGGACGATGGGGATGGAAAACCACATTTTCTGATCGGCTGTATTAATGAGATCGGAGAACGGCAGAAAGCAGATAATGTGAGTGGTCTGCTTGGAGAGACAAGCTTATCTGCATATGTCAGAAAGTATAAGGATGCATTTCCCTGTGGGTTCTTTATGCGCATCGGAATTGATGATCTTGGAGCCATCAATGGAAATTTTGGGAATAAATATGGGGATTTCATTATCAAAAAAACAGCGGATTGTCTGGCAGAAAACTTAAATGACAGGCAACAGTTGTTTCGTATTGTAGCGGATGAGTTTATGATCGTTGATTTTGGTGGTGGTACACTCGATGATGCGTTACAGCTATACAGCAGCTGTAGAAAGAGTATCGAACACTTTATTGTAGAAAACCAATATAAAGCGGTGTTTACAGTATCAGCCGGAATCCTCAAATCAGAAGTCGTATATGGCGGATATGACGCAGTGCTGAAACTGAGCGAATTTACACTGAGTGAAGCAAAAGGAAATGGCAGAAACAGCAGCTATATTTTCAATCAGGAAGAATACGATCACTTTAAGAGACGAAAAAAAATCGAACGTCAGTTATATGATGCGGTCAATCATGATTTTAAAGGTTTTGAGGCGTATTTCCAGCCAATCGTAGATGCCACAACGTTCCAGTTGATCGGGGCAGAGGCACTGATGCGTTTTTCTATGCCATCCGGGGAGCAGGAAGGTGAGATGGAACGGATCTCGCCGGTGGAATTTATTCCGCTTTTAGAGCAGACCGGTCTTATTATCCCGGCGGGAAAGTGGATGCTGCAACAGTCGGTTGCAGTCTGCAAAAAATGGCAGAGAGAAATTCCTCATTTTCGTATGAACATCAATCTTTCCTATATTCAGGTCATGAAGAGTAATGCTCTGGATGAAATTTTGAATATCATACGGTATTATGGGATTGCAGCAGGAAATGTTGGAATTGAGCTGACGGAGAGCGGCTATCTGGATTCAAAACATTTCAAAAAGTTATGGAATGGTCTGAAAGAGAATGGAGTTCAGGTCATCCTGGATGATTTTGGAACAGGCTATTCCAATCTGCACTGTCTTGGTGATCTGGAACCAAATTATATTAAGATTGACCGTTCTTTTACGGTGAAGGCATTGCACAATGAGTATGAGCATGCATTGATGAAACAGATTATTGATATGACGCATAGCCTGGATCTTTCTATCTGTATTGAAGGAATTGAGACGGGAGAGGAATTACAGGATCTCCGTGAGCTTGGTGCAGATTATATACAGGGATATCTGTTTGGCAAACCGTGTTCAGAGGAAGAGTTTGAGGCACATTTTATCCATGTAAAAGAAGGAACAGAATCATGATATAAATGAGACAGTTCTAAAATAACGATGGAGAAAAGGAAAATGAGCAAAATCCTTGATTTGATTTTTGAAGATGTAAAGAATGAGAATGAAACAAAGAAAACAGCGGTGACGCTGCGCATCAGCGCACTGATTTTCATTGGATATTTTCTCTGCCTTATGGCAGTTTTCTGTGGCATGGGCGACTGGATGAATGCAGGTGGCTGTCTGGTGTGCGGAGTATGCTATGTGTTATCTTTTTACACGACGTACTTGAATCATACGAGAGAGTCGGCATGGATTTCGCAGATACTTATGATCGTGTGGATCATTATTTTTATTGTGAAGTTTGGCTGGGACTGTGGTGTACAGCATTATCTGTTTGCATTTCTTGCGCTGAACTTTACGGTGAGTACTGCAGGAGAGCGGAGAAAAGCGCTGAATGCTGTCGGAGCATGTGCACTCCGTCTGGCTTTGTATGCCTACGCCCGGAATTTTGAACCATACAGCCCGCTGGATCCCGGCATAAGTGTTCTGATACAGATTTTAAATACCATTTTTATTTTTGCGCAGATCACCGCTATTATGATCATATTTACGAAGGATGCCCAGAAAATGGAACAGAAGCTTGTACGGTATAATACAAAACTGCAAAAGATCGCTTCTGTTGACGCACTTACCGGTCTTTGGAACCGCCGGAGCATGTGGGAATATATCCGTGCAGTGGAGTATGATTATGAAATAGGAAATGCAGGCTTTGTATCGATCGCCATTGCAGATATTGATTTCTTTAAAAGAATCAATGATACCTATGGGCATGATGCAGGTGATGAAGTGTTAAAGGCAGTGGCTGAACTTTTCATGGACAAAATGAAAACATACGGAAGGGTGTGCCGCTGGGGAGGCGAGGAGTTCCTGTTTGTATTTTATGGCAGAAACGGCGATGCGGCATATGATGTGCTGCAGGAGATTTATGACGAGATCCACAGGCTGACGGTGTCGTATGAAAATGAGGAGATCCGCATTACCATGACGTTCGGACTGGAAGAGTACGATAAGAACGATGGTATGGAAATGGCGATCCGCAGGGCAGATGAGAAGTTATATCAGGGAAAAGAGACCGGACGCGATAAGATCGTTTATTGATGGAGCATATCAGAAAAAAGGCTGGTCATCAGAAAAAAATTGCAAATGGAGTGGAAATGATATAGAATTATTTTGGAAAAAGCGGTATAATCTGCTATATTGTGAAAAGACTTACATGATAACAAGAGAGGAGTTAACAGGAAGAAATGGAAGAGAATGAATATCGGTATAATGACATTTCCGAGAGACGGCGGAGAATGAATAAGATGTATGTGGGTGCCACAGTTTTTATGTGTGTACTGATCTTAATGTATCTGTGGATGAAACTGATGAACCATAACATCCCGTCAATGACGGTATATGGCAATACGGTTCTTTTACTTTTATTTGCAGTGGGGAATGCGGTCATATATTGCAGGGATAAGGCAACCGACAAATTAAAAGTAGCAGCAACCATAGAGATGGGGATTGAATATCTGCTTCTTGGGGTGCAGACAGATGCAAAGTTTATTACCTATGTGCTGGTCGCATGTATCGCATTGCAGATTCCTTATTACGATAAAAAAGGATTAAAATTCACTGAGATCGGGCTTAGTATTTTATACATAATCGTGACCATCGTACAGGCACTTAAGGGATACATTGTGATAGATGTGGATACGATCTGCAGTATCTGGGGAGTTCTTGGAATCCTCTTTATCATCAGCAGAGTCGGATATATCACAATTATATTCAATGATGATGCGCTTGGTTCGATCGCAGCAGAGCACGAGAAAGAAAAACACATTTTAGACGGTGTGCTTGGCATTTCACAGTCTATCCAGACAGAATCTGTAAAGAGCAGTGAACTGATTGAAAAGCTGGTTGGTGTGACAGAATCTGTCACAAACAGCATGCAGGAGATTTCAGCTTCTGCCAATACAACTGCAGGCAGCATTGAAGAACAGAGTACAATGACCAATTCCATTCAGGATGCAATTGGTGTCACCGGAGAGAGTTCAAAGCAGATGGTGGATATTGCAATGAATTCCAACGAGAGTATTCAGGAAAATATCCGTGTAATGGAAGAATTAAGGACACAGTCAGAACTGATCACGAATACAAACCACGAAGTGACGACCGCCATGACAAAGCTTCAGAACAAAACAAAAGAAGTGGAAGAGATCGCAGGAATGATCTTAAATATTTCCAGCCAGACGAATCTTCTCGCACTGAATGCATCGATCGAAAGTGCAAGAGCCGGAGAGGCAGGTCGTGGATTTGCTGTCGTGGCAGAACAGATCAGACAGCTTGCAGAGCAGACAAAGAATTCTACTGAGCAGATCACGAGGATCGTCAATGAGCTGAACGAGAATGCCAATGAAGTAGTTTCTTCTGTGGAAGAATCTGTAGAGGCCGTTGAGAGCCAGAATGAGAAGATCGTTGCAGCGTCTGAGACATTTGAGATATTGAACCGTAATATGACAGATCTGATCGATCATATCGAGGAAGTGAACCGGCAGGTGGATGGACTTTCTGAGTCTAATAATAAGATCGTGGAAAATATATCCCAGTTGTCTGCTGCAACAGAGGAAGTGACCGCGAGTGCAGAACAGGTACATGGCATGAGCGAACAGAATCTTCAGTTTGCAGAGCAGGTACAGCAGGCAGTAGAAAAGATGCGCACAACAGCAGATGACCTGAAAAAGTATTTATAAGAAAAGAGCTGCAGGATGCAGCCCTAAAGAAAGGAAAAATGTTCCAGAGCGAAGGCGATACCGTCTTCGCTCGCTTTTTTTGTGACAAAGGATACCTGGTCAAAAAGAGAAGCCGGGTTTGCATTTCCCATGGCAACGCTGTTTGGAAGATAGGAGAGCATCGGAAGATCATTGTTGCTGTCTCCAAATGCATAGGCATTCTCTTTTGTCAGATTGTAATGATCAAGGACAAACTGGATTCCGGTTGCTTTGCTGTAGCCAAGAGGGACAAATTCACGGAATGTGCCACCCCGGTCAATGCAGTTGAAATGTACGTCGCTGACCTTTCGGAAAGCCTGAAGCTGTTCTTCGTCCTGATACCAGATCACAAATTTATCGCAGATAAAATCCGGTGCCTCAAGATCCGTTGGCATTGTATAACCGCGTTTCATGAAAGCGTCATATTGTGCCACGGCATCCGGATGAATGACCGGACGAATCGGATCGTAAGCAACCGCAGTGGACGATTCGAAAACAATGTCCACATTGGTGTCTCTTGCTGCCTTTAACAGTTCCATTGTAATTTCATGGGACTGTGTGACATGTAAAAGATTCTTTCCATCACAGTAAATATCAGTGCCGCATCCGCAGACAAATCCGTCAAAGCCGACTTCCTGAAAGCGTGGTTCCACGTTCTGGATACATCTTCCGGTATTTAAAAACATCAGGTTTCCGTTTGCTCTGGCTTTTCGGATTGCAGTGATGGCACTTTGTGGTATGGAACCGTCGATTTCAGAAGTTAAGGTTCCATCTATATCAAAAAAAGCTATTTTTTGCATTTGGGATTCTCCATTTCTATATTTATTTGAAACGATTGCATTGTATAGTATTTCTGGAAAATAGTCAAAGAAAATATGAAAAATCAGTAAATTCGGATACCATAAGCATGAAAAATATGGTAGAATATGTATAACTTTGATGAACACGGAGGTTTCGGATAATTATGGAGCAGGATAACAGTAAAGTGGCTTGGGGGAAAGCCTTAAAACCGATATTTGCATTGATGCTTGTCATTGTTTTATGGCAGGTGCTTGTGTTGGAAATGTTAAAGAATGGAATCATCAGCACGTTGATCGCAGTTGTGCTGGTAAGTGCGGTCAGTGTTGTGATTTTTGGAATCGTATTCTGGGTTGTGAAATCACTGCTGAACCAGTTTCTTACAATAGCCCAGGGAAAAACAGAAGATGAACAGGAGCATACGAAGATCGGAGAAAAAGCGAAAAAGTTGATGGAGCGTGAGGACGACATCGGATTGATGATGCGTTCCGTACACAATTCCATCAGTTCATTTGCAACTGTGATTTCCGGGATTAAAACAGCAACAGAAGAATTAAAATCTGTATCCGATGATTTTAATAACATCTTTCATGATATGGAAGCTTCCTTGAAAATCACACAGGATTCGGTGCATACGATTGCAGATAACACTGTGACACAGGCAACACAGACGGCAGATATGAAAGAGAAGATCGATGCAATCGGTAATCTGATCGCTATGATTTCCGAGAATGTAGATGCCTTGAATGCAAGTGCAGATAAGATGCAGGAATGCAACGAGTCTGCTGAAGATATTATGGGAGAACTGATCGATATCAGTAAGAAGAATGGAGAAGCGATTGAGAATGTAAGAGAGCAGTCCAGGCTTACCAATGATTCTGCCCAGCAGATCCAGACAGTTACCGATATTATTGCGGATATTTCAAATCAGACGAACCTGCTTGCATTAAATGCAAGTATTGAGGCTGCCAGAGCCGGGGAACATGGAAGAGGGTTTGCGGTGGTTGCAGAGCAGATCCGTACATTGGCAGACCAGTCCAGGGAATCTACAGAGCGTATTAACCAGCTTGTAGCAGACCTTATGGATAAGGCAAATGTGAGCGTGGAGATCACTGAGAAGGTATCTGAGGCAGTGAGCCTCCAGAATGAGAAAATCGATCAGACAAAGGAGATCTTTACAACATTAAACAGTGAGATTGGTCAGGTCGGAAGTGCAATCGAAGGCATCAGTTCTGAGGTGGAAGAATTAAAGAGCCACAGTGATATCATCGAGACAGAGACGGTTTCCCTGAAAGAATTTGCAGATCAGAATGCAGAGAGTGCACAGATTACGATCGAGCATATGAATGAGTTAGACAGCACGGTCGACAAGTGCAATGCAGCTACAGATCGTGTGGTTGGAGTTTCTGACAAGCTGATCGGTTATGTGCATGAGACAGAGGACAGAAAGAAAATATTACCAATCAAATAATACATAAAAAATTTATTGCGTTGTAAAAACAACAGAAAAATGAAAGTGTTTTTATTACAATCTGTACATACCTCGTAACAAGCGCTGGTGTGCAGGGGTATCACCTCTGTATATCAGCGTTTTACATTACAACATTTCATAAAAAGGAGATTACACAATATGGAACAGAAAATGTTTTGTTTTCAGTGTGAACAGACTGCAGGATGCAGTGGATGTACAGGAAATGCAGGTGTGTGTGGCAAATCTGCAAATACAGCAAAATTACAGGATGAACTGACCGGAGCATTGATCGGTCTTGCAAAATCCTGTGGAAATAATCCAAAAACAGAAAATACCGACCGGATTATCATCGAAGGTTTATTCACGACGATCACGAATGTGAATTTCAATGATGAGACTTTAAAAGAGATGATCGCAAAAGTCAAAGCAGAGAAAAATAAAATCGTGCCGGACTGCAGTGCCTGTCAGAATCCATGTGGCAACACAGATGATTATGACATGAACAATCTGTGGAATGACAATGAAGATATCCGTTCTTTAAAGTCACTGATTTTATTTGGAATCCGCGGTATGGCAGCTTATGCTTATCATGCGATGGTGTTAGGTTATACCTCAGACGAAGTGAACAGCTTCTTTTACCGCGCATTATCCGTGATCGGTTATGACATGGATATGGATCTTCTGCTTCCGGTCGTACTCGAAGTGGGAGAGAAAAATCTGATCTGTATGGAACTTTTAGATAAGGCAAACACGGAGACATTTGGGACACCGACACCAACCACAGTTCCATTGTCCGTAGAAAAAGGCCCATTTATTGTGATCACTGGACATGATCTTTATGACCTGAAACTGTTATTAGAGCAGACAAAGGATAAAGGAATCAATATTTACACCCACGGAGAGATGCTCCCGGCACATGCTTATCCGGAATTGAAGAAATATCCGCATTTAAAAGGAAATTTTGGAACTGCATGGCAGAACCAGCAGAAGGAATTTGATCATCTCCCGGCACCAATCCTTTATACAACAAACTGTCTGATGCCGGTAAAACCAAGCTATGCAGACCGTGTATTTACGACAGAGGTGGTTTCTTATCCTGAGATGGTTCACATAGGGGAAGAAAAAGACTTTACCCCGGTCATTGAGAAAGCATTAGAACTTGGCGGCTATGAAGCTGACCGCGAGATGACAGGGATCAATGGCGGTAAGACGGTCATGACCGGTTTTGGACACGGAACCGTGTTAGGTGTTGCAGATCAGGTGATCGATGCTGTGAAATCCGGAGCAATCAGCCACTTTTTCTTAGTGGGAGGCTGTGACGGAGCAAGAGTTGGAAGAAACTACTATACGGAATTTGTAAAACAGACACCAGAGGATTCTGTCATTCTCACACTTGCCTGTGGAAAATACCGTTTTAATGACCTTGATCTTGGAACCATCGGTGGACTTCCAAGAATTATGGATATGGGACAGTGTAACGATGCTTACAGTGCGATCAAGGTTGCCGTTGCGCTGGCAGAAGCGTTTGACTGCGGTGTGAACGAACTTCCGCTTTCCATGGTATTGTCGTGGTATGAGCAGAAAGCAGTATGCATTTTACTGACACTTCTGCATCTTGGGATTAAAAATATTTATCTTGGACCAACCCTGCCGGCGTTCATCTCACCGAATATTTTGAATTATCTGGTAGAAAATTATCAGATTTCTCCGATCAGTACTCCGGAGGAAGATCTGAAAAAAATACTTGGCTGATTGAAGTCTGCCATTTGTATTCGAACATAGAGTGTGCTAGAATAAGGCTGTTGCACTGTGAAAAGTGTGTCAGCCTTATTCTGCGTGTGCCTCTTGTGGCAGATTATGCAGAAAACAGGCAGGGACAGCAAGGCAGTCTGACAGAAGAAATAACAGAAGATTCCGGCAAAGGCGTAAGAATATGACAAAAGATCTGACACAGGGGAAAATTACTCCGTTACTTGTAAAATTTACGATACCACTTTTATTTGGAAACATTTTTCAGTTGATGTATAACTCAGTGGACAGCATTATCGTCGGTCAGCTTGTGGGAAAAGAGGCATTGGCGGCGGTCGGCACAAGCAATCCATTAATGACACTTGCAATTTTGTTTGTGAACGGCATGTGTATCGGGGCTTCTATTTTGATGGGAACCCAGTACGGCGCAAAGAAAATGGATGTTTTAAAGCGGCAGATCAGCACGACGATGATCGCAGGAATTGTGTTCTCCATTGCAATCACGCTGTTTTGCATTCTTTTTGCCAGACCGTTATTATTACTGATCCGGGTGCAGGAGGAAGTGCTCCCGCTTGCAGTTTCTTATCTGAGAATCGTGTTTTTGGGATTTATTTTTACATTTATCTATAATTTTTTTGCATGCACATTGCGGGCGCTGGGAGACAGCACGACACCGCTCTATTTTCTTGTGGCAAGCTCGGTGCTCAATATCATCGGGGATTTGTTTTTCGTGGCAGTACTCAGATGGGGCAGCATGGGCTGCGCGGTCGCAACGGTCGTCAGCGAGGCGGTGTGTTGTATGCTTTGCATCATTTACATTAAGCGAAAGGTGCCGGAGTTAAATCTTGGAAAAGCATGGTTTGTATTCGATGGATCGCTGCTGAAACAGACGATCCTCTATGGATGGACGAGTGCGATGCAGCAGGGAACCGTGCAGCTTGGAAAAATCGGTGTGCAGGCAATTGCCAACACAATGGGAGTTTCCGTGATGGCGGCGTATACGATCGTGAACCGCATTGATGATTTTGCGTGCCTTCCGGAACAGAATATTGCGCACTCTATGACGTCTTTTATGGCGCAGAACAGCGGAGCAGGAAAAAAGGAACGTGTGCGAAAGGGCTTCTGGGGCGGTATGAAGATCGAACTGGTTTATGGAATAATCATTTTTCTGCTGTGCTTCTTTTTTGCAGAGCCGATTGTGCGTTTGTTCGTCAGTGACACAGAGGTTGTAAAAGAGGGCGTCACTTATCTGAAACTGATCTCATTTATGTATCTGCTCCCGGCAGTTACGAATGGCATTCAGGGATATTTCCGGGGAATCGGAGATCTGAAGATCACTTTGATCAGCAGTATGGTGAATATGGGCGTGCGTGTGCTCGCAGCATTTGTTTTTGTGTTTGGCTTTGCAATGAAGGTAGAGACATTCCCGTTTGCGTGTCTGGCAGGATGGATTGCCATGCTGATTACGGAAGTGCCTCTTTTAGTGCGCAGTTATGGGCGTCTGAAGCGCGGAGAGAATGCTGTGATCTAGAAGAATATACAAGATATTGGACATGAATGACAGGGAAAAATGATGGAAGAAAACAGGGTAGAACAATTGCTTTTTTTATGGGAAAAAATATCAGAAGGAGAAATCCGTCTGCTTCGGGTATTCGGAGAACAGCCGGTCGTGACTGTGCCGGAATTTATCGATGGAAAATGCGTGCGGGAACTGGGAGACTACTGCTTTTCGAGAAGAAAACTTCCAGAAAATGAAATTTGGTATTCAAGGAACTGCGGAGGTATGTGGGAGAGCGGTCTGTTTGTGTTGAAAGACAAAGAGAAAAACAACAGTATCGCCTTAAAACAGGAAAATAAGACAGAAAATATTGTATCTGAGGAATCAATAGAGCAGGATGCAAAACTGCACGAATTATCGGAAAAATATATCAAAGAGGTACAACTTCCGGCAGGCATTGTGAAAATAGGAAGCTGTGCGTTTTATAACTGTACGCAAATGGAAAGAATCAGCGTTTATCCAAAGCTTGTGGAAGTGGGAAGCGATGCGTTTATGAATTGTTTGAATCTGCGAAGCCTGAGGATGTGTGCAGGGGTGGAGGAGCCAACCGGACTAAAACAGCTTCTCGCGCAGATCAAATGGCAGGTGGAAGTATCGTTTGAACACGAAGACGGAGTGGGAGAGGCAGTTCTTCTGTATCCGGAATATTATGAGAGCTACGATGAGATCGGACCGGCGCATATTTTTGAACTGAATCTTACCGGAGAGGGTTTCCGCGCAAGACAGTGCTTCAAGGAGGGTGTCATTTTACTGAATGCCTATGATGAGATTTTCCCACAGGCGTGCGTGGAGGAGTCAGCGGAGGTGCTCATTCCGATGGCGTGGAACCGCTTATATGCTGCATGTGGGCTGTCAGCGGAGGCAAGGGCAGCTTATGAGGAATATGTGAGGCAACAGTCCGGGAAGGTTTTAACCATTCTTTTAAAGAAAAGAGAGTTAAAACCGTTACATTTCTTCTTTGAAAAAGGATACGGTAGGAAAGAGCAGATAGAGGATGCCGTTGCAATCGCTTCACACGAGGAATGGATGGAAGGCGTGGCGAGCCTGATCGCGTGGAAACGTGAACTGTTTGTGGAACCGGAGAAAACGGCGGATGTGAAGAACCGCTATTCATTTGAGGATTTTTAAGATATAATTGCAAAACTTGTACAAATGTAAATTGAATTGTGAAAAATTAACAAAAGACATGAAAGACACTGGGGAGCTGCCGGTCCTTAGAAGTCAGATTCTGTATTTCATTCTGATTTATCAGAAATGAAATGCAGGATCTGACTTCTTAGTACCGCTGCGAGTGACACGTAGCGAGAGCGTGTCTTGAATGTTTTTGTTAATTTTGAACAATTCGAAAAAGATTACGAGGAGTTTTGCAATTATTAATTTAATAATAAAGGAGCTGACATGGAGCAGTTTAGGAGCAAACATAAGCAGACACAGAGCGAGTGGGAGGCAGAGATGTCGAAGAAAGTTCTGGAGTTTGTGCGAAGTGAACTATATATGGATCTGCGCTTTTTAGATATTGCACTCGGCACGCTTGTTTACCGGGCGGATGAGAATATCAGAAGCTTTGCGACTGACGGCACATATCTTTATTTTTCCACGGAGCAGGTGTTAAGGGTGTTTCAGGGCAACCCGAAATATCTCGACCGGGCATACCTGCACAGTGTGCTGCACTGTATCTTTTTCCATCTCTGGATCGGTGGAAAGAGAGACCGGGAAAAATGGAATCTTGCCTGCGATATTGCGGTGGAATACACGATCGACCAGATGGACAAACCGAGTACGAGGCGGATCTTAAGCTGGCAGAGACAAACGGTTTATGAAGAACTAAAACAGCTAAAGAGCGGGATTTCCGCAGCGGTTATTTATCGTTATCTGAGTGGCAGAAAGCCGGCAGAACTGATCGCACTGCAAAAGGAATTTTACACGGACGACCATCGTTACTGGCCGAAGGAGGAACAGAAAAATGCCGCAAATGAGGACGCCAGAAAACAGTGGGATAAAATTGCAAGGCAGACGCGCATGGAAAAGGAATCCAGAGGGGATGAGACAGAGGATGGAGAAGAAATTCTTGCTGCACAGCTGAAGGCAGAGAAGAGCAGACAAAGTTATGCAGATTTTCTGCGTAAATTTTCCGTTCTGCGGGAGGAACTGCATGCGGATCCCGACGAGTTTGACCTGAATTATTATACTTATGGATTGCGGCTTTACGGAAATATGCCGCTCATTGAGCCGGTGGAGAGCCGGGAGGTCAAAAAAATCCAGGAGTTTGTCATTGTGGTCGATACGAGTTATTCAACCAGCGGAGAACTCATCCACAATTTTTTGAAAGAGACCTATGCAATCCTGACCGAACAGAACAGTTTTTTTGCAAAAAGCAGAATACGCATCATTCAGTGTGACAATCAGGTGCGCATGGATGAGGAGGTAAAAAACAGCCGGGAACTCGAACAGCTTTTAAATCGTTTTACCGTTATAGGAGGCGGCGGAACAGATTTCAGACCGGCTTTTGCTTATGTGAACGAATTATTAGAGCAGGGCGTGTTGAAAAATCTTGGCGGGTTGTTATATTTTACAGATGGCAAGGGCATTTATCCGAAGAAACGGCCGGAATATAAGACCGCATTTCTGTTTCTGGATGATTATGATGAGAGTGCCGTTCCACCGTGGGCAATGAGACTCCGGGTGGAACAGGAGGATATTTTGGCAGAGGAGACAAGGAGAAACCATGAACATTAAACAGGCAAAAGAAGAGATCAAACATACCGTGCAGGCATATCTGAGCAAAGATGCATTTGGCGAATATAAAATCCCGGCGGTCAGACAGCGTCCGGTTCTGTTGATCGGACCACCGGGAATCGGAAAGACACAGATCATGGAGCAGATTGCCAGAGAGTGTGAGATCGGGCTTGTGGCGTATACCATCACCCACCACACAAGGCAGAGCGCAGTAGGACTTCCGTTTATTAAGGAGGAGCAGTACGGCGGAAAAACATATTCTGTGACGGAGTACACCATGAGCGAGATCATTGCGAGTGTCTACCGCAAAATCGAGGAGAGCGGCAGGAAAGAGGGAATCCTTTTTATTGACGAGATCAACTGCGTCTCTGAGACGCTGGCGCCGACCATGCTGCAATTTTTGCAGTGTAAAACGTTTGGCAACCAGGCAGTCCCGGAGGGATGGATCATTGCTGCAGCCGGAAATCCGCCGGAGTACAACAAGTCGGTAAGAGATTTTGATATGGTAACGTTAGACCGTGTGCGCTGCATGAATATCGAGGCAGATCTTGGCGTGTGGAAGGAGTATGCAAGAGAAAAACGTTTAAACAGCGCAATTTTAAGCTATTTGGAACTTCGTCCGAAGAATTTTTACCGCGTGGAGGCGGACGTGGACGGATTACAGTTTGTGACCGCCAGAGGCTGGGAGGATTTAAGCAATCTCATGGATGTCTACGAGGAACTTGGGATTCCGGTGGACGAGGAGATCATTCATGAGTTTCTGCGGCATGAAGATGTGGCGGAGGATGTGTCTGCCTACTTTGATCTGTATAAAAAATATCAGGACGATTATGGCATTGCAGAGATTTTGGAGGGAAAAGTTAAGCCTTCCGTCTATGCGCGTATCGATCAGGCAGCGTTTGATGAGAGGCTTTCGGTGGTCAATCTGCTGCTGGATGGTGTCTCAAATGTTTTTTATCAGATACAGAGAGAGCGTGAGATCACGGATGCATGGTATGATTTTTTGAAGGAATACCGTCAAAAATTAAAAAATTCTTTGCAGACAAAAGGAATTTTTGAAACAATTCTTGCAGAAAAAACAGCGTCAGATGAGCAGAACGAGAAACAGCAGTTTGTCTCAAAAACACAGAGTGAGCTGGCGCGCAGCTTGAACGAAAAATTGAAGGAATGTGCGAAAAAGATTGCAGCCGAGGAAACAATTAATATAGAAGAAACTGCTTTATTTGCGCTCGCAAAAGCACCGTTTGACGCACAGTGTGAAAAGCTGCAAAGCCTTGAAAATCAAGGGGTTGAAACATTAGAACATGCGTTTACATTTATGGAGCAGGCATTTTCGGATGGTCAGGAAATGGTAGTTTTTGTGACAGAACTTACGATCACACCGGAGATCGCGGTATTCTTGAGTGAGCATCGCATAGAGCGTTATGAAACATATAAAAATCAGCTCCTGATCGGCACAAAACGCGCAGAAATTCTGTCTGAGATCGCAAGAGATTAAGACTGTTTCCAGATTTTTTTGGGGAAAATTAATGGAAGTTGCATAAAAATAAGCAGAAAAACTCACAATAATTGTAATATCTGACTGTTTCTGCTTTAGCGCAAAAAAGTTATAACTGACTCGTTAGTAGATTATTTACACAAATGAAAAAAATATATGGTAAAATTCAAAGAAATTTTCTCAGCACAGTTCCTGAATGAGAAATTTGACTTTTGGGAATAATTGAGTATGATAGGGTTTTGTAATGAAGCGGCAGATAAATTTTTGGTTTATCTGTCGTTTTACTATGTTATGTATCATTCTTGAGGAAAGGAGAAAAATGAGAAAAAAAATATTGGACGCAGCATTACTTTTTGCTTTCGCATTGTGCTTGATTGTTACGTCCAACATTCAGGAAGAGGCAGCTTATGTTGCAGAGCTTGAGATTGAGGCAGTACCGCTTCAGGATCAGGAGGCAGAGCCGGAAGAAATGCAATTTTCCGCCGGTGTGGCAGCTGCAATTTCCGCAAATTCATTTACCACAGAATCAGATGAAGAAACAGGTGTTGAAAAGAAAGATGTTGTTTTAGTGACAACTTCGAATGATTCCGAAAGTAATTTAGAAGAAGAGACAGACGGATCAGTTGAAACAAATATAGAAGTAAGTGAGAGTGGTCAGGTGGAGGAAGTTTCTGGAACTTCGCAGGCTCCGACATACAACAATCGTTGGAACATCAGCCTGACCGATGAAGAGATCGATTTGCTGGCCAAAATCGTGTGGCTGGAAGCAAACGGCGAACCTGTCGAGGGGCAGGAAGCGGTTGTCGAGGTGGTGTTAAACCGCATGGCATCCGATTTGTATCCAGATACATTATATGATGTGCTGAGCCAGAACAATCCGGTTCAGTTTGTTTCCTGGAAAAGACGGGATAAAGCGCATCCGACAGAGACAGAGTACCAGTCTATTTATAATGTATTAAATGGAAATACAGACCTATTAAGAAATGATACAATGAATTTTTCAACTTATCCGCTCACATCGAATCTTGATGTAAAAATCTGCTGTCATTATTTTTGTTATTAATTATAGAAGAAACAGAATAATGAAGCAAAACAGAGAAGGGACAGAGCATGCAAAGTAATTCGTGCGACTGTCCCTTTTCTGTTTTCAGGAAATATGCTAAAATAGTGTTCGTAAATGATTCAAAAAGGGCAAAAATCTTCACAGTCTAAGGAAAAAATAATCATGAAACAAATGATAGCAGGAATTCTGGCACATGTGGACGCCGGCAAGACCACATTGTCAGAAGCACTTTTATATAGCAGTGGAAGTATAAAAAAAATAGGGCGCGTCGACAACGGCGATGCATTTTTAGACACGGATGCGATGGAGAAAAAACGTGGTATCACGATTTTTTCAAAGCAGGCAGAATTACAATTTGGTGACACGAAAATGACACTTTTGGACACACCGGGACACGTGGATTTTTCGGCAGAGATGGAGCGGACGCTGATGGTGCTTGATTACGCCGTGCTTGTCATCAGCGCATCTGATGGAGTGCAGGCTCATACACAGACACTCTGGCGGCTTTTAAAACGGTATGAGATCCCGGTATTTCTTTTTATCAATAAAATGGATCAGCCGGGAACCGACAGAGCGGCAATTCTTTTGGAGTTAAAAAAACAGTTGTCGGACGGATGCATTGATTTCACGGATCTTAGCGCAGGAACACAGGAAAATGATAAAGACAGTGCGGTCATGGAAGAAATTGCCATGGAAGATGAGACTGCGATGGAAAGTTTTTTAGAGACCGGAAGGATTGCCGGTGAACAAATCAGGGAAATGATCGTGCAGCGAAAGATATTTCCGTGCTTTTTTGGTTCTGCGCTTCGGAATGCCGGAGTGGACACATTTTTACAGGGGTTTGACCGATATACACTGGCACCGGAATACCCGGATGAATTTGGCATGAAAGTTTTTAAGATTGCTAGAGATGAGGCAAATAACCGGCTGACGTATCTGAAAGTGATTGGAGGAACGTTAAAAGTGAAGGCGCTGCTCTCGAATGCAGATCATGTGCGGTTTGGTGAGGAAGTGTGGGAACAGAAAGTGAACCAGATCCGCATTTATTCCGGGACAAAATATGAGCTGATCAATGAAGCGGATGCCGGAATGGTCTGTGCCGTGACCGGATTAGATTACACATATCCGGGACAGGGATTTGGAATAGAAGCACAGGGAGAAACGCCGGTGTTAGAGCCGGTACTGCATTTCCGTCTGATCCTCCCAGAGGGCGTGGAACCGGCAGTCATGCTGCCAAAGCTGCGCCAGATCGAGGAGGAAGAACCGGAATTACATATTGTATGGAACGAAAAGCTTCAGGAGATCCAGATCCAGATCATGGGCGAGGTCCAGACTGAAATTTTAAAAAGCATGATCGCAGAGAGGTTTGGCGTGGAGGTCGGATTTGGTCCGGGCAAGATTGTATACAAGGAAACAATCGCAGATACAGTGGAGGGCGTGGGACATTTTGAACCGCTCAGACATTATGCGGAAGTACATCTTTTGTTAGAGCCGCTGGAACCGGGAAGCGGTATTGTGATCGACACAGACTGCAGTGAGGATGTGCTGGATAAAAACTGGCAGCGGCTGATCGTGACACATTTAAAAGAGCGGGAGCATATCGGAGTGTTGACCGGTTCGGTGATCACAGATATGAAAATCACAGTGATCGGTGGAAGGGCACACACGAAACACACGGAGGGCGGCGATTTCAGACAGGCGACTTACCGGGCAGTGCGCCAGGGCTTAAAACAGGCGCAGTCTGTGCTGTTGGAGCCGTATTATGAATTTCACATAGCAGTTCCGCAGAATATGGTAGGACGTGCTATGACGGATGTTGAAAAGATGCATGGAAAGTTTGATGGACCTTATCAGGAGGGCGATGCACAGGTTCTGCGCGGCATTGCTCCGGTGGCGTGCATGGCAAATTACCAGAAGGAAGTGACTGCTTACACGAAAGGGCTTGGAAAAGTAACGTTCCAGTTTGCTGGATATTATCCATGTCATAACACCGAGGAAGTGGTCGCACAGACCGGTTATGATTCGGAGCGTGATCTTTCGCACCCGGCGGATTCGGTTTTCTGTGCGCACGGGGCAGGCTTTATTGTTCCATGGAATGAAGTGCCGGATCACATGCATGTGGAGGGCAGGCTGTTAAAAAAGAAAGAACAGCAGGAGGAAGCACCTTCCGGTAAAAAGACAAAAACCTATGATCCGGATCATTGGATCGACATTGAGGAGATTGATGCGATCTTAGCACGCACCTATCATGCAAATAAACATGAGAAGGGAGCGACAAAGCAGTGGCGCACTGCGAAAAAAGTGATCATGGGAGAGACTGCGCCACGCTATACATCTGTAAAAGCAGTTTCCAAAGAGGAATATCTGCTGGTGGACGGTTATAATATCATTTTTGCATGGGAGAGCTTAAAAGAGCTTGCAGCAGTCAATATCGATGGAGCAAGAGGAAAGCTTTTAGACATTTTGTGCAATTATCAGGGCATAAAAAAATGTAATCTGATCGTGGTGTTTGATGCGTACCGCGTAAAAGGACATCAGACGGAAATGCTCGATCACCATAATATCCATGTCGTGTATACAAAAGAGGCAGAGACTGCCGATGCTTATATTGAAAAGTTTGCACATGAAAACGGAAGAAAATACCATGTGACAGTGGCGACTTCGGATGGTCTTGAGCAGATCATCATCACCGGGCAGGGCTGTCATCTGCTCTCTGCAAGAGAGTTTGAGCGTGAGGTAGAGGCAGCAAACCAGACGCTTCGGGAAACGATCGATGGAATGAGGGAAAAATCATCCAATCACATTCTGGGAGATGCACTGAAGCAATTAACCGATGAGAACATATAATTGTAAAACTCATAAAAACGCAATTATGAAAATGAATCAATCACAGGAAAAACAGGACGGAGAGAAATTATGTTACCAGAACAATTTTGTGTGCGTATGAAAGAAATGCTCGGAGAGGAGTACGCAGCATTCTATGCAAGCTATGATCTGCCGAAATATCAGGCACTCAGGATCAATCCACTGAAAACAGAGCGGGATACTTTTTTACAGCAGGCGCCGTTTTCCTTAAACAGAGTGCCGTGGACAACAAATGGCTATTATTACAGTGGGAATGATCAGCCCGGCAGACATCCGTATCATGAGGCGGGCGTTTACTATATCCAGGAGCCGAGTGCGATGGCTCCGGCGGAGTATCTGATGGCGGAACCGGGAGAGCGCATTTTGGATCTGTGCGCCGCACCGGGAGGTAAAAGCACGCAGATTGCATGTTCCATGCAGGGGGAAGGACTGATCGTCTGCAATGAGATCCATCCGGCGAGAGCAAAGATCCTGTCTGAGAACATCGAGCGCATGGGCGTGTGCAATGCGCTTGTGACAAATGAGACACCACAGAAACTTTCGGATAATTTCCGCGAATATTTTGACCGCATCTTAGTGGATGCACCATGTTCCGGTGAGGGAATGTTCCGCAAGAACGAGGATGCCTGCGATGAGTGGAGTCCGGAAAATGTAGAAAACTGTGCCGCAAGACAGGCGGAGATCTTAGACTGCGCAGCGGAGATGTTAAAACCGGGCGGACGGCTTGTGTATTCGACCTGCACGTTTGCCCCGGCGGAGAATGAAGGCAGTATCAGCCGCTTTTTAGAGCGTCACCCGGAATTTGCAATATTACCGGTGGAGAAAAAAGACGGTATGATGCCGGGTGTGCCGGCGTGGACAGAGCATCCGGCGGATGGTTTAGAACACACCATCCGTCTGTGGCCACACCATTTAAAAGGTGAAGGCCATTACCTTGCTGTCTTACAGAAAGCGGGTGTTTTATCCAAAACCTATCAGGGCTATTGCAGAAACGGCGCGGAGAAGGGAATCAATGAGAAAGAGTGTAAGGAATTTTTTGCATTTGCAGAGGAAAACCTTGTGAAAAATATAACAGGCAGTTTCCTGAAATTCGGCGACCAGCTTTATCGGATGCCGGAGGGAATGCCGTCCATCCGAAATCTGAAAGTGCTCCGCCCGGGACTGCATCTTGGAACCTTAAAAAAGAACCGTTTCGAGCCGTCCCATGCACTGGCGTTAGCGTTAAGACCGGATCAGGTAAAGCACGTGTGCAATTTAGAGAGTGACGATCCACAGGTCAAAGCATACTTAAATGGACAGACCCTGAATATGGACGGAGAAAAGGGCTGGTATTTAGTGGCTGTGGATGGTTACAGCATTGGCTGGGGCAAGTTAGCCGGTGGCATTTTAAAAAATCATTACCCGAAGGGACTTCGAAAAAATGGCTGATGGGAAAACAGGAAAAACTTTAAATTTAACAGAAGGTAATCCGTTAAAACTGATTTTATTATTTGCAATTCCTGTCTTTTTGGGAAGACTGTTCCAGATGATGTACAGTCTGATCGATACCAAGATCGTCGGAAGTATTTTAGGGGAAGAGGCATTGGCGGCAGTTGGCTCCGTGTCGATCCTTTATAATCTTCTGACCGGAATTTTCAGCGGCTTTACATTGGGATTTTCCATTGTGACCGCACAGAACTATGGAAGTGGGAATGAGAAACTTTTAAAGAAAAATGTGGCGTCTTCCATAATGCTGGGAATGATGACGGCGGTTGTGATCATTTTTGCGGTACTGCTTTTCTTAAATCCGATCCTTCATGCCATGAATGTTCCAGAAGAACAGTTTCGCATGGCACATGATTATATCAGGATTTTAGTGTGGGGCATGTTTGTGACACTGGCATACAATCTGTGTGCGGATATGCTCCGGGCGATCGGGGATTCCGTGACACCACTGATCTTTCTGGTCATTGCGGCGGTCACAAATATTGTGCTTGACTATCTCTTTATAGGTGGTTTTTCCATGGGTGTGTCAGGAGCTGCCTGTGCGACGGTGCTGTCACAACTGGTCTCAGCAGTATTATGCTTTTTGCGTATCAGGTCCGGTTTCCCAATCCTTCACATCTCGAAGAATGATCTGGAGTGGAACAGAGAACGCATGAGACTTCTGTATCAGAACGGACTGGCGATGGCACTCATGTCCTCTCTGGTAAACTGCGGTACTTTGATCTTGCAGACGGGGATCAATAAACTTGGAACGAACATTATCGTGGCACATACAGCGGCGCGCAAAGTGTTTGAGATCTTCAGTCTTCCAGTCAGTGTTTTTGGCGCCTCTATGGCAACTTACTGTGGACAGAATTACGGAGCCGGAAAGTATGACAGGATCCGGCAGGGCTTAAAGGCAGTGCTTGGAATCGGCTGTGTGTTCAGTGTCATTATTTTTATTTTATCGCATACGATATCACCGTATCTGATCTCTTTTATCGCAAGTTCAAAGAATAAGGAGGTCATTTACTGGGGCACACAGTATCTGGTGTACGATATGTCTTTTCAGGTGGTCTGTGTGTTTATTGTGATCCTGCGCAATTCACTGCAGGGAATCGGAGATCAGAGGACGCCCGTCTTTTCAAGTTTTATAGAGCTGGCGGGAAAAGTGGTGTTCACGCTGGTTTTTGTGCGTAGGTTTGGTTATTGGGCAGTCATCTGGACAGAACCGGTCATATGGATCTGCATGGTGATTCCACTGATCGTGACGGCAGCAGGAAACCCGGTATTATTTGGAAAACAAAAATAGGAGCTTTCTATGGAACGTTGGATATGGTTTCTGGGAATGGCAGTCTTTTATGGAGTGCTGTTTCTATGGTTTTTAAATCAGGTGAAAAAGCCGGATTATAAGAAAAATTATGTGCTTGTAAAGACACTGCAGAGTGCAGCGTTTGTGTCTGTGTTTCTGGCGGCAGCAGTCGTCAGTCAGGATATTCTGGATTTCTGGCTGATGCTTCCGGCGTTTGTCTGCTGCTTTGCAGGAGATGTAATACTTGCTTTTTATAATAAGATCAAAAAAAAGAGACTTTTTTTGTTGGGACTTGTCACATTTTTAATGGGGCATCTGTTCTTTATCCGGTGGCTGAACCGGATGCAGCCGCCGGCAGCTGCAGATATGGTGTTTCCGGTCATAGCGGTGATCGGGATTTTTGCCATGACTGGAATGGGCAGCTTTCATACCGGAAGACTCCGGTCATGCATTTTAGTCTACACTTTTTTTATTGCATACCTGTTTGCAAAAAGCATGCATATTGCAGTGAGTATCCCTGACATGCGGCATATCGTCTGTGCGGTGGGAAGTTTTCTGTTTATGATCTCGGATATTTCCATTCTGTTTCTTTATTTTTATAAAAATAAGAGCCGGAAAGTCCACCTGTTTAACCTTACCACGTATTATGTGGGGATTTTTCTTCTGGCAGTCAGTCCACTGCTTTGCCCATAAGGCAGATTCTTTGTCGAAAAATGTTGTATCATGTTTAGAAGATGCCAGATAATGCATATTTTTGTGAAAAAAAACGCTTTTTTATGTAAAAATTATGTATAATAGCGAAAGAGATGATACATTATCGAATCAGGAAGGTACTAATCAGATATGAACAGACAACTGACAATGCTCATTGTAGATGACATGGAAGTGGAACGCATTTCGTTTGCAGAAATCTTTAAAGATGAATATCAGATTCTGGAGGCGGAAAACGGAAAACAGGCGATGGAACAACTGGAACAACAAAAGGTACATATTGTTCTTCTTGATCTTTGTATGCCGGTGATGGATGGATTTGAAGTGATCCGGGAGATGAAACAGCAGGAAAAGTATGCGGATATCCCGATCGTCGTAAAAACTGCAATTGATGAGAAAACAGAAGTTAAAGCGTTAGAGGCGGGAGCGGATGAGTTTATTTTTTCTCCGTGTGATCCGGCCATCGTGAAAAAAAGAGTTCGTAATCTTGTGGAAAAATATATCCTGGAACGCGAGAAGATCAGGGCACAGTTAGAGAGAGAGCAGGAGATGGGAAAGGCAAAGGAACTGTTTCTTGCGAGGATGTCCCATGAACTCCGCACACCAATCAATGGGATTTTGGGCATTACACAGCTTGCCCATTATAAAGATGCAGAAGTCCAGGAAGATTTTAAGAAGATCCGTTATCAGGCAGAGTATCTGCGGGAACTGGTAAATGATGTGCTGGATATGGCATCCATTGACAATGAGAAAATGACGATCCGTCATGTGGCTTTTTCGCTCAATGATGTCGTGTCGGAGGTATCTGGTCTTTTTTATTCCCAATGCAGGATGAAAAGAATCCATTTTTATTTCCGGGTAGACAATGTGACACATGAATATCTGATGGGAGATGAAGTCCGTGTCAAGCAGGTGCTTGTGAATCTGCTCTCAAATTCGTTTAAGTTTACCGAGAAGGGCGGAACCATCGAGGTATGTATGTCGGAACAGGATGTGGATGACAGCAGGACAGTTTTGCGTATTACAGTGCGTGATACCGGATGTGGAATTTCAGATAAATCTCTGGACAAGATCTGGCAGCCGTTCGAGCAGGAACAGCATGAAAATGGAAAATATTACGGTGGCAGCGGTCTGGGACTTCCAATCACAAAGAGCATTGTGGAACAGATGCACGGAACGATCAATGTGGCATCCGAATATAATGTGGGATCAAAATTCATCGTGGATATTCCGTTTGAGATTGGAAAAAGTGTTGTGCGTGAGAAGCGTAAGTTCAGATCATTAAAAGTTTTTCTGGTAAACAATGATGAAATCGCACTGCATTATATGATGTCGACGCTGACGAGACTTGGAATCCGGTATGACAGTTCGACAGACGGGAAGGAGATCATCCGGATACTCAAAGAAGCGTATGAACGCGGGGAAGGCTACGACATCTGTTTTGTCTACTGGCAGATGCCGGGGGGATATGGTAAAAAACTGGTCCGGGAAATGCGAAAAATCTTTGACCGTGATACATTAAAAATCGTCACATCTTCCTATGATACAGAGGACTATGAGGAAGAGATGCGTGGGGCAGGTGCAGATTATATCCTGAAAAAACCGGTGCTGCAGTCTCAGGTATACAGCATGATCTCAGAGATCTGCAGTGTGCCGGAGACAGAGAAAAATAAAACGGAGGACTATGATTTTTCCGGAAAGCGTGCACTGCTGGCAGAGGATAATGCAGTTAATGCAGAGGTCTTTCAGGGATTTTTGAAGGCTGTTCATGCAGAAGTGGAATGTGTCGATAATGGGGAAGCGGCACTTTCAAGCTATCAGAATATGCCGGATTACTATTATGACATGATTTTTATGGATCTGAATATGCCGATCATGGATGGGTATGAGGCAGCAAAGAGTATCCGAGACAGCAAAAAGCCGGACGCATCGGATATCCCGATTCTGGCAGTCACTGCAAATGCGATGGCAAAGGATATCGTGAAAGTGCATGAGGCAGGCATGAATGAAAGAATCACAAAGCCGGTACAGAGAGAGCTGTTGTATCAGACAATGGAAAAATATATTCTGTAAGAAAGGGCAGGAGCACATTGCGTGTTCCTGCTTTTTATGTAATAGGAAATGTTTGAAAAGAGAGAAGCTGTGCTTGACAACGAATCCGTTTCTGTGATAGGTTATAAGCAGACGCTTTAATGTGGTAGCGTGGTAATAAATTAAAAATAAAGGATGGAGATTTTATGAAGAAATTTATGGCATTATTACTTGTTGCAGGGATGACATTGTCGCTGACAGCGTGTGGAGGTTCCACTGATACAGTAAAAACGGATCAAGCAGACGGAAAAGATACATTTACTGTTGGATTTGACCAGGATTTTCCGCCGTTTGGTTATGTGGGGGATGATGGCGAATTTACAGGGTTTGACATTGAGATGGCGACGGAGTGTGCAGCGCGTATGGGCAAAAAGATTGTGTTACAGCCGATCGACTGGGATGCAAAGGATATGGAGTTAGAAGCCGGTACGATCGACTGTATCTGGAATGGATTTACGATGAATGGACGTGAAGATCAGTATACATGGACAGATCCATATATGGACAACAGCCAGGTGGTTGTGGTAAAGAAAGATTCCGGAATTAACACACTTGCGGATCTTGCAGGAAAAGTGGTGGAGGTACAGAAAGAGTCTGCCGCAGAGACCGCATTAAACGATGAAGAACATGCAGATCTGACGGCTTCCTTTGCACAGCTCTTATCGGTAGGCGAATACAACACCGCATTTATGGATCTTGAGTCTGGCGCAGTCGATGCTGTTGCGATAGATATCGGTGTCGCACAGTTCCAGATTGAGGGAAAAGAAGATCAGTATCAGATTTTAGATGAGACGATTTCCTCAGAACAGTATGCGGTTGGATTTTTCCTTGGAAACACAGCACTTCGCGATGAAGTGCAGAGCACTTTATCAGAGATGGTAGAGGACGGCACATTCGCAGAAATATCCAACAAATATTTCGGTTATGATGTCTGCACGCTCGGCAAATAACAGCGCATTGGTTTTACAGTAGAAAAAGATAGGGGTTCTTTTTATATGAGCTTTCAGGTAATGATTTCCCAGCTTGGTTCCGGGATGATGACAACAATTCAGATTTTCTTATTAACACTTATTTTTTCACTGCCACTTGGACTTCTGGTAGCCTTCGGAAGAATGTCAAAAAATGCTGTGATAAGAACGATCACCAAAATATATATTTCCATTATGCGTGGAACACCCTTAATGCTACAGCTTTTGGTGGTATATTTCGGACCATATTATATTTTCGGCGTGAATATTTCGTCAAGCTACCGCGCATATGCGGTTGTGATCGCATTTGCAATCAACTATGCTGCATATTTTGCAGAGATATACCGTGGTGGTATTGAGTCCATGCCGGTTGGACAGTATGAGGCGGCAAAAGTATTAGGCTATGGAAAAACACAGACATTTGTAAAGATCATCCTTCCACAGGTGATCAAGCGTATTCTTCCGTCCGTGACCAATGAGGTGATCACGCTGGTAAAAGACACGTCGCTTGCGTTTTCCATTGCTTATGCAGAGATGTTTTCACAGGCAAAGGCACTGGCAGCTTCACAGAAGAGCATGATCCCGTTTGTGGCAGCCGCGATATTCTATTATGTCTTTAACTATGTGGTGGCATTTATCATGGAATTTTTTGAGAAAAAGATGAGTTATTATCATTAGAGATACAATCGTAGTAAAATTAAGGCAAAGAGGAAATGATATGAATTTACTGGAAATGCAGCATGTTAAAAAGGGCTTCGGCGAAAACGAAGTTTTAAAAGATATCAGTTTAAGCGTTGCAGAGGGCGAGGTTGTCTCCATCATCGGACCTTCTGGTTCCGGAAAATCCACCCTGCTGCGATGCGCGACACTGTTAGAGCAGATGGATGACGGAAGCTTAACGTATATGGGGGAAAAGGCGGCAGAGAGTATCAATGGAAAAACGGTTTATGCGAAACCGGCAGATTTGAAAAAGATACAGAGACATTTTGGACTGGTATTCCAGAATTTTAACCTGTTTCCACATTATTCTGTCTTAAAAAATATCATTGATGCCCCGGTCAGTGTTCAGAAGCGGAAAAAAGAAGAGGTTGTTGCAGAAGCAAAGGTATTACTGGAGAAGATGGGATTAAGCGGCAGGGAAGATGCCTATCCATGTCAGCTTTCCGGCGGACAGCAGCAGAGGGTATCCATTGCGCGGGCACTTGCCATGCGGCCGGAAATATTATTTTTTGATGAACCGACTTCCGCGCTCGACCCGGAACTGACGCTTGAGATCCTAAAAGTCATCCGGGAGCTTGCGGAGGAGAAAATGACGATGGTCATTGTCACGCATGAGATGAACTTTGCAAAAGATGTGTCAAACCGTATGATCTTTATGGATAAAGGTGTGATCGTGGAGGAGACGACACCGGAGTTATTATTTACTTCGACAAATCAGAGAACGAAGGAGTTCCTTGGAAAATATCATGACATGGCGTAGTGGTCGCATAGTTTGTATAAAAAATCATCTGTCCTGCATGGAAAAAAATATTTGACATCAAATGCGTGGATCAATATAATAAAGAACGGTAAAAAGATGTGAGATGTAATGTGAATCATAAACTCACATCTTTTTCTATGCTTTGAGAAATACTAGAAGAGAAAATGGAGGAACAGTGATGCAGAAAATCTGGGTATGTGGTGCCCGCGGTCAGATTGGCCAGGCAGTGAATGATGTTGTGGATAAATTGGAATTTGAAATGTTAGATACAGATGTGGATGACCTTGATGTGACGGATACAGATGAAGTACTTCGTTTTGGCGAGATGAACCGCCCGGACATTATCATCAATTGTTCCGGTATGACGGATATCAGTTCCTGTGAGGAAAATCCTTCGCAGGCGTTTAAAGTAAATGCACTGGGAGCCAGAAATCTGGCGATCGTTGCAGCAAAAATGCAGGCAAAAATGGTACAGCTTTCCACGGATGATGTGTTTGACGGCAAAAGCACAGAGCCTTACACAGAATTTGACATTACAAATCCGGGAACGGTTTATGGAAAGTCCAAGCTTGCGGGGGAAAACTATGTGAAAGAATTCACAACAAAACATTTTATCGTGCGGAGCACCTGGGTGTATGGAAAGGGACAGAATTTTATCAATGGTTTCTTAAAAAAAGTGGACGCAGGCGAGCAGTTATCGATTGCCTCCGACCAGTTTGGATCACCGACGAGCGCAAACGAACTGGCAAGATTTTTATTACATCTTGTGCATACAAGCGAGTACGGAACTTACCATGCGACGAACAAGGGCGTGTGCAGCCGTTATGCGTTTGCACAGGAGATTTTGAAAATGACAGGAAAGACGGCTTGCATGCAGCCGGTTCCAACTGTCATGTCGGATTTTTCCAAGGTGAGACCGGCGTATGCGGTGCTCGATAATTTTATTATGAGCATGGTTCCGATTTATGATTTCCCAGACTGGCAGGATTCCCTGAGAGAATATCTGGAAGAGAGGGGATTATATCATGCAGAATAGAGTTCAAAAGAAGAAAAAGATAAGCCTTACCACGATGATCTTTATTGCGCTTCTTGCAGGAGCTTTGACCGGTGTGATCATCAACTATCTGATTCCATCGAACTACGTGGTGGATGATATCATTGTGCAGGGTGTCTTTTATATTGTCGGACAGGGATTTATCCGTCTGATGCGTATGCTCGTCGTTCCGCTTGTATTCTGCTCCATCGTCTGCGGAAGCATGGCAGTGGGAGATACGAAAAAGCTTGGAAGCGTCGGTGTGAAGACACTAATTTTTTATCTGTGTACGACAGCGCTTGCGATTACCGTTGCGCTGACGATCGCCAATATTTTTAATCCGGGAAAAGGACTTGATATGTCACAGATCCAGGTGACTTCCACTGTGAGTGAGACAACACAGTCCATGAGCATGACAGAAACACTGTTAGACATTATCCCGGTCAATATTTTTAATTCCTTAAGCGAGGGAAATATGCTGCAGATCATTGTGTTTGCATTGATCCTCGGTGTGATTCTCGCAAACATGGGAGACCGTGTTGACATTGTGAAGAACTTCTTTGGACAGTTCAATGATATTATGATGGAAATGACGATGGCTGTCATGAAGCTTGCACCGATCGGAGTGTTCTGCCTGATCGCAAAAACATTTGCAGAGATCGGTTTTGAGGTGTTCATCCCATTGTTAAAATATATGTTCTGCGTTCTGCTTGCACTCGCAGTGCAGTGTTTTGTGGTGTACCTCGGATTGCTGAAAATATTTTCAGGGCTCAACCCGTTTATTTTCATCAAGAATTTCTTCCCGGTTATGGCGTTTGCATTCTCAACCTCAACTTCGAATGCAACCATTCCAATGAATATTGATACGCTTGCGGAAAAAATGGGTGTTTCGAAAAAGATTTCATCTTTCACGATCCCGCTCGGAGCGACCATTAACATGGATGGAACATCGATTATGCAGGGTGTGGCGGTTGTGTTCACCGCGCAGGCGTTTGGAATCCCGCTTGACATGATGGATTACCTCACCGTCATTGGAACCGCAACACTTGCCTCCATCGGAACCGCCGGAGTGCCGAGTGTGGGACTGATCACACTGACGATGGTATTTAATTCCGTTGGACTTCCAATCGAGGGAATCGCGCTGATCATGGGTATCGACCGAATCCTTGATATGACACGTACCGCAGTCAACATCACAGGAGACGCTGTCTGCACGACGATCGTTGCCTCGTGGAATAAGGCGGTTGACCGCGATGTTTATTACAATCGAAAATAGAACGATGCACAATAAAGTGCAGTATGATAATATGCAGGAAAAGGGTATCTGGCAGAATGTCGGATTCCCTTTTTCTTATGTAAAAAAAGATGCTATTGACAAATATTATCGTGTTAGTGTATTCTAACTTAGCTGGCGGTTAGCTACGACTAATTATTCTGGTGGCAGTAGTTTTAAAGAATAAATAAGAAAGACACAGAGGAAAACATGACGACACAGGAAAAGAGAGAACAGGAAAAACAGACGGTAGACCTCATGATACAGATTTACTGTCACGGAAATCATCATACAAAAGGGCGGGAACTTTGCAGTGCATGCAGGGAGCTGACTGATTACTGCAATCTGCGGACAGACAGATGTCCGTTTATGGAGACAAAAACATTTTGCAGTGCGTGCAAAGTACACTGTTATTCCAAAGAGAACAAAGAGAAAATCCGCGAGGTGATGCGATATGCCGGACCGCGCATGTTACTGTATCATCCGGTGCTTGCAATCAGGCATGCAGCAGTCACTTTGAAACAGAAGCGGACTGCAGATCAAAAGAAATAGAAAAAAGAGCAAAGAGGAGGGAACGATGTTTCACAAAAGACTTTTAAAGGAATTCAGAGAAAATCAGAAACTGGTGGCGGGCATGGTCGTGACACAGTGGATCACGCTGCTTGCAAATGTGGTGCTGGTTTTTGTACTGTCGTTATTTATCAGCAATCTGTTGCAAAAACAGGCGCAGGGCAGTCTGTACTGGCTGTTGCCGGTCACGCTGCTCGGCGTCATGCTTGTGCGTGGAATTGCCAACGCCATCAACCAGAAACTTTCATTTCAGGCATCTTTTGCGGTGAAGCGCAGACTGCGCGAGCTGACTTATGAAAAACTGATGCGGCTTGGCACAAAGTACCATGAAGCGATTGCCACCTCGGAGGCGGTTCAGATCAGCACAGAGGGTGTCGACCAGCTTGAAATCTATTTTGGAAAATATGTGCCACAGTTTTTCTACAGTCTGCTGGCACCGCTCACACTGTTTGTGATCGTCGGAACGATGAGCCTGAAAGTGGCGGCAGTGCTGTTGCTCTGTGTACCGCTGATCCCGCTGTCAATTGTGGCAGTGCAGAAGTTTGCAAAGAAATTGCTGCAAAAATACTGGGGCACCTACACGGAACTCGGCGATTCTTTTCTGGAAAATCTGCAGGGACTGACTACGTTAAAAATTTATCAGGCTGACGAGCGCTATGCAGAGAAGATGGATGAGGAGGCTGAAAAATTCCGCAAGGTGACCATGCGTGTGCTCATCATGCAGTTAAACTCCATCAGCGTGATGGACATTGTGGCTTACGGCGGTGCGGCAGTCGGCATGATCTTAAGTATTCTGGAATTAAGGAGCGGTGCGATCACACTCGCACAGTGTTTTTTTATCATTATGGTATCGGCAGAATTTTTCCTGCCGCTTCGTATGCTCGGTTCGTTTTTCCATATTGCGATGAATGGAAATGAGGCGGCGAATAAGATTTTTGCGCTGTTAGACAGCAAGGAACCGGATAAAGGAAGCAGAACTTCCTGTGACGGGGATGAAATTTGTTTTTCCCACGTGACCTTTGGCTATGAGGAGAGCAAACAGGTGTTAAAAGATGTCTCGTTCACCATCCCGGAAAAAAGTTTTACTGCGATCGTGGGCGTTTCCGGCTGCGGAAAAAGTACAACGGCTTCCCTTCTGATGGGAGATCTGTGTGAGAACAGCGGAGAGATCACAATCGGCGGCGTGAAAGTAAAAGAGATGAAAGAATCCTTTTTACATAAAAAAGTGACGCGTGTGCGGCACGACAGTTATCTGTTCCAGGGAACACTCCGTGACAACCTTGCCATGGCGATGGATACACCGGACGATGCGAAAATGTACGAGGCATTAAAGCAGGTGGAACTTTATGAGACAGTCATGGAGAAGGGCGGACTTTCCATGGAAATCACGGAGAAGGCGGCAAATCTTTCCGGCGGTCAGAAACAGAGAGTTGCACTGGCGCGGGCAATTCTGCACGACAGTGATATTTATATTTTTGACGAGGCGGCATCGAATGTCGATGTGGAGAGCGAGAATAAGATTATGGAAGTGATTATGGAACTTGCAAAAGAAAAGACCGTTATTCTGATCTCGCACCGTCTTGCGAATGTTATAAAAGCCGATCAGGTGCTTGTGATGAGAGAGGGTGTGATCGAAGAGTGCGGCACACATGTGTCACTGATGGAGAAACAGGGTTACTACAGGGAACTTTTCTGTGCTCAGAAAGAACTGGAAGAATATGCAAAAGAAATTTGCAGATAAAGAGAAAGGCATGGTCATTATATGAAGAAAAACAGAAGCGGCTTTGCTGTGATGGCGGGGCTGATTGGAATGATAAAACCGATGCTTGGCATTATGTTTCTGGCAGTCATCATGGGCTGTATCGGAAATCTGATGGCAACATTTATCACAGTACTGGGCGGTTATGGGCTTTTAACCGTGACAGGATATTATGGAAAAATGTCACTGGCACTCATTATAACGCTCATGGCAGTGTTTGCCATTTTGCGCGGCGTACTGCGCTATGCGGAGCAGGCGTGCAATCATTTTATTGCGTTTAAACTGCTGGCACGCATCCGGCATCAGGTGTTTGCAGCACTTCGAAAGCTTGCACCGGCAAAACTTGACGGAAGCGAGAAGGGAAATCTGATCTCGATCATTACAAGTGATATTGAACTTCTGGAAGTGTTTTATGCACATACCATCTCACCGATCGCGATCGCTGTGATCACGTCGGTTGTGATGTGTGTTTATCTGGGAAGCATGTCTGCGTGGTTTGCGGTGATTGCAGTATGTTTTTATGTGTTTGTCGGCGTTGTGATCCCACTGTGGAATGGAAAAAGAGGAAGCACCTATGGAAAAAATTACCGGGATTCTTTCGGAAAATTAAATGCTACAGTGTTAGACAACCTTTACGGTCTTGAAGAAACCATTCAGTATGAGAAACAGAGGGAACGCATGAAGGTTATGTCGGAGCAGACCGATGCGTTGGAGCGGGTGAACCGGACCCTTAAAAATCAGGAAAAGACACAGCGTATCTTAACGGACTGGGTGATTCTCGCCTCCGGCGTGGTCATGGCGTGTGCAGGTTCTTATCTCACGGAACGTGGAGCCATTGCAGGGTATCAGGCGGTGACCGCCGTCATTGCGATGATGAGCTCCTTCGGACCGACAGCGGCACTTTCCGCGCTGTCGAACAACTTGAATCAGACACTTGCCTGTGGAAACCGTGTGTTGAATCTGCTGGAGGAAGAGCCGGCAGTTTGCGATGTCGAGGCGGGAACGGAATTTGTTTCCGGGGATATCACCTGCGGGCAGGTGGACTTTTCCTATGGAAAAGAACCGATTTTATCTGATTTTACACAGGTGTTTGCAAAAAACAAAATTCATGGAATTCTCGGAAAGAGCGGTTGTGGCAAGTCTACGTTATTAAAGCTTCTCATGCGTTTTTACGAGACGGACGGTGGAAACATCCGTTATGGAGTGGACAATGTCAATGCGATTAACACGGAATCTCTGCGGAAACATATTGCTTACGTGACGCAGGAGACATTTTTATTCCACGATACGATCGAAAACAATATCAAAGTTGCAAAGGCAGACGCAACGCGAGAGGAAGTGATCGAGGCGGCAAAAAAAGCGTCTGTCCACGAGTTTATCTGCTCCCTGCCAAATGGATATGAGACAAATGTAGCAGAACTTGGAAGCTCTTTATCCGGCGGGGAGAGACAGCGTATCGGAATTGCGAGGGCATTCCTGCATGACTGTGAAGTGATCTTTTTAGATGAGCCGACGAGCAATATCGACAGTCTGAATGAGGGCATGATCTTAAAGAGTTTACAGGCAGAAAAAGAGGAGAAAACGATTCTTCTCGTGTCCCACCGGAGATCGACGATGGGAATCGCGGATGAGATGACGGTATTTGAATAGGGGGGACGGATTGCTTTAGATAGTCACTGAACTAATTACACAAAAAAGTGCAGGGAAAATTGTTACTTTGCACAAAAAGCTTATGTACTACAATAAAAACATCAGAGGTACTTGCAATTCCATACATTTTCGATATAATGTCTTAGATGGTTAAAAAATTAACGAACGAAAATGAGTGAGGTATTTACAATGTACGCTGATGAAAATGTGATCAAAATCAAACACGATGTGCTTTATGAAGTGGCAAAACTTGCATTTGCAGGTGAGCTTGAGGAGAAGAAAGACTACATTGCAAACCAATTAATCCCAGGACCAACAGCACAGTTCCGTTGCTGTATCTATAAAGAGCGAGAGATTATCAGACAGAGAGTCAGACTGGCAGAGGGAAAAGCTCCTGGTCCAGTGGATGACGGTAACGTGATCCAGGTGATCAGTTCTGCCTGTGAAGATTGTCCAATCTCCAGCTATACAGTGACAGAAAACTGCCAGAACTGTCTTGGAAAGGCATGTATCAATGCATGTAAATTTGGTGCGATCGAGCCAGGAAGACTTCGTTCCCACATTGATCCACAGAAATGTAAAGAGTGTGGTAAATGTGCACAGGCCTGTCCATACAATGCAATCGCACACTTAAAGAGACCATGTAAATTCAGTTGTCCGGTCAATGCAATTACATATGACGAGTACGGAATCTCCGTTATCGACGAGAAGAAATGTATCCGTTGTGGAAAATGTATCCACAGCTGCCCATTCGGTGCGATCGGATCTAAGACCTATATTGTAAAAGTAATTGAAGCATTAAAATCAAATAAAAAAGTTTATGCCCTGGCTGCTCCTGCAACAGAGGGACAGTTCGGTGATGATATCACAATGAACAGCTGGAAGAAAGCAATGGAGGCGGTTGGCTTTGACGGTTTCTTCGAAGTTGGTCTCGGCGGAGATATGACAGCTGCTTATGAGGCAGAAGAGTGGGCAGAAGCTTACAAAGAAGGCAAGAAGAAAGTAACGTCCTGCTGTCCTGCATTTGTCAATATGGTAAGACGTCATTTCCCGGAGCTTGCAGACAATATTTCTACCACGATTTCTCCGATGGCTGCAGTATCCCGTCTGATCAAAGCAAAAGATCCGGAGGCAGTTACCGTATTTATCGGACCATGTATCGCTAAGAAATCCGAGGTGGAGGACCAGAAGATCGAAGGCAATGCAGATTATGTATTAACTTATTCTGAGATCCGTGCCATCATGAAAGCGAAGAGCGTGGCATTAGAACCAGATGAGAACAGCTATCAGGAATCTTCTGTATATGGTAAGAGATTTGCCAATGCAGGTGGTGTGACAGCAGCAGTTCTTCAGAGTTTAAAAGAATCCGAAGATGAGATTGATGCAAAGGTATGCAAGTGTAATGGTGCAGCAGAGTGTAAGAAAGCACTGTTATTGATGAAAGCCGGAAGATTACCGGAAGACTTCATCGAAGGTATGGTATGTGAAGGCGGATGTGTCGGCGGACCAAGTGCATTCAACGATCAGATCTCTTCCAAGAAGAACAGGGATGCATTGATCAGCAATGCGGATGGACGCGGAATCCACGAAAACTTAAAGAATTATGATATGGACAGTTTCTCCATGCATCGTGAATAATGTTGATTTTACAGGGCTCGCAGCAGTTGCTGCGGGCTCTTGAATTGTACGATTTGTTTTAATTTAATATTTTTTATAAAAAATTTGAAAAATAGTGAAAAAAGGGTTGCAATATCCATATCCATGTGTTATATTAAATGAGTACTTGGTTCGTTGGTCAAGCGGTTAAGACGCCGCCCTCTCACGGCGGAATCAGGGGTTCGATTCCCCTACGAACTGCTATAGTCATGCGAGGAAGCATATTTATATGCTTCCTTTTTTGATGTACAAAAAGACGATTTGTACCTTGCAAATCGGTGGAAGAGTGCTATACTAAAGAAAATAAGCAGTTTTGAAAAAGTTTTGTGAAAACTGGGGAAGAACAAAGGAGAACATGGGGTTTGAAAAGTATCAGAACAAGATTAACATTATTTTTTCTGTTGATATGTGTGGGATGTCTGGCAATTGCAATGGCAGTGTCTTCCATTTTCAGCAGGTCTGCTCTGACAGACACAAACGACAGACTGCATGAGCAGCAGGCAGAGTATTATGCGTCTATGATCGACAGCTGGCTTCAGGAAAATACAAGTGATGTGGATGCGGCATGTACCTTTTTGGAGGCAAAGAGCCTGATCGATGAGGAGACGATCCGTCCGGTTATGGAGCAGTACACAAATAATAACGAGAATGCGATGAACGTCAATGTGGGTTTTGAAAATAAGCAGTTTATTGACGGTACAGGCTGGAAACCGGAAGCAGGATGGGACTGTACGGGAAGACCGTGGTATACGGATGCAAAAGCGGCAGGCGGAGAAAAGTATTTTGGCGATCCTTATGTGGATGCAGTCACTGGAGAATTGATCATCAGTGTGTCTAAGATGTTCCATACAGGCTCCGGCATGGAAGGCGTAGTCAATATGGATCTGAAGCTGAGCACATTGTTTGATATGATGAGTGAGATCACCGATACTTCGGATGGCAGTTACAGTTTTATTTATAATGAGAATGGCGCTGTTTTAATGCATCCGAACAGTGAGTTTATATCAACTGGCGAGAATGTAGTAAATGTAAGCGATCTGATCGGCGGAGCATACGAGAAGGCAATGACGTCCCAGAGAGCATTTACGGACTATGACGGCAAGGCAAAATACCTGAAGGCTGCCACAGTTGCTGGAAGCGGATGGAAAGAGGTTCTGGTCACACCTGTTGCCTCTTATAACAGTGCAACGAATGAAATGCTTATGGTTCTCGTTGCGGTTACTGTCCTGTCAGCGGTAATTGCAGCAGTACTTGTAATCTTGTATGCCGGAAGCATAACAAAACCGATCTTGAAGATCCAGAAGCAGATCAATCATTTACAGGAACTGAATTTAAAGGAAATTGACATCAAGGAAAACAGGCAGAAGGATGAGCTTGGAAGAATGAACCATGATGTGCTGGAACTGCAGAAGACACTCGGACATATTATACAGCAGATGGGCGACTCCTCAACGAATTTATCAGAGCAGTATGATATTGTGAATTCTTCCGTTTCTACCCTGCTGGATAATAATGTTTATGTCAAGAACCTGATCGATGAGGTGTTGTCAGCAGTCAGTGAGGAGGCAGACCAGATCCAGACAGCCAATATGTCGCTGAATGATTTTGCAAAAGAGATTGACGAGATTGCATTGCACGCAGCCAATATGAATAACAGTGCGACGAAGACAATGGCACAGAGTGAGACAGGTGTCAAGGCGATCGAACTGCTGGGAGAGCAGTTTGAAAAGACAAGAAAGCTTCAGGATGAAGCATACAGCACGGTGGCCGATCTGGAAGAACGCTCACGCACGATCGATGATATTTCACAGACGATCAACAGTATTGCAGAGCAGACGTCCTTATTGGCACTGAATGCAAGTATTGAGGCTGCAAGAGCCGGAGAAGCCGGAAAGGGATTTGCTGTTGTTGCAGAAGAGATCGGTAAGCTTGCACGTGCGACCAGTGATGCCACTACCAACATTACTGCCATTATTCTGGAGATCCAGAAAGAAATTGAAGTGGTAAGCAGTCAGATGTTCTCCATGAAAGATGAGACAGAAAAGTGCATGGGAGTTATGGGTGATACCCGTGCCGTATTTGAACAGATCAATCAGGAGATCGATGATGTTGGTGCAGCTGTTCAGGGACTGGAAGGTGCAGTAGGACTTTTGAATTCAAATAAAGCAAAAGTTGTGGACCGGTTTTCAGATATTTCTTCCGAGACAGAAGAACTGGCTGCATCCAGTCAGGATATTTTAGGAAAAGTTGACCAGCAGAGCGTGGAGATGGAAAATATCCATACTGCGATCGAAAGTATGCACAATGTTGTGACAAAACTGAATGAGATCATGGATCAGTTTACAGTGTAAGCCGGTTAAAGTAGAAAAATGTAAAAAAATATAAAATAATGCTTGCATTTTTGTTTTTGCTATGTTATATTATGCAAGCATGGTTCGTTGGTCAAGCGGTTAAGACGCCGCCCTCTCACGGCGGAATCAGGGGTTCGATTCCCCTACGAACTGCTCTGTTATTTTTATAACAGCCCAACCCGGAATGCCAGAAACATTGTTTCTGGCATTTTTAAATGCTTTTTTTCATAAAAAGCTTGCAAAATAGAAGAAAGAGTGTTACCTTATTTATGTTAACACGTTGACTTGATTGAGAGAGGGCAGAACCCTCTCTCAATTTATGTTTAGGAGACAGCAACGTGACGGAACACGAAAAAACTGAATATGGAAGGAAGAGGTGTACACATGTCGAAAAAAGAGATGTATGAAGCACGCACCGAAGAACTCATCACCCCGATTTTAGACCGCAGAAACTTTGAACTTGTGGATGTGGAATATGTCAAAGAGGGTAGTACCTGGTATTTACGGGTTTACATTGACAAAGAAGGCGGAATCACTTCCGACGATTGCGCAGATGTATCCAGGGAAATGAATGAGATTCTTGACAGAGAGGATTATGTAGAAGGTTCCTATACCTTTGAAGTGAGCTCTCCGGGTCTTGGAAGACCACTGAAAAAAGAAAAAGACTATATAAGAAGCATGGGGAAGGAACTGGAGATCAGAACCTACCGTGCGATTGACCGGGAAAAAGAATTTTACGGCATTTTAAAAGCATACGATGCCGATACAGTGACAATTGAGCAGGAAGACGGAAAAGAGATGGTATTTGAAAAATCCAATATCGCACTGATCCGCCTGGCTTTTGATTTTTAGCGTAAAATAACAGAAAAAATAATGGAGGATAAAATAATGGCTAAGAATAATGAATTGTTAGAAGCGTTAAATATATTAGAACAGGAAAAAAATATCAGCAAAGAGACTTTACTTGAGGCAATCGAGAACTCACTGATCACTGCATGCAAGAACCATTTTGGAAAGTCTGAAAACGTAAAAGTTAACATTGATCCGGAAACATGTGAATATCATGTATTTCAGGAGAAAAAAGTTGTAGAGAAAGTGGAAGATCCGGTTGAGGAAATCAGCCTTGTCAATGCGAAGATGATCGACTCCAAATACGAACTGGATGACATTGTAAATGTAGAAGTGAAATCCAAAGAGTTCGGACGTATCGCAACACAGAATGCCAAGAACGTGATCTTACAGAAAATCCGTGAGGAAGAGAGAAAAGTTCTTTTTGATGAGTACTACAGCAAAGAGAAAGATATCGTAACAGGTATCGTTCAGCGTTATGTTGGAAAGAATGTGAGCATCAACCTCGGTAAAGTGGATGCCATCCTCACAGAGAATGAGCAGGTAAAAGGCGAGGTATTCCAGCCAACAGAGCGAATCAAAGTTTATATCCTGGAAGTAAAATCTACCTCCAAGGGACCGAGAGTGCTTGTTTCCAGAACACATCCGGAATTGGTAAAACGTCTGTTCGAATCTGAAGTTGCTGAAGTAAAAGACGGAACGGTTGAGATCAAGGCAATCGCACGTGAGGCAGGAAGCAGAACAAAGATCGCAGTATGGTCGAATGATCCTGATGTAGATCCGGTTGGAGCATGTGTTGGTATGAACGGTGCACGTGTCAATGCAATCGTCAATGAACTCCGTGGTGAGAAGATCGATATCATCACCTGGAATGAGAATCCTGCAATGCTCATCGAGAATGCATTAAGTCCTGCAAAAGTTATTTCCGTTATCGCAGATGCAGAAGAGAAAGCAGCAAAAGTAGTCGTTCCTGATTATCAGTTATCCCTTGCAATCGGTAAAGAAGGACAGAATGCAAGACTGGCTGCAAGACTGACAGGATTTAAGATCGATATCAAGAGTGAGACACAGGCGAGAGAAGCCGGCGATTTCTTTGATTACGAGAATGAGTACGAAGATGATGAATACTATGAGGAAGATGGCGAGTACAATGATGCAGACTATCAGGATGACACAGAGTATTCCGAGGAGAATTAATCGAGGATAGCAGATTATGGCAAATAAAAAGATTCCGATGCGTCAATGCATAGGCTGCGGTGAGATGAAGCCTAAGAAAGAAATGATAAGAGTCATTAAGACAGCGGAAGATGAGATAATATTAGATACAACCGGTCGGAAAAATGGCAGAGGTGCATACATTTGTCCAGGAAGCGAATGTCTGCAGAAAGCAATTAAGTGTAAGGGATTAGAACGCTCGTTTAAAATGCCGATTCCAAAAGATGTATACGAAATGCTGACAAAGGAGATGGAAGAATTTGAGACCAGATAAAGTTTTATCCATGTTGGGTATTGCAGCAAAATCCGGTAGTGTCGTAAGTGGTGAGTTTTCAACGGAGAAAGCAGTCAAGGAAGGCAGGGCATATCTTGTGATCGTGGCAGGAGATTCCTCTGATAACACGAAAAAGATGTTTTCCAATATGACCGATTTTTATGAGGTTCCAATGTATATTTATTCTGACAAAGAGACATTGGGACACTGTATTGGAAAAGAATTTCGTGCATCACTTGCAATTGTAAATGAAGGGCTTGCCCATTCCGTGGAAGACAAATTGAAACAGACAATAACAACTGAATAATGGAGGAGTCAGAATATATGGCAAAAATGAGAGTTCATGAACTTGCAAAAGAGTTAGAGATAAAATCACAGGAAATTATAGAGAGTTTAAGCGGTACAGAGTACGAGATCAAGTCCGCAAGCAGCAACATTGATGATGCTGCGCAGGAGATCATCCGTAAAAAGTACAAAAAATCCGCACCAAAGGCAGAAGAAAAAACTGCCGCAGAGAAAGCGGAAAAACCTGCTGCACCAAAGGCAGAGGAGAAAGCAAAACCAGAGAAAGCTCAGGCTGAGAAGGCTGCAGATGGTGAGCATGACAGACCAAAGAAAAAGTCCAGTATCACAGCCGTGTTTAACGCACAGTACAGCAAACAGGGTGCAGGACATGGAAATAACAGAAGACCGAATCAAGGGGCAAAAGGCGGCAGACCACAGGATGGCAGACGCCCGGCAAATGACCGTGGTGACAGACCGGCAGGTCAGGCAAAACCAGCGATGTCCGGCAATGATATGAGAAAGTACTTTGACAGTCTGATCAATCCAAATGCCGGAAAAGAGACAGAGAGCAAAGCTCCAAAAGCAGAGGAAGTTAAGACGGAAACTGCACAGAGCGCACCGGCAGCACAGGAGAGAGTTTTCAAAAAACCAACTGAGAATGTCTATGAGCAGATGCGTCAGCAGGAGAAGACATCCAGACCAAATCAGGAAAACAGACGTCCACAGGGAGACCGCCCGGCAAGAAACGGACAGAATGGCGGATACAATAACCGTGCAAATGGCGACAGACCAGCCCGTCCACAGGGAGACCGTCCATACAGAAATAATAATGGCGAAGGTGGATATAATAACCGTAACAATGGTGACAGACCAGCCCGTCAGGGAGATAACAGAGGCCAGAGACCAAACGGTGGAAACCAGAGACCGTTCAACAACGGAAGACCGGGACAGGGATTCAATCAGGGAGACCGCAGCGGAGGACGCAATAATAACTTCCGCGGAAGAGATAACGGTGGAAGATTAGACCGTGAGATCGACAAGTTCAATAAGGATTCTGCACCATTGGCAGAGGAGATGCGCGGAAAAGAGACACGGGAGAGAGAACGTGACAACAAGAACCGCAACGGAAAACAGCGCGGCGATTACGATGTTTTAGGAAGCAGGAAGCAGGAGCGTTTCGTAAACTTAGAGAAGAACGGCGGTAAAAAGAAACCACAGCAGCAGCCACAGCCAAAACAGGAAGAAGAGACAATCAAGACACTGGTCCTTCCGGAGAAACTTACCATCAAAGATCTTGCTGACAAGATGAAAGTACAGCCGTCAGTGATCGTAAAGAAATTATTCTTAAAAGGAACGATGGTAACAGTCAATCAGGAGATCGATTACGATCAGGCTGAGGAGATTGCTTTAGAGTTTAACTGCATCTGTGAGCCGGAAGAGAAGGTTGATGTGATCGCAGAACTCTTAAAAGAGGAAGATGATGCAGAAGAGACATTAGTTGCACGTCCACCGGTCGTATGTGTTATGGGTCACGTTGACCACGGTAAAACATCCCTTCTGGATGCAATCCGTTCTACCCGTGTGACAGACAGAGAGGCAGGCGGTATCACACAGCATATTGGTGCTTCTGTGGTATCCATCAACGGACAGAAGATCACATTCCTTGATACACCTGGACATGAAGCCTTCACAGCAATGCGTATGCGTGGTGCAAATTCTACAGATATCGCAATCCTTGTAGTTGCGGCTGATGACGGTGTTATGCCACAGACGGTAGAGGCAATCAACCATGCAAAAGCAGCCGGAGTTGAAATTATTGTTGCTATCAACAAGATCGATAAGCCAAGTGCAAACATCGAGAGAGTAAAACAGGAGTTGTCCGAGTATGAACTTATTCCGGAAGACTGGGGTGGAAGTACTATTTTCTGTCCGGTATCTGCTCATACAAAAGAAGGTATTGACAACTTGCTGGAGATGATCCTTTTAACAGCAGAAGTGCTTGAGTTAAAAGCAAATCCAAACCGTAAAGCAAGAGGTCTTGTCATCGAGGCACAGCTTGATAAAGGCCGCGGAGCAGTTGCCACTGTATTAGTACAGAAAGGTACTTTAAGAGTCGGTGATCCAATCGCCTGCGGAAGCTGCTTTGGTAAAGTCCGTGCTATGATCGACGATCAGGGAAGAAGAGTAAAAGAGGCAGGTCCATCTACTCCGGTTGAGATCCTTGGTCTGTCCGCTGTCCCGGAAGCAGGTGAGACATTCGTTTCTACTGATTCTGAGAAAGAGGCAAGAGCATTTGCTGACACTTATATTTCCGAGAGCAAGAATAAGCTGATCGAAGATACGAAGGCAAAGATGTCCTTAGACGATCTGTTCTCACAGATCCAGTCTGGAAATGTAAAAGAATTGAATATTATTGTAAAAGCAGACGTACAGGGTTCTGTAGAAGCAGTAAAACAGAGTCTTGTAAAACTGTCCAACGAAGAAGTAGTTGTAAAAGTCATCCATGGCGGTGTAGGTGCAATCAATGAGTCCGATATCATCTTAGCATCCGCTTCCAATGCAATTATCATTGGATTTAACGTTCGTCCGGATCCAACTGCAAAAGTGACAGCAGACAGAGAGAACGTTGACGTACGTCTCTACAAAGTCATTTACAATGCAATTGAAGATGTGGAAGCAGCTATGAAGGGTATGTTAGATCCTGTATATGAGGAGAAAGTACTTGGTCATGCAGAAGTGAGACAGATCTTCAAAGCATCCGGTGTTGGTAACATCGCAGGTTCCTATGTGCTTGACGGTGTGTTCCAGAGAGGCTGCAAAGTCCGTATTTCACGTGAAGGAACACAGATCTTTGAAGGAAATCTTGCTTCCTTAAAGAGATTCAAAGACGACGTAAAAGAGGTAAAAGCCGGATACGAGTGCGGTCTTGTATTTGAAGGATTTAATGATATTGCTGAGCTTGATATTGTGGAAGCATATACCATGGTAGAGGTTCCTAGATAAAAAAGAGGCATAAAATATGAGAAAAAACAGTATTAAAAATACCAGGATCAATGGAGAGGTTCAGAAAGAATTAAGTAACATTATCCGTGGTGAGATCAAAGACCCGCGCATTAATCCACTGACAAGTGTAGTTGCCGTGGAGGTGGCTCCGGATCTGAAAACCTGTAAGGCATATATCAGTGTCTTAGGAGATGAAAAATCCCAGCAGGATACGATCAAAGGCTTAAAGAGTGCAGAGGGTTATATCAGAACCATGCTTGCAAAGAGCATTAACCTGAGAAACACACCACAGATCACCTTTATCTTAGACCAGTCTATTGAATATGGTGTCAAAATGTCAAAAATGATCGATGATGTAACAAAAGATATCGCAGATAAGACAGAGGAATAGAGATGACAAATTTTGATGTTTATCTGGCAGATGCAAAAACAGTTGCCATTGCAGGTCATGTCAGACCGGATGGCGACTGCGCAGGCTCCTGCCTCGCTACATACAATTATATTAAAAACTATTTTCCACATGTGCAGGTCGATCTTTACTTAGAGCCGATCCCGAATATTTTCAAGTTTATGAAGCGTTCGGAAGAGATTTTGAGTGAGTGGCCGGATGACAGGAAATATGATCTGTTTATCGCACAGGACTGCGGTGATGCAAAGCGTCTTGGCAATGCTGCAAAGTATTTTGAATCGGCAGAACATACGATCTGTGTGGATCATCATGTGAGCAATCAGAACTTCGCAGAACATAACTATATTTTTCCAGATGCAAGCTCCACCTGTGAACTGATCTTTGAACTGCTTCCAGACGAGCGCATTGACCGGGAGATCGCGGAATGTATCTACACCGGAATGGTGCATGATACCGGTGTTTTCCAGTATTCCTGCACTTCCAGAAAAACGATGGAGATCGCAGGAAAGCTTATCGAAAAAGGAATTAACTTCCCAAAGATAGTCAACGAGACATTCTTTACGAAAACGTATAACCAGAACCGTATTATGGGACTTGCCCTGATGAAAAGTGTTCTACATCTGGACGGAAAGTGCATTTCCAGTGTCATCACGAAGCAGGAGATGCAAGAGTATGATGTGCTTCCAAAGCACTTAGATGGGATCGTCAGCCAGCTTAGGGTGACAAAAGATGTGGAAGTTGCCATATTCCTGTATGAGTTAGAGGATGGAGAATTTAAGGTCAGCACAAGATCAAAAGAACTTGTTGACCTGTCAGAGATCGCAGTGAAGTTTGACGGCGGCGGTCATGTGAGGGCTGCAGGTTTTTCCATGAAGGGAGAACCGGAGCAGATCATCGAAGCTATTTTGCAAGAAGTGAAAAAACAGCTTTAGAAAATAATGAAGAAAAAGGATACACTATGGTCAACGGAATCATTAATGTATATAAAGAAAAAGGGTATACATCTTTTGATGTAGTGGCAAAACTCCGTGGTATCTTTAAACAGAAAAAAATCGGACACACAGGGACACTCGATCCGGATGCGGAAGGGGTGTTGCCTGTGTGTCTTGGTAAAGCCACAAAAGTCTGTGATCTGCTCACTGATAAAAGCAAAGAATATGAGGCAGTGCTCTTATTGGGAAAGGTGACAGATACCCAGGATATCACCGGTACAGTGCTGGAGGAGAAAGATGTGAAGGTGACAGAGGAAGCCGTGAGGGAGACAGTCCTTTCTTTTGTGGGGGACTATATGCAGATTCCACCGATGTACTCTGCGCTGAAAGTCAATGGAAAAAAACTCTGTGATCTCGCAAGGGAGGGCAAAACCGTAGAGCGTCAGGCAAGACCTGTGAAGATTTTAACGATTGACATTCTGGATGTTACGCTTCCGAGGGTGCGCATGCGTGTACACTGTTCCAAAGGAACGTATATCCGCACTTTATGTCAGGATATCGGAGAAAAACTTGGCTGCGGCGGTTGTATGGAATCGCTGCTCCGCACGCAGGTGTCTGAGTTCTTGTTAAAGGATGCCTTAAAAATCGGGGAGATCGGGCAGCTTGTGCAGGAGTGCACAAAGGAACTTCCGCCGGAGGCATGGAGCAGGGCATGCTTTCCGTTTGTGCGGTCTGTGGATTCTGTTTTTACACAGTATCAGAAGGGAGTCGTGCCGGAGCAGTTTGCTAAAGTACTGTATAATGGAAACCGGATCGAGCCGGAGATGATCCGCTCGTTTGAGGCATCCATGCAGCAAAAACCGATCAGAATTTATGATGAAAAGGATCACTTTATCGGAATCTATGAATTCCAGCAGGAGAGGGGAAACTTCAAACCTGTGAAAGTGTTTATGGAAGAATGAAATATATAAAAAATACACTGGATTTTCATGTCGAAGAACCGACTGTCATTTCGCTTGGAAAATTTGATGGTATCCATCGCGGACATGAACTTTTAATGGAAAAACTTGCGCAGAAAAAGGAGGAAGGATTAAAGGCAGCTATTTTTACCTTTGATATTCCACCGAAAAAAAATGTGGAGCATGCCGAGTCAAAGGTGCTTACCACGAACGAGGAGAAAATGCATATTTTTGAAGGAATCGGGATAGACTATCTCATCGAATGTCCCTTTACAAGAGAAGTGATGTGCATGGAACCGGAAGATTTTATCCGTATGCTCGTAGAAAAGTTAAATGTAAAATGTATCGTGGCAGGGGAAGATTTTCATTTTGGACACAACAGACGCGGTGATTATCAGATGTTAAAAAGATATGCACCGGTCTATGGTTATGAGGCACTTATTCTCTCAAAAATGAAAGAGGATGAGCGGGATATCAGCAGTACTTTTGTCCGCGAAGAGATCATGGCTGGAAACATTGAAAAAGCCAATCATCTCTTAGGTTACCGCTATTTTGTGACCGGAATGGTAAAACATGGGAATCAGATCGGAAGGACGATCGGGATTCCGACGATCAATCTGATCCCACCGGAGGATAAACTTCTGCCGCCCTTTGGCGTTTATGTGACAGAAGTGTTTATTGATGACAGAAGGTATTACGGTGTCACAAATGTAGGGTGCAAACCTACGATAGAGGGAAATAATCCGGTTGGAGTGGAGACACATCTTCTGGATTTTAAGGAAGATGTGTATGAGAAAGTGGTAACGGTTGAATTTCTGACAATGATCCGGGAAGAACGCAAGTTTGAAAGTATTGAAAAACTTCAGGAACAGATGATGAATGACATTGCATTTACAAGAACTTTTTTCGCAAAAATGAAATAGGATGAATTGAAAAGCAAATGCCACTTTGCAAAATTCGATCCTATAAATATTACAAAAATGTTACAAATGTGATTGACATTGTAATAAATGATTGCTATACTGTAAAAAGTTTGAAAAATATATTTTGTTAGATGAAAAAGAAGCAGAAAGACATGCAGATGTTCAGGAGGCATTATGAAATCCAAATATATCAGAGCAATATGTCTTGGAGCAGCAGGATTACTAGTTATTTCCACTGCAGCAATCAACAATCATAAACAGAGTGAAGATGTGACAGCAAGGGCAGCTGCCACAGCTTCTGTAATAGATGAAAGTGCAGAGACAGCCGATGCAGGTGTGACAGCCGGTATTGCAAGCGTGACAGCACAGGCACTTGCCAGTGATGAAGACGTGGCGGCTGTTTCTGATACAGATATAGAACTTACAGCAGCAGCACAGGAGGAAGTGACATCCGTATATGGATATACGAATCTTGGAATTGCAGTGGTAGATTCCGGTAACTTAAATGTCCGTGAGGCACCGGGAACCGATGCAACACTTGTCGGTAAGATGCCAAACCATGCAGCCTGTGAAGTGTTAGGTGTGGACGGAGAATGGACACAGATCCAGTCCGGTGAAGTCACCGGATATGTAAAGTCTGAGTATCTGGTCACCGGAAATGAGGCGGTCGCTCTGGCAGAGCAGGTAAAAGAGACGGTTGCCAAAGTAACAACGACAACTCTTTACGTGAGGGAAGAGCCGAATACAGACTGCAGTATTGTGACTTCTATGCCAATGGGCGAGGAGTTAGAGGTTGTAGAGCAGTTAGATGGCTGGGTAAAAGTAAGTATCGACAGTGATGAGGGATATGTATCCGCAGACTATATTGAGATCAATACCGAGCTTCCAACAGCTATGACTATGACGGAAGTAAGATACGGACAGGGAGTCTCGGATGTCCGTGTGGATCTGGTATCTTATGCATGCCAGTTCGTAGGAAATCCTTATGTGTGGGGTGGTACAAGCCTGACAAGAGGCGCTGACTGTTCCGGTTTTGTCATGAGTGTATTTGCAAACTATGGTGTTTCACTGCCACATTCTTCTGGTTCGCAGGCTGGCTGCGGAACAAGTATTTCTGCATCGGAAGCACAGCCGGGAGATTTGTTCTTCTATGGTAACGGAAGCAGGATCAATCATGTGGCAATCTATATTGGAAACGGACAGGTGGTACATGCAAGTTCCCCTCGTACCGGAATCAAAATCTCCGGTGCATACTACCGTAATCCGGTAAAAGTAGTCCGTGTATTGCAGGATTAATCTGGCTTAATTATAAAATTTTTGTTTACAAATACAGAAAGACTGTGTTATACTATTCAGGCATGAGTTTAGCCCATATTCGGTGAATGGACACTCCGACCTTTCGCTGAGTATCATGTTTTATTGGGCGATTAAGAATAAGAAGGAGGATCATAACATGATCGCAAAAGAAAAGAAACAGGAAATTATCGCTAAATACGGTAGAACAGCAAACGATACTGGATCTCCAGAGGTACAGGTAGCTCTTTTAACAGCTCGTATCACAGAGTTAACAGATCACTTAAAAGAGAACCCAAATGATCATCATTCCAGAAGAGGTCTTCTGAAAATGGTAGGTCAGAGACGTGGTTTACTTGCTTACTTAAAGAAAATCGATATCGAGAGATACCGTGCATTAATCGACAGCTTAGGCTTAAGAAAGTAATAGTAGGTATGAGCAGAATAGAGCGGAGTTTTCACCGCTCTATTTTTTTGCTTGTATATTTCGAATGTTTCTAGTACAATAAAACGAGGCAGAAGTCTAAATACCCGAGACCACTGAAGGGTACATGGCGGACAGGCATGTATGGTTCAGTAGTTTCGGTACTTCTGTTTTAGTCACACAGTATGCTGTGGCGTATACAAAATTTAAAGGAGAGAAAACATGTATAAAAGTTTTTCAATGGAACTTGCCGGCAGAACTCTTACCGTAGATATCGGAAGAGTGTGTGCACAGGCAAACGGCGCTGCATTGATCAAATATGGTGAGACAACTGTATTATCTACTGTAGTAGCATCAGACAAGCCAAGAGATGGAGTAGATTTCTTCCCATTAAGCGTAGAGTTCGAGGAGAAAATGTACGCAGTAGGAAAGATTCCAGGCGGTTTCAATAAGAGAGAGGGAAAAGCATCTGAGAATGCAATCCTTACTTCCCGCGTTATCGACCGTCCAATGAGACCATTATTCCCAAAGGATTATCGTAACGATGTTACTTTGAATAACATGGTAATGTCCGTAGATCCAGAGTGCCGCCCTGAGGTGGTTGGTATGATCGGTTCTGCACTTGTAACAACCATGTCAGATATCCCATTCGATGGCCCATGTGCCATGACTCAGATGGGTATGGTAGACGGTGAGTTCATCGTAAACCCATCCCAGAAAGTATGGGATGAAGGCGATTTACAGTTAACAGTCGCTTCTACCAGAACAAAAGTTATCATGATCGAAGCCGGAGCAAATGAAATCCCGGAAGAGAAAATGATCGAAGCAATCTACAAATGCCATGATGTAAACCAGACAATTATCCAGTTTATGGATAAGATCGTTGCGGAATGTGGCAAACCAAAACATGAATACACAAGCTGTGCAATCCCGGATGAGATGTTTGCAGCAATGAAAGAGATTGTGACTCCGGAAGATATGGAGAACGCAGTTTTCACAGATGAAAAACAGAAACGTGAAGAGAACATCCGTGAGATCACAGATAAATTGGCAGAGGCATTTGCCGATAAGGAAGAATGGCTTGCTGTTTTAGGTGAGGCCGTTTACCAGTATCAGAAAAAGACAGTACGTAAGATGATCTTAAAAGATCACAAACGTCCGGATGGCCGTGCAATCAACCAGATCCGTCCATTGGCAGCAGAAGTTGATCTGATTCCTAGAGTACATGGTTCTGCAATGTTTACCCGTGGACAGACACAGATCTGTGATGTTGTTACATTGGCTCCATTATCTGAAGTACAGAAGATTGATGGACTTGATGCAAATATTACAACCAAGAGATATATTCATCAGTATAATTTCCCTGCATACTCTGTAGGTGAGACAAAAGTATCCCGTGGCCCGGGACGTCGTGAAATCGGACACGGAGCACTTGCTGAGAAAGCACTTGTTGCAGTACTTCCTTCTGAGGAGGAATTCCCATATGCAATCCGTGCAGTATCCGAGACATTTGAGTCTAACGGTTCTACTTCCATGGCATCTACCTGTGCATCCTGTATGGCACTTATGGCTGCAGGTGTACCAATCAAATCCATGGTAGCAGGTATCTCCTGTGGTCTTGTAACAGGTGATACAGATGATGATTATATCGTACTTACGGATATCCAGGGACTTGAGGACTTCTTCGGAGACATGGACTTTAAAGTAACCGGTACCCATAAAGGTATCACAGCAATCCAGATGGATATTAAGATCCATGGTCTGACAAGACCAATCGTAGAGGAGGCAATTGCAAGAACACGTGAGGCAAGACTTTACATTATGGATGAAGTAATGTCCAAAGCAATTTCAAAACCTCGTAAAGAAGTTGGTGCATACGCTCCTAAGATCATCCAGATTCAGATCGATCCAAATAAGATCGGTGATGTGGTTGGTCAGAAAGGTAAGACCATCAACGAGATCATTGCCCGCACAGATGTCAAGATCGACATTACAGATGAGGGTGCAGTATCTGTATGTGGAACAGACAAAGAGAAGATGGCGGAAGCAATCGACATGATCAAGACGATCACAACTGATTTTGAGGAAGGCCAGATCTTCACCGGAACAGTTGTAAGCATCAAAGAGTTTGGTGCATTTATCGAGTTCGCTCCTGGAAAAGAAGGAATGGTACACATTTCCAAGATTTCCAAAGAGAGAATCAATCGTGTAGAAGATGTTCTTACATTAGGTGATAAAGTAACAGTTGTCTGCCTTGGAAAAGACAAGATGGGAAGAATCAGCTTCTCCATGAAAGATGTTCCAGAGAACAACTAATAAACGAATAAAATAGAAAAAATAATATGTGAGGTGTTTTCCAAAAGTGTTACTTTCGGGGAACACCTCATTTTGTTTGACAATAGAATGTCCACGGAGCGTGCATGCTATTGTTTTGGCTTTGTCACTGGAAGTTTCTGATTTTCATATACTGATAGAAAAAAGGATAACATTTATGGATCGAGTGAAACGTGTCATTCATTGTGACCGTGCATATAAAATGGGCTTGAACGGCAAAAATATCACTGTGGCGGTCATGGATACCGGGATTGCCCCACATCTGGACTTTGACCAGAGAATTTTACATTTTGAGGATTTCTGCCAGAAGAAACTTGCGGCGTATGATGATAATGGGCATGGAACGCATGTCGCAGGAATCATTGGCGGCAGTGGACTGATGTCTAAGGATAAGCGCGGCGTGCGGCTGTTAAGCGGGGTGGCGCCAAGGGTTCGTTTTGTGGTACTAAAAGTATTGGACCGGAAGGGGAACGGAGTTACCAGCCATGTGTTAGAGGGAATGGACTGGCTTTTACAAAACCGGGAGAAATATCAGGTGAAAATTTTAAATATTTCAGTCGGGATGATGGCAAGTGCAGGAAAAAATGAGCAGGAGCAGCTGCTTCACGCTGTGGACGAGGCGTGGAATCAGGGAATCATGGTGGTGACAGCGGCGGGAAATAATGGTCCAAAGGAAAACTCTGTCACAATTCCGGGAATTTCCAGAAAAGTGTTGACGGTTGGAAGCTGGGATGATAATGTGACAGAAACAGGAAACAGTGGGAGACTGACAAAAAATTACAGCGGATTCGGGCCGACGGAATGCTGTATCGTGAAACCGGAAGTCCTTGCACCTGGAACAAATGTGAAAAGCTGCAGTAAAGATGCAAAGGGATATGTTGTGAAAAGCGGAACCTCGATGGCGGCACCTGTAGTTTCCGGTGCGGTTGCGCTTGCTTATCAGAAATACCCGGATTATACGCCGTCGGAGATGAAATTAAAACTCTATGAGAGTGTATATCCGAGAGGGGAGCAGATTGGCAGAAAATGCTGGGGAATGCTACATGTGAACAACCTTGTAGTTTGACATTTTAATAGTCTAATATTAGAATAATGGGAAAGGGGCGATGAATACAGATGAAAAAAATAGCACATTTATTATTAGGAAGATTTTCAATCGTAGCAGTTTCCATTATCCTCCAGTTTTTCTGGCTTGTAATGGTCATGTATCAGTTCAGTTATCAGTTTACCTATGCAAACCTTGCAATTCGTGTGATCGCAATTATTGTGGTGCTGGTGATCGTAAACCGTTGGACGAATCCGGCAAATAAACTTTCGTGGACATTCATTATCCTGCTGTCCCCGGTGCTTGGACTGTTATTATATATGATTTTTGGCAGATCAAGTCTTACGAAGAAAACACAGGAACGTATGGATTCTGTGAACCGGGAGGTGAGTGCATGCCTTTATCAGACACCGGAGATCAAAGAGCAGTTAGAGAGGGAGGACATCTCTGTTTACCGTCAGTCCAAGTATATCAATGATTGGGCAGGATTCCCACTTTATCATAATACGTCCACAAAATATTACAGCTGTGGGGAAGAGATGTTCCCGGATATGCTTGCGGAGCTGGAAAAGGCAGAACATTTTATCTTTCTGGAATATTTTATCGTAGATCAGGGAGTGATGTTTGACCGCATCGTGGAGGTGCTTGAGCAAAAAAGCAAAGAAGGTGTGGATGTCCGGCTGATCTATGACGATATCGGCTGCATCAACACACTGCCGCCAAAATATTATAAGGTATTGCAGGCAAAAGGCATTAAGTGTGCCGCGTTTAACCCATTCCGTCCGATCATGTCCGTTATTATGAATAACCGGGATCATAGGAAGATTTTTGTGGTTGATGGAAAAGTTGGATTTACCGGAGGAATCAATCTTGCGGACGAATATATCAATGTGGCGTCACGGTTTGGCTACTGGAAAGATACCGGAATCCGTTTAGAGGGCGAAGCTGTGTGGAGTATGACTGCGATGTTTCTGGAAATGTGGAATTACATCAACCATTCCTCTGAGGATTACAAACAGTTCATGCCGCAGGTATACCAGAAAGCACCTTTTGAGGAAGACGGCTATGTACAGCCTTATGGTGATACACCGTTAGATCATGAGACAGTAGGAGAGAATATTTATCTGAACATTATCAACCATGCAGAGCGGTATGTATATATTTTCACACCGTATCTGATCATTGACAATGAGATGCTGGTGAGCCTGTGCAACGCTGCAAAGCGTGGTGTGGATGTGCGGATTGTGACACCGGGAATCCCGGATAAGAAAATGATTTTCCTTCTGACACAGTCCCATTATGAACCGCTGCTCAAATGTGGTGTGAAAATTTATCAGTATACACCTGGTTTTATTCATGCCAAGAGTTTTCTCTGTGATGATAAGATTGGAACTGTGGGAAGTATCAATCTGGATTACCGCAGTCTGTACCTGCATTTTGAGTGTGGTGTGTTTATGTATAAAACGAAAGCCCTGATGCAGTTGAAAGAGGACTGTATGGATACTTTTGCGGCTTCCGAGGAAATGACATTGGAATTCTGCAGAGGTCAGAATGTGTTCATTCGTATTTTCCAGGGCATGATGCGTCTGTTTGCACCGTTGCTGTAAAATGGTAACAAAGGGTGGAGAGCCGGTGAGAGGTTTCTCTGCCCTTTGCTTTTTGATACAGTTTATTTACACTTTGTTCCGGTAATAATTCGCAGATTTATGGCAGGTACATTTGCAGTGATTCCATAAAATAATCTTTGTAGACAGCGGCGGCAATATCCTCGCTGCATAAAATGTCGACCGTTCCAAGTTCCCTGTCGCCCAGTTTATAGACAGCGCGCCCGATGACATCACCGGATGCAACCGGGGCTTCCACAGATTCCGGCAGTTCCAGTTCTTTTGTGATACCGGAGAGATCGGAACCGTCTGTAACCACATACTGAAATGGGGAGCGGTAGCAGAGAGAGACTTCATCGGAAATTCCTTTTTTTAATGGGAGTGCGGCGAGTGTGTCGGTGTTCTCATCCAGATAAATCCGACATTTGGAAAAACCGTAATTTAAAAGTGTGGCTGCATCGGCAAAACGGATCTTAAAATCCGGGGCGGCCATGACGACTGCAATCAGTTCCATGCCGTCCTTTACTGCGGTGGCGGAGACACAGTACTTTGCAAGGCTCGTCGAGCCGGTCTTAAGCCCGGTTGCATACGGATATTGCCGGATCAGCTTGTTGGTGTTTGTCAGACCAAATTCCTCCGAACCGCGTCTTGTGACGTGCGTGATCGTATCCATCCAGATGGTAGAATAATCATGGATCTGTGGGTATTTCGTGGTCAGCTCGCGGGACATCAGGGCAACATCATAGGCGCTTGTCATATGTCCGTCAACGTCAAGACCACAACAATTTACAAATGTAGTGTCGTTCATGCCAAGTCCTTTGGCACGCTCATTCATTTTTTCTACGAAGGCGGCTTCACTGCCGCAGATAAATTCCGCCATGGCAACGCATGCGTCATTGGCACTTGCGATGCTGATGCATTTGATCATGGTGTCGACGGTCTGCGTTTCATTCGGTTCCAAAAAGACCTGCGAGCCACCCATGCTGGCAGCGTATTCTGACACGGTGACAGTATCTTCTAAAGAAATCTGACCGGATTCGATCGCGTCAAAAATGAGAATTAGCGTCATGATTTTCGTGATACTTGCAGGGCGGAGGACTGTATGGGAATTTTTTTCATACAGAATCGTTCCGGTAGATGCTTCCATGAGAAGAACGCTCGGGGCAGACAGATTGAGAACGTCAGACGAATCAGCCGCCGGAGTGGATTCCGCCGGAGTCTCGGAAAGAACAAAGGTTCTCTCAAAGGAAAAAGTGTTTTTTGGGAAAATATTGTCCTGACACAAAAAATGGTACGGTGACAGGAGGGAAAAACTGCTTCCAAGGAGCAGGTTTGCAGAAAGAAGGGCAGAGCATAACAGGCGCATTTGGGATACCTCCGAAAATTTTGGGTTTCAGTGTCACATATCTGCAAAAAGGCGCAGCCTGCGACGTTTCTACTTCATTTTAGCCGGAGAACCTGTACATTATGCTTGCTTTTTTTTCGGTTTCCATATAAAATTGATACGTTGCGATTTACAAATTAATTTCTTATGGTTTGCGTCATGGCAGACCGGACGAAACATTGCAAGGAAGTTATCATATATGGAGCTGACGGTAAAACTTCAGGTGTTTGAAGGTCCACTGGATCTGCTTTTACATCTGTTGGAAAAAAATAAAGTGAATATTTATGATATCCCGATTGTAGAGATCACGAATCAGTACATGGAATATATCGCGGAGATGAAGCGGAATGACTTAAATGTCATGAGTGAATTTCTGGTCATGGCTGCCACGTTGATCGATATTAAGTCCAGGATGCTGCTTCCGAAGAAAGAATCCGAGGAGGAAGAGGAGGAAGATCCGAGGGCAGAACTTGTACAGCAGCTGCTGGAGTACAAGATGTACAAGTGCATGGCTTATGAACTCAGGGACAGACAGATGGATGCGGAGCAGGTGTTTTTTAAGGAACCTACGATCCCACCGGAGGTTGCAGAGTATGAGGAACCGGTAGATCTTGCAGAACTAGTCGGGGATATGAATCTGGCAAAGCTGGATCAGATTTTTAAGTCCATTATGAAAAAACAGGTGGACAAGATTGACCCGGTGCGTTCGAAGTTTGGTAAGATCGAGAAGGAAGAAGTTTCACTTTCGGATAAGATGCTGTATGTGGAGAAATTCTGCAAAACACACAGAAATTTCAGCTTCCGCAACCTTCTGGAAGCGCAGGCGAGCAAGGTGGAAGTGATTGTTACTTTTTTGGCAATATTAGAGCTGATGAAGGTGGGAAAGATTTTTATCTCACAGGAACACACTTTTGATGATATTAAGATAGAATCGAAAATAGCCGCTTAACAGGTCTTGACGGCATAGGGAATAGATGAATGGAAGAAAAGAATTATGAAGCGATTGTGGAGGCAATCCTTTTTACCATGGGAGAATCCGTGGAACTGGAAAAAATTGCCGCTGCATTGGAATTAGATAAAAAAGAGACAAAGAAAATTATTGAGAATCTCATGAAAGAATATGAGAAGCCGAGCATTGGCATGAAGATCATCGAGCTGGACGGAGCCTATCAGATGTGCACGAAAAGCGAAATGTATGAGTACCTGATACGGATTGCCAAGCAGCCGAAAAAACATGTGCTCACGGATGTACTTTTAGAGACACTCTCTATTATTGCGTACAAGCAGCCAATCACAAAGGTGGAGATTGAGAAGATCCGCGGTGTTTCCTGCGACCATGCGGTCAACAAGTTAGTCGAGTACAATCTGGTGAAGGAACTCGGCAGATTAGATGCACCGGGACGTCCGCTTTTGTTTGGCACGACGGAGGAGTTCTTAAGAAGCTTTGGTGTGCAGTCCCTGGATGAACTGCCAATGTTAGATCAGGTTCAGATCGAGGAGTTCAAGCAGGAAGCAGAAGAAGAGATGAAAGTAAAACTGGATATATAAGGAGAACAGAGCGCAAAGAGTCATGAGTAACTTTTTGCGCTATTTTTGTTTGTGGAAAAACGTTTTTATTTTTGCAGGACGGATCATCCAAAAGCATACCGTATTTCATTTCTGCATATAGATGGGTGAAGAGAAAAAATAGGTTTTTGGTTTGAAAAAAGTAATTGCGATTATTATATGTCTGGTCATTTTGTTTACATATCCGGCAAAAATATTGGCAGCGCAGGAGCCGCCGAAAGAAACGGAACTTTTTGCAAAGGCGGCAGTTTTAATGGATGGCGATTCCGGGCGCGTTTTATATAGTAAAAACGGATCAGAAGCACTTGCCAATGCGAGTACCACCAAAATATTAACCTGCATTATTGCACTGGAAAACTGTGATTTAGAGCAGATCGCCGAGGTGTCTGTGCAGGCAGCGAAGGCGCCAAAAGTGCATCTGGGTGCACCGGCAGGACAGAAATTCCGGATGAAAGATCTCATTTACGCGATGATGCTAGAGTCCTTTAATGACTGTGCAGTCGTTATCGCAGAGCAGGTTGCCGGTACAACGGAGCATTTTTCAAAGATGATGAATGACTATGCAAAAAAAATCGGGTGCGCTGACACTTTTTTTATAACGCCAAATGGATTGGATGCACAGAAGGACAGCCGGTTTCACCACACGACCGCGGAAGACCTTGCGCGGATCATGCGCTACTGCATTAAGGAATCTCCAAAGGCAGACCTGTTTTTAAAAATCACCGGGGAGGCAGAGCATACGTTTACGGATGTGAGTGGAAAATATGCCTACCATTGCTACAACCATAATGCATTTTTGAAAATGATGGACGGGGCAGTCTCCGGGAAAACGGGATTTACGGGAAACGCCGGATACTGTTATGTGGGGGCACTGGAACAGAATGGAAAAACATATATTGTGGCACTGCTGGCATGTGGCTGGCCGAACAATAAAACTTATAAATGGTCGGATACGAGAAAGCTTATGGAGTATGGGCTTGCCGCTTATGAGAGCTGCAATCTGGACGATATTGCACTGGATGAGAGCAGATTTGCACCGGTTCCCGTTGAAAATGCACAGGGCGGCAGGATTGGGGAACAGATGTATATGAAACTGCATGCTGTCCTGAAAAAGGATGTCTCCCATGTGCTGCTCGGAGAGGGGGAACAGGTGACGGTGGAGTATCGGATCGCACAAAAACTGAGTGCACCGGTAAAAAAAAGAAGCTGTGTCGGAGCCATCTATTATAAACTGGGCGACATGGTCTTACGGGAATATCAGGTGGAGACCACAGAAGATATGGAGAAACTGGATTTTGAGTGGTGCTTAAGACAGGTGTTAAAACTCGCTGTCTGACAATATGTGGTAAAGGTTTGGTAAAAATTCTGTCAAAAAATTAACAATGCACTTGAAAATTGTTTGGAAAAGATATACAATTATCATAGCGAAATTTGTTAATTTTTTATAGATGGAGGGCTAAAGAATGAGTAGTAGTAATGATAGCTTGGCAATGCAGCGTATTACCAAGTTAGTCGATGAGAACAGTTTTATGGAAATCGGTTCTCTTGTAACAGCAAGAAATACAGACTTTAATCTTGCAGACACAGACACACCATCCGATGGTGTTATCACAGGGTATGGTCTGATCGATGGTAACCTGGTATATGTTTACAGCCAGGATGCATCCGTATTAAACGGAACGATCGGTGAGATGCATGCAAAGAAAATTGCCAATGTATATGACATGGCAATGAAAATGGGCGCACCGGTCATCGGTTTTATTGACTGTGCAGGTATGAGATTACAGGAGTCTGTCGATGCATTAGACGGATTTGGCAGGATTTATGCCAAAGAGATCGAGGCATCCGGTGTGATTCCACAGATCAGTGCCGTATTTGGAAATTGTGGCGGCGGTCTTGCAGTTGTTCCAGCTTTATCTGATTTCGCTTTTATGGAAGAAACCAAGGCTAAAATGTTCATCAATTCCCCAAATGCGATCGAGGGCAACAGAATTGAAAAATGCGATACATCCGCAGCAAAATTCCAGAGTGAAGAGACAGGATGTGTTGACTATGTCGGCACAGAGGATGACATCCTCGCACAGATCCGTGAGTTAGTATCCATGCTTCCTTTAAATAATGAGGGAGATGTTTACACAGAGGAATGTGAGGATGATTTAAACCGCGCATGTGCAAGCATGGATGTTATGAAGGGTGACGCAAGATATCTCTTAAGCGAGATTTCAGACGGACATGCCTTCTTTGAGACAAAAGCTGATTACGCAAAGAACATGGTAACAGGATTTATCAAATTAAATGGTATGACGGTCGGTGCAGTTGCAAACTGTACAGAGATCCATGATGAAGAGGGAAAGACAGCAGAGACTTTTGAGGCAGCACTTACTGTAAAAGGATGCGAGAAAGCATCTGAGTTCATCCGTTTCTGTGATGCATTCGAGATCCCTGTTTTATCTATCACAAATGTAACAGGATTCAAGGCATGCATGTGTGCAGAAAAAGGACTTGCAAAAGCACTTGCCCACATGACTTCTGCTTTCGCATCTGCAACATGTCCAAAAGTAAACCTGATCGCAGGCGATGCTTTCGGAAGCGCTTATGTGACAATGAACTCCAAATCAATCGGAGCAGATTTAGTATATGCATGGCCGGAGACCAAGATTGGTATGATGGATGCAGAACTTGCAGCTAAGATTATGTATGCAGACGCTTCTGCAGATGTTCTTGCTGAGAAAGCAAAAGAATATGAAAAATTACAGTCCAATGTAGTGACTGCCGCAAGAAGAGGCTATGTTGATCTGATCATTGAGCCTGCAGATACAAGAAAATATCTTGTTGCAGCATTTGAGATGCTTTACACAAAATGTGTATGCACACCAGATAAGAAACATGGAACAAAATAGAAAGGTGAAGTTATGAAGAAAAAATTATCTTTAATGCTTTGTCTTTGCATCATGGCGCTGACACTCGCAGCTTGTGGATCCTCTGATCCGCAGGATGCTGACTACGGCGGAATGAGTTACTCTGATCTACAGAGCAGCGCACAGAACTTGGTAACTTCAATTGCAGCATCTTCTGATGAAGAATTATCTGCAGCAATTGAGACAAATGAGCAGTATGCAAAGCAGTATGCAAAACAGTATGGAAGAGAATACACAGAGGCAGAAGCTGTGATCAGTCTTTTACAGTCATGGCTGGATTCAACATCTGATGTAGGTACATTTGTTGGTCTTGGTGAGTTCTCAATTGATAAGACAAGCGATACTGTTACCGTTGACCAGATCGTAAACTTTTCTGAGAGAGATGTGGACGTAACATTCGTCTATGAATACAATTATCTGACAGAAGAAATCGAGATGACTGATGCAACAGCAGATATCGTGTATACATTAGGCGAGAAGTTAGAAAAGGCAGCTCTCAATACTTTAATGGGAATGGGAACTGTATTCTGTGTATTAGTACTTATCAGTCTGATCATTTACTGCTTTAAGTTTATTTCAAAAGTTGGTGCTCCAAAGAAAGAAACTGCAAAGACAGAAGAAGTAAAAGCACCGGCAGTTGAGACAGTAAATGAAAACCTTACAGATGACCTTGAACTTGTAGCTGTTATTTCCGCAGCGATTGCAGCAAGCGAAGGAACATCCACAGATTCTTTTGTCGTTCGTTCTATCCACAGAAGATAAAAGAATCAGTCACATATGAAATAAAAGATATCAATTACCTTTATAATCAGGAGGATTTATTAAATGAAAAGCTATACAATTACCGTAAATGGAAATGTTTATGATGTTACAGTAGAAGAGAACGGAAGCGTAAGCGCTCCAACAGCAGCTCCAAGACGTGCAGCAGCACCAGCCGCTCCGGCAGCAGCTCCAAAGGCAGCAGCACCAGCAGGTGGCGCAGGAAGCGTTAAGATTGAGGCAGGAGCAGCAGGAAAAGTATTTAAGATCGAAGCTTCTGTAGGCCAGGCAGTGAAAAAAGGTGACGCTGTCCTTGTTTTAGAGATCATGAAAATGGAAACACCAGTTGTTGCACCACAGGATGGTACCGTTGCAAGTATCAATGTAAATGTTGGTGATATGGTAGAAGCAGGCGCTTTACTTGCTACATTAAACTAGTATTTTAGGAGGATAACTATGAGTTATTTTATGGAGACAATGGACAATCTCCTTCACCAGACTGCCTTCTTTAACCTGACAGTCGGAAATTTCATCATGATCCTTGTTGCCTGCGTATTCCTTTACCTTGCAATCGCCAAAGGATTTGAACCATTGCTTCTGGTTCCGATCGCATTTGGTATGCTGCTTGTAAATATCTACCCGGATATTTTTGCAGAACCGGAAATGATGAGCAATGGTGTCGGTGGTTTATTCCATTATTTTTACACGTTAGATGAGTGGTCAATCTTACCTTCACTGATCTTCCTCGGTGTAGGTGCGATGACAGACTTTGGACCATTGATCGCAAACCCGATCAGCTTCTTGCTTGGAGCAGCGGCACAGTTTGGTATCTTTGGTGCATACTTCCTTGCAATTTTATTAGGTTTTAATGATAAAGCAGCAGCGGCTGTTTCTATCATCGGTGGTGCAGACGGACCTACTTCTATTTTCCTTGCAGGAAAATTAGGACAGTCAGGCCTGATGGGACCAATCGCAGTGGCAGCGTATTCCTACATGGCGTTAGTTCCTATTATCCAGCCTCCGATCATGAAATTATTTACAACCAAAAAAGAGCGTGCGATCAAGATGGAGAACCTGCGTCCGGTATCAAAGCTGGAGAGGATTTTATTCCCTATCGTGGTAACAATTGTGGTGTGTCTGATCCTTCCTACAACAGCTCCACTGGTTGGTATGTTAATGCTTGGTAACTTATTCCGCGAATCCGGCGTTGTCCGTCAGTTATCAGAGACAGCATCCAATGCGTTAATGTATATCGTAGTAATTTTACTCGGTACATCAGTTGGTGCTTCCACAAGTGCAGAGGCATTCTTAAACTGGACAACCATCAAGATCGTTATCCTTGGTCTTGTAGCATTCATGTTCGGTACAGCAGCCGGTGTGTTGTTTGGTAAATTATTATGCTGGATCACAAAGGGCAAGATCAATCCACTGATTGGTTCCGCAGGTGTTTCTGCCGTTCCAATGGCAGCCCGTGTATCTCAGAAAGTCGGAGCAGAAGAAGACCCGACAAACTTTTTACTTATGCATGCAATGGGACCAAACGTTGCCGGTGTTATCGGTACTGCAGTAGCGGCCGGTGTATTCATGGCAATCTTTGGAATTTAGGAGGAATAGAAAATCATGGCAGAAGTTGTTAAAAAACCTTTAAAAATAACAGAAACCGTTCTGCGTGATGCACATCAGTCTCTGATCGCAACACGTATGACAACAGAACAGATGCTTCCAATCATTGATAAAATGGACAAAGTTGGATACAACGCTGTTGAGTGCTGGGGTGGTGCTACATTCGATGCATCCCTTCGTTTCTTAAAAGAAGATCCATGGGATCGTCTTCGTAAATTAAGAGATGGATTCAAAAATACAAAATTACAGATGTTATTCCGTGGACAGAATATCTTGGGATACCGTCCTTACGCAGATGATGTTGTAGAGTATTTTGTACAGAAATCTATCGCAAACGGTATTGATATTATCCGTATTTTTGACTGTTTAAACGATATCCGTAATCTTCAGACAGCAGTTACAGCCTGCAATAAAGAGAACGGACATGCACAGGTTGCATTATCTTATACATTAGGTGATGCATATACACTGGAATACTGGATGGATATGGCTAAGAGAGTAGAAGATATGGGAGCTAATTCTTTATGTATCAAAGATATGGCCGGACTGTTAGTTCCTTCCAAAGCAACAGAGTTAGTTCAGGCTTTGAAAGATTCTACATCTTTGCCAATCGAGCTTCATACACACTATACTTCCGGTGTTGCTTCCATGACATACATGAAAGCAGTAGAGGCAGGATGCGATATCATTGATACTGCAATCTCTCCTTTCTCTATGGGAACAAGCCAGCCTGCAACAGAAGTTATGGTGGAGGCATTCAAGGGAACAGAATTTGATACCGGTTTAGACCAGAACTTACTTGCAGAGATCGCTGATTACTTCAGACCAATGAGAGAAGAAGCATTAGAGAGCGGTTTGATGAATACAAAAGTACTTGGCGTTAACATTAAGACTTTATTATACCAGGTACCAGGTGGTATGTTATCCAACATGGTTTCCCAGTTAAAAGAGCAGCATGCAGAGGATAAATACGAAGAAGTATTAAAGGAGATCCCAAGAGTTCGTAAAGACCTTGGTGAGCCACCTCTTGTAACTCCTTCTTCCCAGATCGTTGGTACGCAGGCAGTATTTAACGTATTGATGGGTGAACGTTACAAAGTTGCTACAAAAGAGACAAAAGACGTTTTACTTGGAAAATATGGTCAGACTGTAAAACCTTTCAATCCAGAGGTTGTTGACAAGGTTCTTGGCGAGGATAAGAAGAATGCAATCACATGCAGATATGCAGACTTACTTGAACCTGAATTAGACAAGATCGAGGCTGAGATGAAACAGTGGAAACAGCAGGATGAAGATGTATTAACATATGCTTTATTCCCACAGGTTGCCACAGACTTCTTCAAATACAGAGAAGCTCAGCAGAAAAAAGTAGATGCAACGGTAGCAGATACAAAGAACGGAGCATATCCGGTATAAGACAGGACAGAAAAGAGGCTGGTTTTCAGCCTCTTTTTTCTTGCAAAAAAGTTCCTATTTGCTATAATTAGAATGTTGGTATTTTGAACGTGTTCCGAAAGTGGCAGATACCATGTAAAAGCTGCCGGGGACAGAAATTGAATAACAGGATGGGGAACTATGGGTAATACGAACGATCTGAGTAATCGTATTAATGAATCTTACAGCAGATTAAGCAAAGGACAAAAGTTATTAGCTACATATATTACAGATAATTATGATAAAGCAGTTTTTTTGACAGCAGCCAGATTAGGCGAAGTAGTTGGTGTCAGTGAATCAACTGTTGTGCGTTTTGCAACACATTTGGGATACAAAGGGTATCCGGAATTTCAGAATGCATTAGAAGAACTTGTGAGAAATAAGCTGAATTCTATCCAGCGTATGGAAGTGACCTATGGAAGAATCAGCCAGTCAAAAATACTGGAATCGGTATTGCACTCGGATGCAGACAAAATCAATTCTACATTGGAGAAAATCGATCAGGAAGCATTTGAGGTTGCAGTGAATACGATTTTAAATGCAAAGCACATTTATATTATTGGAATCCGGAGTTGTGCGCCGTTAGCATCCTTTATGTCATTCTATTTTAACCTGATGTTTGATAATGTGCATTTGCTTCAGACAAGCAGTTCCAGTGAGATTTTTGAACAGATGGTCCGGATTGGAAAGGATGATGTGATTATCGGGATCAGTTTCCCACGCTATTCCATGCGAACTTTAAAGGCAATGGAATTTGCAAATAACCGCAATGCAAAAGTAATCACATTGACAGACAGTGTACATTCCCCGATGAATCTGTATTCGTCCTGCAATCTGATTGCAGACAGTGATATGGCTTCGATAGTGGATTCGCTGGTAGCACCGCTCAGTGTCATCAATGCGCTGATCGTTGCACTTTGCATGAAGAACCGCAAAAAAGTTGCAAAAACGCTGGAAATGTTGGAAGATATCTGGGATGAATATCAGGTATATGAGAGTGATGAGATTAATTATATTGATGACTCCATTAAAATGCGATATGGAAAAATAGGAGATACCGAATTTAATGAGTAGAGTAGTTGTGATCGGCGGAGGACCTGCCGGAATGTTTGCGGCAATCGCTGCAGCAGAAAATGGTCATCATGTAACATTATTGGAAAAAAATGAGAAACTGGGAAAGAAGCTTTTTATCACAGGAAAAGGCCGGTGTAATATTACCAATTCCAGTGATATGGATGTACTTTTTAACAGTGTCATGACCAATCGGAAGTTTTTATACAGTGCATTTTACGCATATGATAACCAGATGGTCATTGATTTTTTTGAACAGGCTGGGCTGCCGGTAAAAAATGAACGCGGAAACCGCATTTTCCCGGTTTCAGATCATTCTTCGGACGTGATCGCAGCACTGCAGCGTGTATTAAAAAAAGATCAGGTGGAGATCAGACTTCACAGTGAAGTGGACACATTATTATATGAAGATTCCGGGGAAGAGGGATCCAAAAAGGTATGTGGTGTGCGGCTTTCTGACGGAGAGAAAATCCAGGCGGATGACGTGATCGTTGCCACCGGAGGCTTTTCCTATCAGACAACAGGATCAACCGGGGATGGCTACCGCTTTGCAAAAGAGGCAGGACATACTGTGACGGAGATAAGACCTTCCCTTGTGCCGTTTAACGCAAAAGAAGACTATGTCAGGGAGATGCAGGGACTTTCTTTAAAAAATGTCAATGTCCGTATTTACCGTGGAAAGAAGGTACTTTACGATGAATTCGGAGAAATGCTATTTACGCATTTTGGCGTCAGCGGACCATTGATTCTGACTGCAAGTGCGATAATCAGGCCGGATATCGCAAAAGAGCCTCTTGCAATGGAGATCGACTTAAAGCCGGCATTGACGGAAGAACAGTTAGACAAGCGTGTGTTGAAAGATTTTGAGGAAGCAAAGAACAAACAGTTCAAAAATTCCATTGGAAAGCTATTCCCGGCAAAAATGATCCCGGTCATGATCGGATTATCCGGGATCGATCCGGATAAAAAAGTGAACGAGATCACAAAAGAGGAGCGGCTGAAATTTGTGCGGCTCATCAAGGCTTTTCCGTTAACGTTAAATGGACTTCGTGATTTTAATGAGGCAATTATCACAAAAGGCGGTGTTAAAGTCAGTGAGGTGAATCCATCGACGATGGAGTCAAAACTTGTCAGACATTTATATTTCTGTGGAGAGGTATTGGATTTAGATGCTGTGACAGGTGGTTTCAATCTCCAGATCGCATGGTCTACCGGACATCTTGCCGGGATGTGTGTGGAATAGAAAAATCGTTACTGGAACGAGTGAACAGTAATGAAAAACAGATAAAAATGAGAGGAATGGATATATTATGAGTATGAATATTGCAATCGACGGGCCAGCCGGAGCTGGAAAAAGTACAATCGCAAAAAAACTGGCAAAGGAGCTTGGTTTTATCTATGTAGATACCGGTGCGATGTACCGTGCTATGGCATATTATTTCCTGACAAACGGAATCGCCTCTTCGGATGAAACAAAAATTGCGGAAGCATGTCCGAATGTGGATGTGACCATTGCCTATGAAAATAATGAACAGCAGGTTATTTTAAATGGTAAAAATGTAAACGGATTTATCCGTACGGAGGAAGTCGGTAATATGGCTTCTGCGACAAGCGTATATCCGGTTGTCCGTACCAAGTTAGTGGAACTGCAGAGAAAGCTTGCAGAGAGCACGGACGTTATCATGGACGGAAGAGATATCGGAACATGCGTGCTTCCAAATGCGCAGGTGAAGATTTATCTGACCGCAAGTTCTAAGACAAGAGCGCAGAGAAGATACGATGAATTGACTGCAAAAGGTGTTTCCTGTGACTTTGATGAGATCGAGAAGGATATCATCGACCGCGATTACAGGGATATGCATCGTGAGACTTCTCCGTTAAAACAGGCAGAGGATGCGGTTTTGGTAGATTCTTCTGAGATGGATATTGATGAGGTCGTGGAAGCGATCCGCTCTATTTATGAAGAGAAAAAAGGCTGTTAACAGGAAAACGGCTGAAAGAAGCAGGAATCAGAAAACGAATAGATAAGGAATGATTTATGAACATTATTTTAGCAAAAAGTGCCGGTTTTTGTTTTGGCGTAAAAAGAGCCGTGGAAACGGTATACAAAGAGGCAGAAAAAAATCAGACACCGATCTATACCTTTGGACCAATCATCCATAATGAAGAGGTTGTTGCAGATCTTGAAAAAAAAGGTGTGCAGGTCATCCATTCGACCGATGAATTAAAGGGCAGGCCAAAGGGAACCGTGATCATAAGATCACATGGTGTGGAGAGAAAAATCTATGATGAGATCAAGGCACTGGGATTTGAGATCGTAGATGCAACCTGTCCGTTTGTGTTGAAAATCCACCGTCTTGTGGAACAGTACAGCAGAGAAGGATATCATATTATTATTGTTGGAAATGAGACACATCCGGAAGTGGAAGGCATTAAAGGATGGTCTGATCCAGCGGAGACAACCGTGATCGGAACATGTGAGGAGGCGGAAAAATTTACGCTTTCATCCGAAAAAAAAGTGTGTATTGTATCACAAACGACATTTAATTACAATAAATTTCAAGAATTAGTTGAAATTGTGAACGAAAAAGGTTATGATATTATTGTTTTAAATACTATCTGCAATGCTACAGAGGAAAGACAGACTGAAGCAGAACGTATTGCAAAAGAAGTCGATGCCATGATCGTCATTGGCGGCAGGGCTAGTTCTAATACGCAGAAGTTATTTGAAATCTGTAAAAAAGAATGTGAAAATACTTACTATATACAAACAATAAAGGATCTTGATTTGACCAGATTAAAATCCACCGATAACGTAGGTATTACCGCAGGGGCATCTACCCCAAACAATATTATTGAGGAGGTTCAAAAGAATGTCAGAAATGAGTTTTGAACAAATGTTGGAGGAATCATTTAAAACAATAAGAAATGGAGAGGTAGTTGAAGGTACCGTTATCGATGTGAAACCTGATGAGATCGTTTTAAATATCGGATACAAATCAGACGGAATCATCACTCGCAATGAGTATACAAACGAGTCTAACGCAGATCTTACAACTATGGTTTCTGTTGGTGATACAATGGAAGCAAAAGTATTAAAAGTAAACGATGGCGAGGGACAGGTTCTCTTAACTTACAAACGTCTCGCTGCTGAAAAAGGAAGCAAGAGATTAGAGGAAGCTTTTGAGAACAAAGAAGTTTTAACAGCAAAAGTTTCTCAGGTATTAGATGGCGGTTTATGTGTTGTCGTTGATGAGACAAGAGTATTCATCCCGGCAAGCCTTGTATCTGATTCTTATGAGAAAGATCTTTCCAAATACAAAGATCAGGAGATCCAGTTTGTGATCAGCGAGTTCAATCCAAAACGCAGAAGAATCATCGGTGACAGAAAACAGTTATTAGTTGAGAAGAAATTAGAGCAGCAGAAAGAACTGTTCGCAAAGATCAAAGTTGGTGATGTCATGGAAGGAACTGTTAAGAATGTAACAGACTTCGGTGCATTCATTGATTTAGGCGGAGCAGACGGATTACTTCATATTTCAGAAATGTCCTGGGGCAGAGTAGAAAGTCCTAAGAAAGTATTTAATGTTGGAGATACTGTAAAAGTATTCATCAAAGATATCAACGAAACAAAGATCGCACTCAGCATGAAATTCCCTTCAGAGAATCCATGGAACGGAGCAGCAGAGAAGTTTGCAGTTGGCAATATTGTAAAAGGAAAAGTTGCAAGAATGACAGATTTTGGTGCATTCGTTGAGCTTGCTCCAGGTGTTGATGCATTACTTCATGTTTCCCAGATCTCCAAGGATCATGTAGAAAAACCGGCTGATGTATTAAAGATCGGACAGGAAATCGAAGCAAAAGTGGTAGATTTCAACGAAGATGACAAGAAGATCAGCTTATCGATCAAAGCCTTAGAGGCACCGGAAGAGGATGCTGTAGAAGCTGCTGAAGTTCATACAGAGGAATAATATGCTTGATAATTATGAAAAATTCAAAAAAGATGTATATGTGTTAACTAAGATCGATCTGAACTGTTATAAGGAAAAACAGATGCGCCGTAGAATTGATACACTCATTAATAAGAATGGGATCTCTTCCTATGATGCATATGTGGATCTGATCAAAAAGGATAAGGAAAAATTTGAACAGTTCGTCAACTTTTTGACCATCAATGTCTCTGAATTTTATCGTAATCCGGAGCAGTGGAAGATCTTAGAAGGTGAGGTATTCCCAAAACTGATCAAAACCTATGGAAAGAATCTGAAAGTCTGGAGTGCTGCATGTTCTACCGGAGACGAACCATATTCTCTAGTTATGGCTTTGTCGAGACAGATACCACTTGCTAATATCAAAGTAATTGCTACAGATATTGACAAACAGGTTTTGGATAAAGCAAGAATGGGACTCTACAATGAGAAGAGTATTGCGAATGTTCCAAAGGATTTAAAGGATAAATACTTTAAGAAAATTGGAACATCCTATCAGATCTCAGATGAGATCAAACGCAGGGTGGAATTCAAAGAACACAATCTGCTGAAAGATCCATATCCGGCTGGCTGTAATCTGATCGTATGTAGAAATGTTGTGATTTACTTTACCGAGGAAGCCAAGGATGAGATTTATAAAAAGTTCAATCAGTGCATGACAAAGGGAGGAGTTCTCTTTATCGGAAGTACAGAACAGATTATGAATTACAAGGAACTTGGATTTGTTCGGGATAAATCTTTCTTCTTTGAAAAAGAATAATAAAATAAAAAAGGCGGAAAACCATCACAAAAGGTTTTTCCGTCTTTTTTTGTATTGCAGAGCAAAGCTAATGTTTTGCGGTAAGAAAATGTCGGAAAACATGACTGGTATACTGGCGCAGAAGAGAATCAGAATCCAGAAACTCCCGGGTCAGTTCAAAATAAGTGAGCTTGTCCTTGTTTGATTCTTTGAAAAAAGGCGTGATCAATGTTTCGTATTGTGGAACAAAGATGGCGTCTTTTTTTGTGTAACAGTTGTCGGCAGTTGCTTTTTTACGGAACTCTTTGTCTACATAGGTGGCGACACTTTTGTGGATTGCCATATCTTCTGCCGGAAGATAGTAGTAATCTTCCGGGTGATCGAAGAAAAACTTCAATGTGCCCTCAAACAGATGAATCCGCAATTTGGACTGCATGCCATCACAGATCAGATAAAATGCATCCGTCTGGCAGGAGACACGCTGTGGGATCGGGTATTGGTTTTGCAGCGTGAGGATCAGCTCCTTCTGAGGGATGCCATTGCAGTCTTTGTAAATATTTGTTTCTGTCGAATTCACAGTAAAAGCCCCGTCAAAAAGCTTTCTGTAACTGCGGATGGCAATCAGTCCGGTCATGCCAAGCACATCTTCGTAATTGTGCTGTTTCAGAAAGAACATTGCCTGCTCATCGGGAGTTTTTAAATAATTCTGGTAAACTTCGATCAGTTCACCTCCGGAAAAAGTATCATTTCTGGAGAGACCGAGGAAACGTTCTATGGTTTTCTGTTTGTAGTCTGGCAGTTTGAGCAAAAATTTTAAGCCAGAAACTTCTTTATAAATATCAATATAGTCTTTTTCGTCAAAAGGGTGTGTAAGACCATATTTTTCACATTTCTTTTTTAAATAAGGAATATCAAATCCAAGTCCGTTGAAGGAGATGACGGTCTGATAGTGGCAGAGTTCCTGCAGAAAGGCAGAGAGAATCGCGCCTTCCTCCTCTTTTGTCTCGGCGAAATACTGTGTGATGATAAAATCGTCATCCACACGGTGCGCACAGCCTATCAGGTAGAGGAAAGTATAGGCGGGAGAGAAACCGGTCGTTTCAATATCAAAGAAAAATGCGTCTTCTGTGAATGTTTCATTTAAAATTAAATTTGTATCGGTAAGATGGTGTGTTTTGTTCCAGATTTTCATAGGTATATCGTTTCCTTTATCGTGTTTTCCACCACAGTTTACCATATCCGGCGAAAAGAATACATAGATTTTATTATGTAAAAATTATCTATATATTCTAAAAAATATGTATATTATTGTTAAAAACTTGTCAAAAGGTTCTAAAAAAAATACAAAAAAAACATATTTCATCTGAGAGAGCTGTGTTATAATCATGCTGATGATATTTTGTGATTCTAGCGCAAAATATAATACTAAATAAGAGAAAGCGGGGCACAAAAATGGGTTTAAAGACATTTAAAGGTGGCGTCCATCCTTATGAAGGAAAGGAACTGGCAAAAGATCAGCCAATCAAGGAAGTTTTACCTAAGGGCGATCTGGTTTATCCGGTATCCCAGCATATCGGCGCACCAGCAAATCCAATTGTAGCGAAAGGTGATACCGTATTAAGAGGTCAGAAGATTGCAGAGGCAGGCGGTTTTGTTTCTTCTCCAATCTACGCATCTGTATCCGGTACCGTAAAAGCCATTGAACCACGCCGTGTAGCGGTTGGAGATATGGTGAATTCCATTGTCATTGAGAATGATGGAGAGTATAAGGAAGCTGAGTTCACTCCATGTGAGGATGTGACAGCTCTTTCCAAGGAAGAAATCATTAACAAAGTAAAAGAAGCAGGCGTTGTCGGAATGGGTGGTGCCGGTTTCCCAACTCATGTAAAACTCTCTCCAAAGGAGCCGGAGAAGATTGAGTACATTATCGCAAACTGCGCAGAGTGTGAGCCATATCTGACGGCTGACTACCGCAGAATGCTTGAAAATCCGGAAGAGTTAGTTGCCGGAATGAAGATTATTTTACAGATCTTTGATAAAGCAAAAGGTGTGTTCGGTGTTGAAAATAATAAACCGGACTGTATCGCAAAATTACAGGAGTTAACCAAAGACGAACCACGTATGGAAGTCTGTCCATTACAGACAAAGTACCCACAGGGTGGTGAGCGTCAGTTGATCTACGCTGTTACAGGAAGAGCAATCAACTCCAAAATGTTACCTGCTGATGCAGGATGTATCGTAGATAACGTAGAGACAATCATTGCAATCTACAATGCAGTAAAATTAGGAAAACCAGTGATGAACCGTGTATCAACAATTACAGGTGATGCGGTTGCAAATCCTGGAAACTTCTTATATTACATTGGAACCAACTATGCAGAATTAGTAGAAGCTGCCGGTGGATTCAAAGTACAGCCAGAGAAGATTATCTCCGGTGGACCTATGATGGGATTCTCTATGTTCTCCTTAGATATCCCGACAACCAAGACATCTTCTTCCCTGTTGTGTTTGGCAGAGGATGAAGTTGCAAAAGCAGAACCATCTCCATGTATTAACTGTGGACGTTGCGTGGAAGCGTGTCCGGAACAGTTGATCCCATCCAGACTTGCAAAGATGGCAGATCATGGTGTAGCAGATGAGTTTGAAAAATGGCATGGACTGGAATGTATCGAGTGCGGAAGCTGTAGTTTCGCATGTCCTGCAAAACGTCAGTTGGCACAGTCCATCAAGACCATGAAAAAACAGGTTCTTGCAGCAAAGAGAAAAAAATAAACAGACAATAAAGAGAGTTTTATAAGATTTTATTGTGAAAAAAATACGAAGAAAGAGGTGGATCCCGTGAGTGATTTATATCATGTTTCATCATCACCACACGTACGCTCGAAAGACACAACAAGCAAAATCATGCTTTATGTGATCATTGCATTACTGCCAACCAGTTTGTTTGGTATTTATAACTTTGGTATCAGAGCGTTAATTTTAATTTTAGTAACTATCGCAAGCTGTGTAGCTTCCGAATGGATCTTCAACAAGATCGTACATAAAAAGAACAGCATCGATGATTTAAGTGCCGTTGTAACAGGTTTACTTCTTGCATTAAACCTTCCGGCATCCCTTCCTTGGTGGGAAGCAGTCATCGGCGGTGTGTTCGCAATCGTCATTGTTAAGATGATGTTCGGTGGACTTGGACAGAACTTCATGAACCCGGCTCTCGGAGCAAGATGTTTCTTACTGATCGCATTTGCAGCGGATATGACAAACTTCACTGTAGGCGCATACTCAGGAGCAACACCACTTGCACAGATGAGAAATGGGGAAGCAGTGAACACCATGAGTATGCTGATCGGTAAGACAGCAGGTACGATCGGTGAGACATCTGCAATCGCAATTTTAATTGGAGCTATTTTCCTGATTTTAATGGGCGTTATCGACCTTAGAATCCCGGCTTCCTATATTATTACATTTGTTGTATTCATTCTGCTGTTTGGTGGACATGGATTTGACATGAACTATGTGACAGCACAGCTCTGCGGCGGTGGATTAATGCTTGGTGCATTCTTCATGGCGACAGACTATGTTACATCTCCAATCACACCAAGAGGACAGATTATTTTCGGTATCTGCTGTGGTATTTTCACAGGACTGTTCCGTTGCTTCGGAGCCAATGCAGAAGGAGTTTCCTTTGCAATTATCTTAAGCAACCTCTTAGTTCCTATGATCGAGAAATACACAGTACCAAACGCTTTTGGTGTTGTGAAAACAAAACCTGAAAAGGAGGCAAAGTAAATTATGAATAAAAAGATCGTACATGACGCTTTGGTTTTATTCGCATTTACAGTCGTTCTTGGTTTGATCCTCGGAGTTGTCTATGGAATTACCAAACCTTCCATTGATCAGGTAAATTACGAAAAAACACAGGCTGCCTACAAACAGGTATTTGAAGATGCAGCATCTTTTGAGGAATACAGTGATTTTGATGCGGACGCAGCAGCAGCACTCATGACAGAAAAAGGTTTTTCTGATCAGATCGACAGTGTGAATACTGCACTTGATGCAAGCGGCAATGTGATCGGTTATGTTTTGACCGTTACAGCAAAAGACGCCAGCCAGGCAACTATTACATTCTCCGTTGGTATCCAGAATGATGGTACTGTCAATGGATATTCCATCACAGACATCGCAGAGACTCCTGGACTTGGTATGAAAGCACAGGAAGAAGCTTTCTATGGTCAGTTCGAAGGAAAGAACGTTGATTCCTTTACAGTTGTAAAAGCAGCACCTTCTTCTGACAGTGAGATTGAATCTATCTCAGGTGCAACTATCACATCCAAAGCTATGGCAAACGGTGTGAATGCCTGCATTGCATACTTCCAGAATGTATTAGGAGGTACAAACTAATGAACAAAAATGTAGAACGTTTATATAACGGTATTATCAAAGAAAACCCAACCTTCGTTCTGATGCTTGGTATGTGTCCTACTTTGGCGGTTACATCCTCTGCTATCAACGGACTTGGTATGGGACTTTCTACAACCGTAGTATTAGTATTATCCAACTTATTGATCTCAGCATTCCGTAAGGTCATCCCAAACGGTGTGCGTATGCCGGCTTACATCGTAATCGTTGCTTCACTCGTTACAGTTGTACAGTTTATGATGCAGGCTTACACACCAAGTCTTTCTGACTCTCTGGGTGTGTATATTCCTCTGATCGTTGTAAACTGTATCATCTTAGGACGTGCGGAAAGTTATGCTTCCAAGAATCCGGTTGTTCCTTCTATCTTTGATGGACTTGGTATGGGACTTGGATTTACACTTGGTCTGACACTGATTGGTCTGTTCCGTGAATTACTCGGTGCAGGACAGATCTTTGGCGCACAGGTTCTTTCTTTAAGCTGGTTCACACCAATCACAATCTTCGTTATGGCACCTGGTGCATTCCTTGTACTTGCATGTCTGGTTGCTGTTATGAATATTGTAAGAGGTAAGATGGAAGCAAAAGGCAAACCACTTGCAAAACCATCCGGATGTATCACTGGTGATTGTGCAGGATGTGGAATGTCTGCAACATGTACTGGTAAAAAACCAGAATCAGCAGCTGCTGAGAAAACAGAGTAGGAGGATAGATACAGATGAAAGAATTAATTTTAATTGCAGTCGGATCTGCGATTGTAAATAACGTTGTATTAAGCCAGTTCCTTGGTATCTGTCCATTCTTAGGTGTATCCAAGAAAACTGAGACCGCAGCCGGAATGGGTGGCGCAGTTGTATTCGTTATTACAATTTCATCTTTTGTAACCGGATTGATTTATAAATATATTCTTGCAAATGAATATTTGTTAAGCAAAGGTATTGACCTTACTTATTTACAGACAATCGTATTCATTCTTGTTATCGCAGCATTAGTACAGTTTGTAGAGATGTTCTTAAAGAAATCCATGCCAGCTTTATACAAGAGCTTGGGTGTGTATTTACCACTGATCACAACAAACTGTGCCGTATTAGGTGTTGCACTTACAAACGTTACCAAAGAATATAACATTCTTCAGGGTGTTGTAAATGGTTTTGCAACTGCATTTGGTTTCCTGATCGCAATCGTAATTATGGCTGGACTTCGTGAGAAGATTGAATACAATGATATTCCAAAGCCTTTCCAGGGAACTGCAATTGTACTGATCACAGCATGTCTGATGTCAATCGCATTCATGGGATTCTCAGGAATGATTTAGGAGGAAAAAGACGATGAACGTTACAGCAATTATTTTTGCAGCCGTTGTAGTCGGCGGTGTTGGTATTTTAATTGGATTTTTCCTTGGTGTTTCCGGAGAAAAATTCAAAGTAGAAGTAGATGAGAGAGAAGTAGCCGTTACAGAGGCTCTTCCTGGAAATAACTGTGGTGGTTGTGGATATGCCGGATGTTCCGGACTTGCAGCCGCTATCGTAAAAGGGGAAGCTCCAGTCAATCAGTGTCCGGTTGGTGGAGCACCTGTTGCAGCTATCATCGGTGAGATCATGGGAGTAAAGGCAGAAGAAGGTGAGCGCAAAGCGGCATTCGTTAAATGTGCCGGAACCTGTGAGAAAGCAAATCAGGATTATGAGTACACAGGAGTTCAGGATTGTGCTGCTATGGCATTTGTTCCAAATGGTGGACCAAAATCCTGCAACTACGGATGTCTTGGATTTGGTAACTGTGTGAAAGCATGTCCATTCGATGCGATCCATGTCGTAGACGGTGTTGCAGTTGTTGACAAGGATGCATGTAAAGCATGTGGCAAATGTGTTGCTGCATGTCCAAAACATCTGATCGAGCTTTTACCTGTCAGTGCAAAACATATTGTACAGTGCAGCTCCAAAGACAAAGGTAAAGATGTTATGAAGGCATGTTCTGTTGGATGTATTGCCTGTCACTTATGTGAGAAAAACTGCCCATCTGATGCAGTTCACGTAGTGGATAATGTTGCATACATCGATCAGGAGAAATGTACAAAGTGTGGTCTCTGTGCTGAGAAATGTCCGAAGAAGATCATTCTCTAGGATAATAAGACAGAGCACAAATATTAGATTTCAAAGAACTTGGGAAAGGTTGCTATGTTAGGTCAGACTTAATATAGCAACCTTTTTAAGCTTATTATGACATATGAATTATTTTAGTCGGATTAAAATATGTACTTTGCCGTGGTAAATGGAAAAAGTATTTTGATATTTGGAACAAGATATGTTAAAGTTATATTTAACGTGAAGCTTGAAAAACCTATATAATTTTGAAAGCATTGTGTATTCAAACTTCACCGGAAAAAATGGAAGTTACATAGACAATTGCATAAAGAGGGGCAGCATGAGCGAGAAAGAATTTGATTTTACTAAGAAAAAAAGAGTCGTTGTAAAAATCGGTTCCTCTTCTTTGAACAGAGGAGAAACCGGAAATCTGAATTTTACGAAACTGGAACATCTGGTGCGTGAACTCTGTGATATGAGAAACCGCGGAATGGATGTATGTCTGGTAAGTTCCGGTGCAATTGCAGTGGGGCGGCAGACGATTGGTCTGAATGAGCGGCCAAAGGATATTTCCACAAAGCAGGCATGTGCGGCGGTTGGACAGGCAAGACTCATGATGACATATCAGAGAATGTTTGCAGAGTACAACCAGATCGCAGGACAGATCCTGATGACAAAAAATACAATGGTAAACCCAGTGTCGAGAGAAAACGCCCAGAATACATTTGAGGAGCTATTTCGGCTTGGGGTAATCCCGATCGTAAATGAAAATGATACAGTTTCTACTTATGAAATGCAGTTTGGTGACAATGATACATTGTCAGCAATCGTTTCTTCTCTGGTAGGAGCAGACCTTTTGATCCTTTTGTCGGATATCGATGGTTTGTTTACGGATGATCCGCATAAAAATCCAGACGCAAAATTAATTAAAGTAGTAGATAAGATAGACACGAAACTGCTTGGCATGGCGAAAGGTTCTACTGGAAGTGATGTCGGAACCGGCGGCATGGCGACAAAACTCACCGCGGCAAAGATTGCAACGCTTTCCGGTGCAGATATGGTCATTGCCAATGGCGTGGATGTCTGCATTTTACATCATATTATTGATGATGATTTTACAGGAACAATTTTTAAAGCCGATAAGAGCGAAAACTTTCATATCGCAGATTTTATAATGGAGACAATAGGATAATGGAACAATCAAAAATCGACAGAATTAATGAGTTATACAGAAAATCAAAAGCCGAGGGACTGACCGAGGCGGAAAAAAAGGAACAGGCGCTTCTGCGCAAACAATTTGTGGCGGATGTGAAGAAGAATCTCACGGCACAGTTGAATAATATTGATATCCAAAATGAGGATGGAACCATAGAAAACCTTGGTGAAAAATATGGAAACAAATCCAAAAAGCTTTCGTAAGGAACATCTTGCAATCCGAAATGCAATGTCAGAGAAAGAGGTAGCGGAAAAAAGCGGTGTTATTGTAAAGAGGCTGCTTCAAACCGGCTGGTATCAAAATGCGCAGGAAATTTTTGCTTATTATCCGTTGAAAAATGAGGTGGACTGCCGTGCATTGTTTTTACAGGCATGGTCAGATGGGAAAAAGATCGCACTTCCGAGAATAAGGGAAGAAAATCAGATGGATTTTTACTATATAGATGATTTTATGCAGTTGAAAGAGGGTGCATTTCATGTGATGGAACCAATGGAAAACTGTGTCAGGGCAGTTCCGGACAAACAGCCGGTCATTGTTCCGGGAAGCGTGTTTGGCAGGGACGGCAGCCGTTATGGATATGGAAAGGGTTATTATGACCGCTTTTTTGCAAAAAATCCGAAGCTGAAACGATATGCGGTCTGTTATGCAAACCAGTTAGAAGAATCTTTGGTAACCGATATTTATGATGTCGAAATGCATGAAATATATACCGAGACAGAAGTGATCAGAAAGGGAGTATAGAATGGAATTATTGGAAATTTGTAAACAGGCAAAAGCAATTGCACCAAAAATTGGAATACTTGATACAAACATGAAAAATCAGGCACTTCTTGCAGTAGCAGATTTTTTAGTGAAAGAACAAAATTCCATTTTGGATGCCAACAAAATTGATATTGAGAATGGTAAGAAAAATCATATGCCGGAAGGACTACTTGATCGTCTGCTCTTGACAGAAGTGCGGATTGCGCAGATGGCGGAAGGACTGCGGCAGGTTGCAGCGCTGGATGATCCGATTGGGGAAGTCCTGGGAATGAAAAAAAGACCAAACGGACTTATGATCGGTCAGAAACGTGTACCGCTCGGCGTTGTCGGAATTATTTATGAGGCAAGACCAAACGTGACGGCTGATGCATTTGCCCTTTGCTTTAAGACTGGAAATGTTGTGATTTTAAAGGGTGGCAGTGATGCGATTCATTCCAATATTGCAATCGTGGAGACAATCCGCAAAGCACTCGTAAAAGAGGGACTTCCAGAGCAGGCAATTGCTTTGATCGAGGATACATCGAGAGAGACAGCCGCAGCCTTTATGAAAATGAATGAATATGTGGATGTATTGATTCCAAGAGGAGGAGCAGGACTGATCAAAGCTGTGGTAAATCAGGCAACAATCCCGGTCATTGAAACTGGAACCGGAAATTGCCATATTTTTGTGGATGAGACTGCGGATTTTGATATGGCAATTAATATTATATTAAATGCCAAGACACAGAGGATTGGTGTGTGCAATGCATGTGAGTCGCTTGTCATCCACGAAAAAATTGCGGATGCATTTCTTCCAAAATTAATGGAGCGTCTCGCAGAGAAAAACGTGGAAGTTCATGGAGACGAAAAAGTGATGCAGATTGCAGGTGAAGGCTGCATGAAAAGGGAATTGCTTGTCCCTGCAACTGAGGAGGACTGGGGGAGAGAGTATTTAGATTACAAACTTTCCGTGAAGATAGTTTCATCCATTGAGGAGGCCATTGCTCATATCAATCAATATAACACAGGACATTCCGAGGCAATCATCACAAACAATTATACCAATGCGGAGAAGTTCTTAAACGAGATCGATGCAGCTTGTGTTTATGTGAATGCCTCGACACGTTTTACCGATGGATTTGAGTTCGGATTTGGTGCGGAGATTGGAATTTCCACACAGAAGCTCCATGCGAGAGGACCGATGGGACTGATCGCCCTGACCAGCACAAAATATATTATTTACGGGAATGGACAGATCCGGAAATAAATGATAAAATACTGACTTGCGGTATGTTCCGTTAAAATACAGAACATATGTTTGCTAAAACAATAAAAGTATGCTATAATATAATAAGAGAAGATAGGAAAATACAATGAAAGAAAAGAGAAACATTACCATTATTGATAAAAAGCAGATTCCTTCCGAGGAGCCGGCAAGACAGTATTATTTCATGGATATTGCAAAAAAATATGTGGCAGAATTAGCAGAGCAGAAGGGAGCACCGCTCACATTCTGTGTGACGACGTTCGGGTGTCAGATGAATGCCAGGGATTCCGAGAAGTTAGTCGGTATTCTGGAACAGATCGGTTATGTGGAAGCACCGGATGAAAAGGCCGATTTTGTCATTTATAATACCTGTACTGTTCGTGAGAATGCCAATAATAAGGTTTACGGCAGACTTGGTTACTTACATGGCTTTAAGAAAAAGAACCCATATATGATGATCGGACTCTGCGGATGTATGATGCAGGAGCCAACCGTTGTTGAAAAGATACAGAACAGTTACCGGTTTGTGGATCTGATTTTTGGAACCCACAATATTTATAAATTTGCAGAACTGATCGTCACAGCACTGGAGTCTGATTCCATGACCATTGATATCTGGAAAGATACTGACAAGATCGTGGAAGACCTTCCGGTAGAGCGGAAGTATTCTTTTAAATCCGGTGTGAATATCATGTTCGGCTGCAATAACTTCTGTAGTTACTGTATCGTTCCTTACGTGCGTGGACGTGAGCGAAGCCGTGAGCCGAAAGAGATCGTGCGTGAGATCGAACATTTAGTGCAGGACGGCGTTGTGGAAGTGATGCTGCTGGGACAGAATGTCAATTCTTATGGCAGGAATCTGGAACATCCGATGACGTTTGCACAGCTTTTGCAGGAGATTGAAAAGATCGAGGGACTGGAGCGTATCCGGTTTATGACTTCCCATCCGAAGGATTTATCGGATGAACTGATCGAAGTGATGAAGAACTCCAACAAAATCTGCAATCACCTTCATTTGCCATTGCAGTCTGGAAGCAGCCGCATTTTAAAAATCATGAACCGTCATTATGACAAGGAACATTATCTGGAATTAGTGGATAAGATCAGGGCGGCAGTGCCGGATATTGCACTTACAACCGATATTATCGTAGGTTTCCCGGGAGAGACCGAGGAAGATTTTGAGGAGACGATGGATGTTGTGCGCAGAGTCCGCTATGACAGTGCGTTTACGTTTATATATTCCAAGAGGACCGGGACACCGGCAGCGACAATGGATGACCAGATTCCGGAAGAGGTGATCAAGGAACGATTTGACCGTCTGCTGCATGAGGTTCAGACAATTTCTGCTGAGAAGGCGGGAAAACTTACAGGTCAGACACTTCCGGTATTAGTTGAGGAAGTGAACGGACAGGATGCTTCTCTTGTCACCGGAAAACTGACTAATAATTCGACGGTACATTTCCCGGGAACGGCGGACATGATCGGAACAATCCAGAATGTTGTGCTTGAGGAATGTAAAGGATTCTATTACATTGGCAGACTTGCTTAATGATTCGTGAAAGCAGGATAAAAAAGGATGTATGCATATATAAAAGGAACATTAGAAGAGACAGGCGAAGATTATATCGTGGTCGAGGCTGGCGGGATCGGGTATCAGATCTTTACGACCGGTCAGACCTTTCAGTATCTTCCGTCCATGGGGGAAGAGGTAAAAGTTTATACTTATCTGCATGTGCGGGAGGATGCGATGATCTTATTTGGTTTTCTCACCAAGGATGATCTGTTTGTGTTCAGACTCCTGCTTGGAGTGAGCGGGATCGGACCGAAGGGCGCACTTGCGATCCTCTCTGTCATGACGACAGATGACCTCCGGTTTGCTGTGCTTGGCGATGATGCAAAGGCAATCGCAAAAGCACCGGGTGTCGGAGCAAAGACGGCACAGCGTCTGATTCTGGAATTAAAAGATAAATTGAGCCTTGAGGATGCGTTTGAGCAGAAGTTAGCGAAGAATGACAACCCGGTTCAAAACAAAGCCAAAGGAGCCAAGAATGAGGCCATTGAGGCACTGGTTGCGCTGGGTTATTCCTCCTCAGAGGCATTAAAAGCATTAAACGGTATTGAGATTACAGATGATACCGATGTGGAAGATATCTTAAAGGCTGCATTGAAAAATATGGCTTTTATGTAAAAAAGGACAGGTAACATGGAAAAGAGAGTAATTTCCACTCAGGTTCAGGATGAGGATATTAAAATTGAAAAAAATCTAAGACCGCAGACGTTAGACGATTACATTGGACAGCAGAAAGCCAAGAAGAATTTAAAGGTTTATATCGAAGCGGCAAAACAGCGTGGAGAGTCTTTAGATCATGTCCTGTTTTTTGGACCTCCGGGACTTGGCAAGACCACATTGGCGGGCATTATTGCAAATGAGATGGGAACTCACATGAAGATCACTTCGGGACCTGCAATTGGAAAGCCGGGTGAGATGGCGGCAATCTTAAGTAATCTGCAGGAGGGGGATATTCTGTTCGTGGATGAGATTCATCGCTTGAACCGTCAGGTGGAAGAGGTGCTCTATCCGGCTATGGAGGATTACGTGATCGATATTATGATCGGAAAAGGGGCTACCGCACGTTCCATCCGTCTTGACCTTCCGAAGTTTACACTGGTAGGGGCAACGACAAGGGCAGGTCTTTTGTCTGCACCGCTCCGGGACAGGTTTGGTGTGATCCATCATCTTGAATTTTACACGGTGGATGAGCTGAAAACCATTATTATCCATTCGGCAGAGAAGTTAGGCGTTGAGATTGACGAGGATGGAGCCTACGAGCTTGCAAGAAGATCAAGAGGAACACCACGTCTCGCCAATCGTCTTTTAAAGCGCGTCAGAGATTTTGCAGAAGTGAAATATGACGGAAAGATCACAAAAGATGTTGCGTCTTTTGCGTTAGATCTTTTGGAAGTCGACAAGTTTGGTCTTGATCAGAATGACAGGAATATCCTGATGACAATTATTGAAAAGTTTCAGGGCGGACCGGTGGGACTGGATACACTGGCAGCTTCCATCGGGGAGGATTCCGGAACGATCGAAGATGTCTACGAGCCGTATCTTGTCCAGAACGGTTTTGTGATCCGGACACCAAAGGGCAGAATGGTAACAGATCTTGCCTATCAGCATTTTGGAATTGAAAAATAGTGCAAGTTGTTATTGCTTTTACAATATCTTGCTTATATAATATATAACATATACTATAGCTTGTACGTATATTGGGAAAGGCAAAAGCCTGCCGGGAGGAGATCGTTATGTCTGAGAAGTCCAGTGCTGAAGTGATCATTGGCGGTAAAGTTTATACTTTAAGCGGCTATGAGGGAGAAGAATACCTACAGAAAGTAGCGGCTTATATCAACAATAAAATAAATGAGTTTGATTCCATGGAAGACTATCGGAGATTTCCAACGGATATGAAGGCAACTCTGTTACAGTTGAATATTGCAGATGATTATTTTAAGGCAAAAGCACAGGTGGAGAAGTTAGAACAGGATATTGAGATGAAGGATCGTGAGATTTATAATCTGAAGCATGATCTGATCTCAAACCAGATTAAAACCGAGAGCGATGAGAAGACTCTGACAGAATTGCAGGCTGAGAATAAAGAACTTCTGTTGAGCAAAGCCAAATTAGAGGCTGAGAACAAAGAACTTCTGTTAAACAAAACAAAACTGGAGGCTTCTTTAGAGGATGCCCTGCTTGGAAAAGTTCCTGGTGCAAAGAAGCACGGAGAAGAAAAGAACGCAAAAAAAGAAGAATAGATACGGGGACGATTTTATCGTCCCTTTTTCCTTATAGACAATGTTCAGGTTTGAAAATAAACAGGTGAAAAGATGAAAAAAAATCAGTTAGAATTATTAGCACCGGCCGGTTCGTATGATATTTTCAGGGCGGTACTAAATGCAGGGGCAGACGCTGTGTACGTGGGTGGCGGACAGTTCGGCGCTAGGGCATATGCCAATAATTTTTCCGAGGAAGAACTGCTCCGTGCAATTGACGAAGCGCATATTCATGGAAAACAACTCTATCTTACCGTAAATACGCTGTTGAAAGAAGAAGAGTTAGAAGCGCAGTTATATGACTATCTGCGCCCATATTATGAGCAGGGATTAGATGCCGTGATCGTGCAGGATATGGGGGCTTTTCAGTTTATCCGTGAGTATTTTCCGAAAATGGATATTCACACAAGTACCCAGATGACTATCTGTAACCGTTATGGTGCGGAAATGATGAAAGCGCTTGGGGCGACAAGGGTCGTGACAGCGCGTGAGATGTCGTTTGCGGAGATTAAGGATATTGCAGATCATGTGGATATCGAGATCGAAAGTTTTGTGCATGGAGCATTGTGTTACTGTTATTCCGGACAGTGTCTGCTCAGCAGTATGCTTGGAGGCAGGAGCGGAAACCGCGGCAGGTGTGCCCAGCCATGCAGGCTTCCCTATGAAGTTTACGATGTGAAGCGGAAAAAAATTGCCTGCGAGCCATTTGTGTTAAGTCCGAAAGATCTCTGTACGATCGATTATATTCCAAGGCTTGCGGAGAGCGGTATTTTCTCGTTTAAAATCGAAGGCAGAATGAAACAGGCAGAATATGCTGCCGGTGTTGTGTCTGTCTATCGCAAATATATGGATCGATATTTCGAATATGGTGCGAAAGACTATCATGTATCCAAAGAAGATATGCAAAAACTCTATGATTTTGGAAACCGGAGTGGTTTTACGAAGGGGTATTATGAGAAACATAATGGAAAAGATATGATCACGTTCCAGAAGCCGAATCATGCAAAAGGAAATGAAGCACTTCAGGAGAAGGTCAGGGAAAATTTCTGCCGTGGTGAAATAAAAGAAAAAATCAATGGAAATTTAATATTATCCCAAGATTCGTCTGCTATACTGGATGTAACACTGGGCGATCTTCGTTATACAGCATGCGGTGATGTGGTACAGCCTGCATTAAAGCAGCCATTATCCATGGAAAAGGTACGTGAGAACATGGAGAAAACAGGAAACACACCGTTTGAGTTTGAGAATCTTACCATTGCGATGAGAGATGCCATTTTTCTTCCGATGAAATCCTTAAACCAGCTCAGAAGAGATGCGTTAGAAGGACTGGAAAAGCTTTGTGTGGAACAGTTCCGCAGGGAGGTGGAACAGGTGGATCGTGCCGGAATGAAGGCGCAGGAGAGTACAGCCGGTACACCAGAGAAATATTTGTCTGCTCTGACAGAGCAGAGATGTCAGCTACAGCCGCTTTTGGAGAATGGACTGGTTTCTGATATTTATCTGGATCAGGCCTGCTACCGCAGAAAGGATTTGTGGGAAGAATTAAAAGCGGATATTGCAAAAATTCATGCGGCGGGGAAAAAGGCATATTATGTGTTTCCATCTGTTTTTCGGAAAAATACCTCAGATTTTTATCTGGGATCCCTGAAACAACTGGACAGCTGTTCTGTGGATGGAGTGGTGGTAAAGAGTCTGGATGCAGTCTGGTTTGTACACAGGTATCTGCCGCAGATGCCAATGATTCTGGATCAGGGGCTTTATACTTACAATCACAGGGCACAGGAAATGTTCCGTAAATTTCATCCAATCCGTATGACGGCGCCTTACGAATTAAATCGTGGAGAACTGAAAAAGAGGGATAATGCAGACAGCGAGGTGGTACTTTATGGATATCTCCCATTGATGACATCGGCGCAGTGTGTGCATGCCAATACCGGGAAATGTGATACGACACCCGTAGTAACATATTTAAAAGACCGTTATGGAAAATTTTTCCCGGTCAAAAATAACTGTACGGAATGTTATAATACAATTTATAACACAACACCACTGATGTTATTTGGGTATGGGAAGGAACTGCAAAAAGCAGATTTTTCCAGCTTCAGACTGAACTTTACGGTGGAGAGTGAGGAGGAAGTGCGTCAGATCCTTGCAATTTATGAGACAGTATTTTATGAGGGCAGAAAAACCCTTGCAGACATGTACCAGGGGGAGTATACCAATGGTCATTATAAAAGAGGAGTAGAGTAAAACATGACGAATCTTATCATAGAAATATCAAAATATTTCATGATCTTTATGTTTGCTTTTTATACGTACGAGTGCTTTGCGGCATTTCGTCAGAAAATCAAACCGGAGCAAAGAGAACATATTTTAAGCAGACAGTGCGCAGCAATCTTTCTGATCCACTTTGATGCCTTTGTGGTGATTTATCTGGTGACGGATGATATCAGTATGCTGATTTTTTATGCGGCGCAGGCGGTACTTCTGGCGATGATCCAGACCTGTTATCAGCTGTTTTACAGCAAATCATCGAGACTTTTGACGAACAATCTGTGCATGCTTTTGACAATCGGGTTTATCATGCTGACAAGGCTTTCTTTTGACAGTGCCAGAAAACAGTATTTTATAGCGTTAGTGTCGATGATATTTTCACTCATCATCCCGGTATTGATCAACCGGGTTGGATTTGTGCGGAAATTATACTGGTTATTTGCAATCGTTGGAATCCTGGCGCTTTTGGTTGTGACGATCGCCGGAAATACAAGTTATGGAGCTAAAATTTCGCTCTCCATTGCAGGAATTTCGATCCAGCCGAGTGAGTTCGTAAAAATTTTATTTGTATTTTTTGTGGCGGGCATGTTATATCAGGATACTTCTTTTCAACGTGTGTGTGTGACAACGGTGATCGCCGCAATTCATGTGCTGATCCTTGTGGCATCCCGCGACCTCGGTGCAGCACTGTTGTTTTTCATGACTTATGTGGTCATGCTTTATGTTGCAACGAAAAAAGTGCTTTATTTTGCGGGCGGACTTGCCGCCGGAAGCGCAGCTTCTGTGGTGGCTTACCATCTTTTTTCCCATATCCGGGTGAGGGTGAGAGCGTGGCAGAATCCGCTGGCATATATCGATAAGGAGGGATACCAGATCTCGCAGTCATTGTTTGCCATTGGAACAGGCGGATGGTTTGGAATGGGATTATATCAGGGGCTGCCGGATAAAATACCGGTCGTAAAACAGGATTTTATTTTTTCGGCAATCTCAGAGGAACTAGGCGGTATTTTTGCACTGTGCCTGATCATGGTATGTTTTAGCTGCTTTCTGATGTTTTTAAATATTGCGATGCAGATGAAAGATCAGTTTTATAAACTTGTGGCACTCGGACTTGGAACGATTTATGCATTTCAGGTATTCCTGACGATCGGAGGCGTCACAAAGTTTATTCCGTCTACCGGAGTGACCCTTCCGCTTGTGAGTTACGGAGGAAGTTCCCTGTTAAGTTCTATGATCATTTTTGCAGTGATCCAGGGATTGTATATTTTGAGACAGGATGAAGGAGAGATAAATGCGTCTAAAAGCAGGAAAAACAGACAAAACAGAAAAAAGACAACCGGATTCGAAAACGCAGACATCGAAAAACTCTCGTAAAAACAACCGGGAATTTACGGTCATTACCTATGCAGTTCTTGTGCTTTTTGTCTGCATGATGGGATATTTTGCATATTTCCAGTTTGTAAAAAGTGAAGATTTTATCAATAGTCCTTATAATAAAAGACAGGATCTTTTTGCAAGGAAGGTGACGCGCGGCGAAATTATTTCTGCCGATGGACACATACTCGCAGAAACGATCACAGATACGGATGGGACAGAGACAAGATATTATCCGTATGCCAATATGTTTGCGCATGTCGTTGGTTTCTCTACCAACGGAAAGTCCGGACTGGAATCGATTGCCAATTTTAACCTGCTGCGCTCCCACACGATGACTTTGGAGAAAGTGGTCAATGAACTTCAAGGGGAGAAAAGCATTGGTGACAATGTGGTGACAACGTTAAATTATAATTTGCAGGATACGGCGTATGAGGCGTTAGGAAAATATGATGGAGCCATTGTCGTGATGGAACCAGCGACTGGAAAAATACTTGCCATGGTGTCAAAACCGGATTACGATCCAAATAATATCGCAGAAGACTGGGATGAACTGACAGCAGAAGACAGTGAGAGTTCCGTGTTACTAAACCGTGCGACGCAGGGGCTCTATCCGCCGGGCTCTGTTTTTAAAATTTTTACGACATTGGAATATGTACATGAGAACAGTGATTATGAAGATTACTCCTTTGACTGCAACGGCAAATTCACAGAGGGGGATTCAGTCATTCACTGTTACAAAAACAAGAGACACGGACAGGAAGATCTGATCGGCTCATTTGCCGATTCCTGTAATTCTTCGTTTGCATCGTTAGGTCTTACTCTGAATCCGGATTCTTTTACAGAGCTGTGCGACAGCATGCTTTTTAATACGAGCCTTCCACTCAAGTTTGAATCCTCAAAGAGCAGTTTCTCGCTGGATGCGGATGCAGATGTGTCTACGGTGTTAGAGACATCTATCGGCCAGGGAAAAACGCTGGTGACACCGATGCATATGGCGCTTGTTGTGTCAGCAATCGCCAATGACGGAGTACTCATGAACCCTTATCTGATCGATCACACGGAAAATTATAATGGTATCGTGGTTGATGCATATGAACCGACAGAATATGGAACACTTTTGTCAACGGAGGATGCATCTTTAATGCAGACCTTTATGAGAGAAGTTGTGGAGGATGGAACCGGAGAACGTCTCTCGGGGCAGAGTTATACTGCCGCGGGAAAAACAGGAACGGCAGAGTTTTCAACGTCCTCAAAGGCTTCCCATGCATGGTTTGTGGGTTATGCCCACCGTGAGGACAAGGAAGATATTGCGGTTGCGATTATAGTGGAAGATTCCGGATCGGGCAGTGAGTATGCGGTTCCAATCGCAAAAAAGATTTTTGATGCATATTATCAGTAAATGGGACAGGAAAGATATTTCAGTATTGGTTGCATGAAAAAACGAAAAGTATTATACTTATAACAAAAAACCACATCAGGAGGTATTGCAATGATCGAGGCAACAAGTTGTGGCGGTGTGGTAATATTTCGAGGTAAGATACTTCTCTTATATAAGAATTATAAGAATAAATATGAGGGCTGGGTTCTTCCGAAAGGAACTGTGGAAGAAGGGGAAGAATTCAGGGATACTGCGACTCGTGAAGTGTTAGAGGAGACAGGAGCGGCGGCAAGTATCATTAAGTATATTGGAAAGAGCCAGTATACGTTTACCGTGCCGGAGGATACTGTGGAAAAGGAAGTACACTGGTATCTGATGATGGCAGACAGTTATTACAGCAAACCACAGCGTGAGGAATATTTTGTTGATTCCGGATATTACAAATATCATGAGGCTTATCATCTGCTTAAATTTGCGAATGAGAAGCAGATTTTAGAGAAAGCTTATAATGAATATCTGGAGTTGAAGAAAAACAATTTGTGGGGCAGTCACAAGTACTTTTAATGTGAGGATTCGCATGAAATGGTATGACGATTTATATGTAGGCGAGAGCATCGTACATAAGACAAATAAGATCAAATGGAAAATTCGTCATAATGCAGGGCAGATTAATATTTACGTGATCACTCTGGCATCAAGTGAGAAGAATTTATTAGATATCATTCCTTCGCATGAACTGCTGCAAAAGGGCTACCCGAAGAAGCAGTTATATGTCATCGGATTGGCAAAAGGATATGATGAGGCAGTGGAAGTCGCTGCGTCTGTGATCGATGAAGTTTACCGCCAGACCGGGGCATTCGAGGTAGCTTCATATCTCAGGGGAAAAAGGAGGAGAAAAGCAGAATGACCACCGTGTTACTCACAATCTTAAAAATCATTGGGATTGTGTTGCTGGTGATTCTTGGAATCATGCTTTTTCTGCTGGCAGTCTTATTGTTTGTACCGGTACGTTATTCCGTGAAAGGAACAGTCGATAACAATATTACCGCAGAGGGCAAAATAAGCTGGTTATGTTCGATACTCCGATATGATTTTACGTTTCAGGAGCAGGACTTGAACGGCGAAGTCCGGATATTTGGCTTTCGTCCGAAGAAAAAAGAGAGAGTATCGGAAGAAGAACTGGAGGAGGAAGCTGTTCCTGAAGTAAAAGACGGGGTGGAAGAGGTTGTTTCTGATCTTGTTTCCGCTGCCGGGGAAGAAGATAAATCGGAGAAAACTCCGATTAAGCCAGAGCAGGATCAAGAGGTAGATTCTCATAAGGGTAAGCAGAACAGAAAATCATCCGATAAAAATTCCCGACCATCCGGAAAAAATATTTTCATGCGGATGTGGGATAAAATAAAAAGCTTCCTGAAAAAAATCAAGAATTTTTTCATAGGCATACAAAAGAGGCTGACCAGTTTCAAAGAGTTCGTAGTAAAAGTCAAAGAGATCGTGACGGACACGAAAAATCAGTATGCTGTGAGGCGATTGTGGGAAGAATTATTGTATCTGCTCAAACATTTTGGCTTTCGGAAAATTCATACAGAACTGACGTTTGCGCTGGCTGATCCGGCACTTACCGGACAGGTGTTAGGCGTTTTGTGTATGATGCCGTTCCTTTATCAGTATGATTTTCATATTTTCCCTGATTTTGAATCAGAATCGTTTTATATCAGGGGCAGCTATGATGTGAAGGGCAGAATCCAGCTTATCTTTTTGCTGGTTACCGCAATTCGTCTGCTGGCAGATAAAGATATCCGAAGTTTTCTTAAAAAGTTGTTAGATCACAGAGAATAAAAATTGTATACAAAAAACAGGTAAAATAGAAAGGTGGCAGTAACAATGGGAGACAATAGTTTTCATACAACAGTAGAATCTTTATTCAAGGGAATGGACAGTTTTATTACAACAAAAACGGTGGTAGGCGATGCAATCCATATCGGTGATACCATTATTTTACCATTGGTGGATGTTTCCTTTGGCGTGGCAGCCGGAGCATTCAGCCAGGAGAAGAAAAATAACGGTGCCGGTGGTATGGGTGGAAAAATCACGCCGAGTGCTGTGCTAGTCATTCAGAATGGTACAACAAAGCTTGTCAATATCAAGAATCAGGATGGTCTTACGAAAGTGCTGGATATGGTGCCGGACTTTGTGAACAGATTCACATCAAAAGGTGAGAAAGAGAATGTTGTGGAAGATTCAGAAGATGATTCGGCTGCAAAGAAAACAGCAGCAAAAGAGATGGAGCAGATCTTAAGTGATTCGGTAAATAAAGAGGAAGCGTAATTTAGAAAAATTATTTGGACAAAAAGAACAGAGGCATGGATATTACAAAAGGACATATATTAATAATGATATATGTCTTTTTTGGTGCCAGAATGAAACGTATCATAGGCTTTGCGTTATTCTTTTTTGGACTTGGAATGCTTGCGATGTTTCTGATTCCAAGCGATTTCTGTGGGATTTTGATCATGATCGGATGTATCCTGCTTGGATATTATCTGTTTTGTGGCTGTTAGGAGAGCAGATGCAATTACTGAAAAAAGATTTCCTGCAAAAATAGAAGTGTGAAATAATGAATATTCTAGTTTTGCATAATAAAAAAAGAGAACTGCAATTGCAGTTCTCTACGTTTCAAGACTAAGCTCTCTCAACTTTTCCGGATCTCAAACAGGAAGCACATACATATAATTTTCTAGGTGTTCCGTTAACTTTGCAGCTAACACGTTTGATGTTTGATTTCCAAACTCTATTTGATCTTCTATGTGAATGGCTTACTTTAATTCCGTAATGATTGCCTTTTCCACAAACTGCACAATTTGCCATTTGCTTTGCACCTCCTCGCATCTTTCTAAGCCCATATGTATGAACAGGCTCACAACATGATTTATTCTATCAGAAAAAAAAAGATATTGCAAGTGAAAATTAAAAAAAATATAAAAAATGTAATTTATGACTATGAATTTTGAAAAAAAGCGGTTATAATAGACACTAAACTAGCGTTATTATGTGTGAGAGAGAAAACTGGTCAGCCAGTGGCTTTCTTACAAATATAAAGAAAGGCATGGTTAATGAGTATGAATGGACAGATGGAGACCAAATTAGGTAAGGTTACGATAGACCCTGAAGTAATTGCATTATATGCAGGTTCTGTTGCGGTAGAGTGTTTCGGAATCGTAGGCATGGCTGCTGTCAATATGAAAGACGGACTGGTAAAATTATTGAAGAAAGATTACCTGACACATGGTATTAACGTGTCTGTGAATGAAGATAATAAAATTACAATCGATTTTCATGTGATCGTTTCTTATGGTGTGAGCATCAGTACAGTGACCGACAATCTGATCGAGACAGTCAGATACAAAGTGGAGGAGTTCACTGGAATGGAAATTGAGAAGATTAACATTTACGTTGAAGGCGTACGTGTTATTGATTAAGGAGGATTTTAAAAGTGGAAGTCACTACAATAAATGCTGAACTTTTTGCCAGAATGTTTCTGGCAGGAGCTAACAACTTAGAGGCTAAGAAGGAATGGATAAATGAGCTGAATGTATTCCCTGTTCCGGATGGAGATACCGGAACGAATATGTCAATGACAATTATGTCAGCAGCAAAGGAAGTTGCAGCGATTGAGAATCCAACCATGGCTTCATTGGCAAAAGCAATTTCTTCCGGATCATTACGCGGGGCAAGAGGTAACTCTGGTGTTATCTTATCCCAGTTATTCCGTGGTTTTACAAAGGTGATCGCAGAATATGATGAACTGACTGTACAGATTCTTTCAGATGCATTTCAGAAGGGAACCGAGACTGCATATAAGGCAGTTATGAAACCGAAAGAGGGAACAATACTTACGGTTGCCAAAGGAATGTCTGATAAAGCTGCCGAGTTAGGAGAGGAGACAGACGACCTTGCATATTTCTGTGAGGAGATCATCAAAGAGGGTGACCATGTTCTGAGCAAGACACCGGATATGCTCCCGGTTTTAAAACAGGCAGGCGTTGTGGATTCCGGCGGACAGGGCTTAATGCAGGTATTAAAAGGTGCATTTGACGCTCTTATGGGCAAAGAAGTGGATTATACGATTGAGACAGTTTCTACAGGAAGCAGCAGTCAGGGCACAGCTTCTAATTCTTATATTGACGCACAGGCAGAGCAGGAGATCACCTTTACTTACTGTACACAGTTTTTGATCATGTTAGAGCATCCGTTCACGGAGAATCAGGAGACAGAGTTCAAGAGCTATTTAGAGTCCATCGGTGATTCTATCGTTGTAGTTGCAGATGATGAGATCGTGAAAGTACATGTACATACCAATGATCCGGGTATGGCAATGCAGAGAGGTCTTACTTACGGAAGCCTTACAACTATTATTATTGAGAACATGCGTTTAGAGCGTGATGAGAAGATTTCTGCAATGAAAGAAAAAGAGATGCAGAACACTGCAAATGCAGAGAATGAGATCAAAGCAGCAGAGGAAAATGAGCCGGAAGTTCCAGCAGAGGAAAAGGAGATGGGATTCATTTCTGTAAGCATCGGAGAGGGTATCAATGAGATTTTCCGTGGACTGGGCGTGGACTATATCATCGAGGGTGGACAGACCATGAACCCAAGTACAGAAGATATGCTCAATGCGATCGAGAAAGTGAATGCAAAGAATATTTTCATTCTTCCAAATAATAAAAATATTATAATGGCAGCAAATCAGGCAGCTTCCCTGACAGAGGATAAGAACATTATTGTAATTCCTACCAAGACGATTCCACAGGGTATTACAGCACTTGTCAATTATATTCCGGACAGCACACCGGAAGACAATGCGGAGCGCATGGGTGAGGAAATCCAGCTGGTCAAGACCGGTCAGGTGACTTACGCAGTCCGTGATACTGTGATCGATGACAAAGAGATCAAACAGGATGACTACATGGGAATCGGTGACAAGGGAATCCTTTCTGTTGGCACAGACATGGAGAAAACAGTTCTTGAGATGATCGGTGAAATGATCGATGAGGATTCTGCAATTTTAAGCATCTACTATGGCGAGGAAATGAACGAAGATTCTGCCAACGAGATCGCAGAAAAAGTGGAAGAGGAATATCCGGATGTAGAAGTGGAAGTGCATTACGGTGGACAGCCAATTTATTATTATGTAATTTCCGTAGAATAAAAGTATGAGATTAAATTCATCCATAAAAGAAGTGAAAGGGATCGGCGATAAAACAGCCGGTCTTTTTCTAAAAATAAATATTGAGACGATCCGGGATCTGATCTCCTATTTTCCAAGAACTTATGTGCAGTTCCCGGAGATCAAGCATCCTGACGAAGTGGTGGAGGGGGAGACTGCGGCAGTCATAGGGCAGATCCGGCAGACTCCGGTTGTGAAGAGAGTGCGCAGCATGCAGATCACGGTGACTTCGATTGCCGGCATGGGAAAACGCCTTGAACTGGTGTGGTTTCGGCTTCCATACATCAAAAACAGCCTTCATTCGGGCGGAACTTATGTGTTTTATGGCAAGGTACAACACAAAAACGGAAGGTTTGTCATGGAGCAGCCGGCAATTTATACGCCGGAAAAATATGAGGCGATGGAGCATTTACTGCTTCCGGTTTACAGTCTGCCGAAGGGATTATCAAATCAGCTTGTGCTGAAAGCAGAGCGGTCCATTTTGGAGGAAGAACATTTATTCCGGGATTATCTGCCGACAGAACTGCGGGAAAAACATCAGCTTTGTGAGTATAATTATGCAATCAAACAGATTCATTTCCCGGATGATATGGAGACGTTAATTGAGGCAAGAAAACGGCTTGTCTTTGACGAACTGTTTTTATTTATCTTAAACCTGCAATATCAGAAGGAAAAAAAGGAAAAAGAGAAAAATCAGTTTTCTTTCCAGTCGGATGATTTTGTGGAGCAACTAATCAAAAAACTGCCTTATAAACTCACAAATGCCCAATTGCGGGCATTGTCAGAGGTTCGGGCAGACATGCGGAGTGATTACGTCATGCAGCGTCTGATTCAGGGAGATGTCGGTTCCGGAAAGACGATTATTGCTTTTTTGGCGATGGCGGACACGGCGCACAATGGCTGTCAGTCTGCAATTATGGCACCGACGGAGGTGCTTGCAAGACAGCATTACGAATCATTTCAGAGCATGTGTGAGATGTTTGGGCTGGATTTCCCAGTGATTCTTATCACGGGTTCCATGACTGCAAAACAGAAAAAGCTGGCTTATCAGGAGATTTTAGATCACCCGGATGCGTTGATTATCGGAACACATGCGCTGATACAGGAAAAAGTGATTTATCAGAACCTTGCGCTTGTGATCACAGACGAGCAGCACCGGTTTGGCGTAAAACAGCGGGAAACATTTTCAGAAAAAGGAACAAAGCCGCATATTCTTGTCATGAGTGCAACTCCGATTCCACGGACGCTTGCCATTATTTTATACGGTGATCTGGACATTTCCGTGGTAGATGAGGTGCCGGCAAAACGTCTGCCGATCAAAAACTGTGTGGTGGACACCAGATACCGTCCGAAAGCGTACCAGTTTATCGAAAAAGAGGTGGCTGCCGGTCATCAGGCGTATGTGATCTGTCCGTTGGTGGAAGAAAGCGAGAACATGGAGGCAGAGAATGTCACAGACTATGCGAAGCGTCTGAAAGAGGAACTGCCAGATACGATTGAAATCGGGCTTTTACATGGGCAGATGAAACCTGCACAGAAAAATGATGTCATGGAACGGTTTGCAGCAAATGAGATACAGGTGCTTGTGTCGACTACGGTTGTAGAAGTTGGAGTGAATGTTCCGAATGCAACGGTTATGATGATCGAAAATGCGGAACATTTTGGCCTTGCACAGCTGCACCAGCTTCGTGGGCGTGTTGGACGAGGGGATGCACAGTCTTATTGTATTATGGTCAATTGCAGCGATTCTAAAGAATCGCAGAAGCGTCTGGATATTTTGAATAAATCCAACGATGGCTTTAAAATTGCAAGTGAGGATCTGAAACTGCGCGGACCCGGGGATTTCTTTGGCATCCGGCAGTCCGGTGAAATGCAGTTTGCGCTTGCAGATATCTATCAGGATGCCTATATTATGCAGCGCGCAAGCGAGGAAGTTGCGGATATTTTAGGAAAAGACCCGGAACTTTCCAACGAAGATCATAAAAACCTGAAAGACTATCTGGAACTGTTTTTGGCAGACCAGAGAAATAAATTAAATTTATAACGAATGAAGCAGTAAAAATTTCATAAAACACGTAGAAAGAACCCTGGATCATATCAATCCAAGGTTCTTTTCTTGTTCAGGGAAATTTTATTTTCGGGAAATTCTATTTCCGGAAAATTTATTTTCCTGACATCTGCTGTTCCTGTGCTTCAATCATTTTCTTAACCATATAGCCGCCGACAGAACCATTCTGTCTGGAAGTTAAGTCTCCGTTGTAACCATCTTTTAATGGTACACCGATTTCGCCTGCCACCTCATATTTGAAACGGTCTAAGGCACTCTTTGCTTCTGGAACGGCTGCTCTGTTAGATGAACGATTTGACATAGTTGTCCTCCTTTGTTTTTCGAAGAAAAATGTCTGCTATGCCCTGCATAGCATGCGCCCTTGCAGGAGCAGAGGACATTTCCTCCTTTGTTTTTTTGTTTTAGGTCTTTTTTCTGCTCTGGTTTATTTTAAGAACATTCAAAAATTTCTTTTTGTTTGTTCAGTGATAGTATGTGATTTTTTGTGGGGAATACACATGCAGTTTTTTGCAATATAGCCAATTATTTCTTTAAAATATGTAAGCGCTTACAAAAATATATTTACAAACAGGAGAACATTGATTATTATGAATATAGAAAGCTATAGATAATTGCGAAACTCGTGAAAGTGTAAATTGAATTGTGAAAAATTAACAAAAGTTTGAGAAAACACTGGGGAGCCGCCGGTTCTTAGAAGGCAGGAACGACTGATAGTCGTGCCTGGCTTCTTAGTACCGTTGCGAGCGACACGTAGCGAGAGCGTGTTTTCGAAAATTTTGTTGATTTTGAACAATTGAAAGAATATTATGATGAGTTTCGCAATTGTCTAAATCGCGAGTTGCAAAAAAGGAGAAGAACTATGGATCAAATCGAAAAGTATATTGAGGAACTAATGGAAAAAAGTACACCGGACCGTCCTATCTGGAACATCGAAAAAATCATGCAGGGGTTAAAATCCACATGGAATTACATTGATGGATGTATGATCAAAGCGATTCTGGAAATGTATGCAATCACGAAAGAGAATAAATACTTGAAATTTGCAGATGATTTTATTGACTGCAAAGTGAATGCAGATGGGACAATTGAGGGGTATGATGTCAATGAATTAAATATTGATAATGTGAATGCGGGAAAAACACTGTTTGAGCTTTTTGATCTGACAGGAAAAGAAAAATACAGAAAAGCAATTGATCTTGTTTACAGTCAGGTTGCACAGATGCCGCGCACGAAAGAGGGAAACTTCTGGCACAAAAATATCTATCCGAATCAGGTCTGGCTGGACGGGCTGTATATGTGTCAGCCATTTTATATGGAATATGAGACGCGTTTTCATGATAAAAAAAATTATGACGATATTTTCCAGCAATTTTTTAATGTTGAAAAAAATATGAGAGATCCAAAGACCGGATTATACTATCATGCGTATGATTCATCCAGAGAAATGTTCTGGTGTGACAAAGTCACCGGGCTGAGCCAGAACTTCTGGCTGCGCGCATTGGGCTGGTTTTCCATGGCACTGCTCGATACATTAGACAAAACAGACGCATCAGCTGCAGGAGAGTCTTACGAAAAATTAAAACAAATATTTGTCGAACTCATGGATGCTATGTTAAAATATCAGGATGAGAGCGGTATGTGGTATCAGGTCGTGAATTTCGGCGGCATGGACAAAAACTACCTCGAAACAAGTGGAAGTTCTATTATGGCATATGCACTTTTAAAAGGTGTCCGTCTTGGATTTTTGCCGGAAAGCTACCGCGCATATGGAGAGAAGGCTTTTCATGGAATCTGTGACAAATATCTTTCCACGGATGAAAAGGGAAACCTTCATCTGGATGGAATATGTCTCGTGGCAGGCTTAGGCGGCGCAAACAGACGGCCGGGTACTTATGATTATTATATGTCGGAGCCGGTTGTCAAGGACGATGCCAAAGGTGTCGGACCATTTTTGCTTGCCTATACGGAGATGCTCCGACTGAAAAAATAGCACACCATTTTCACCAATGTCACTGCAAAACTGCTCATTCGATAAATCAGTATGAAGGAAGTAGAGTAGAATGAAACGTTATTTCGATTTTGACATGAATGATTATAAAGACAGAAAATGCAATTTTCATTCGCACACAGTGCGCTGTCAGCATGCAGTGGGAGAAGAGCGGGAATATGTCGAGGAGGCAATTAAGGAAGGCTTTGAGGTGATCGGCTTTTCCGACCATTCCCCTTATTTATTCAAAAATGGATATGTCTCAAGAATCCGCATGACAATGTCCCAGTTGGAGGACTACGTAAAAACCATTGAGGCATTGAAAAAAGAATATCGTGAGGATATTACGATTTTTCTGGCATTGGAGATGGAATATTTTCCGGGGATCTTCGAGCCGACGATCGAAGAAATCCGGCAGTATCCGATGGATTATCTGCTTCTGGCACAGCATTTCTTCTATGAAAATGAGAGTTTTCATGGCACAAGATTCGGCTGGGAGGATGAGGCACATCTGAAAACATATGTGGAACTGCTTACGGCTGCGTTAGATACCGGATATTTTAACATGGTGGCACATCCTGATATTATGAATTATACAGGGGATGATGCATTGTATACAAAGTACATGAAACAGCTTGCGGACCGGTTGAAGCAGGAGCATATTCCAATCGAGATCAATGTGAACGGATTCCGTGAGGGTTATAATTATCCGAATAAAAAGTTTGTAAAACTTGGCGTGGAAAACGGAAATGATTTTATTGTAGGTGTAGACGCGCATGATCCGAATGAGTATCATGATCTGGCATCTTATAAAGGATGTATCAAAATGGCAGAAGAATTCGGAGGAAAGGTATTCTGGAAATAAAAAATATCGTAGGGGTTGTGCCTTCCCTACGATATTTTTTTAATCTGAAACCAGCGTCAGCCCTGAAATATCAGGATGGATGGTCAGGGAGTAGTTTGTGTAGTACACGACAAATCCCGGCGCGGCCCCGTTTGGTTTCTTGACATTTTTTTTCTGTAGATAATCAATCTCCACTTTCTCATCTTCACGTCCTTTGGAGTAATATCCGGCAAGCATTCCGGCTTCCTCGAAAACGCGGTCCGGCAATTCTTCATTGTTGGATTTTACGATGACGTGGGAACCCGGCATTCCTTTTGCATGGAACCACCAGTCATTTCCGGTTGCAAACTTGAAAGTGAGTTCATCGTTCTGGTAATTATTTTTCCCAACATAAATATCATAGCCGTCGGAGGAGCGGTAGTGGAACGGCTTGCTCTTGATTCTGGCTTTTTTATCCGTCTTCTTGCGCTTGATATAGCCAAATTCGATCAGCTCCTCTTTGATCTGTACGAGATCGTCTTCCGTCAGGGCAATGTCTAAAGCCGTGGAAATACTTTCGAGATGTTCAATCTCTGTTTTTGTCTCCTCTGTCAGCTTGGTGAGTGCCTCATAAGTACGTTTTAATTTATTATATCTGTCAAAATATTTCTGCGCATTTCCCTTGGCGTCTAACTGCGGGTCGAGCGGAATGGTGATCATCTCATTGGTGTAATAGTTCAGTGCCTCTAACTTTTTTGCTCCTTCCTCTAAACCATAGCCGTAAGTGTGGATCAGCTCGCCGTATACCTTGTATTTGTCCCGCTTTTCCGTGTCCTTCAACTGCTTTTCCTGCAACTGGTATTTCTTGCGGTTGCGATCTAGGGCAGTGGAAACGATCTTTCTCAAATCAACGGATTTTTGCCGGATTCTTGTATACACATTTTTGGAAGCATAATATTCCTCCAAAACCTGTGAGATGGAATCGAAATTTTTCGCTTCATAGTCTGAAAACTGTGTGAGTTCAACGCAGGAAAAATCAATCGGTTCTTTTCCCTTAAAAATAATGTTCGGTTTGTAGGTGTGATTTTTCACATCCTCCGCAATCCAGGTGAGATTGTTAAACAAATGTTTTTTGCCGTCGGCATCCAGCGAGTCGACCGGCATATCTCCGTCAATGGAACTGCGGTGGCAGATTTCGGAGGCAAGCAGAGGACTTAAGCCTGTAAAAGAAGAGTAGAGAGCCTTTGTGATGGAGGTCGGTTTCTTCATAGCCACATCCAGAAAGGCTTCTTCCGTGACTTCCAGCGGATTTAAACGGTCATCCTGAGTGGCAGGAATGCAGTAGTCGCGTCCCGGAAGCACTTCACGCAGGGAACTCATCATCGATGAGATATGTTTGATGCTGTCAATAATTTTTCCATCACTGTTACAGAAAATGATATTGCTGTGTTTTCCCATCAGCTCTACGATCAGGGTTTTCTGGCAAAGATCACCCATTTCATCCAGATGTTCAATGTCAAAGTGAATGATACGTTCCATATGCGGCTGGTAAATCTTTACGATCCTTCCGTTTGCAATATGCTTGCGCAGCACCATACAGAAGTTTGGCGCGGTCATAGGGCTTGGTTTATTCTGGTCAGTCAGATATAAAAAAGGCAGGGATGCGCTTGCGGACATGGCAAGACGGAACTGCCCGTTGCTTCCTTTACAGGTGAAGAGCAGTTCGTCGTTTTCCGGCTGCGCAATCTTGCTGATCTTTGCATTTAAAATTGTCTGGTTTAATTCATATACGATATTGGAAATCACAAATCCATCAAGAGCCATTTTGAGTACCTCTTATTCTGAAAAATTTGGATAATTGCGAAACTACAGATGAACTTTTACATGTTGCAATGATCCATAAAATCTGCCCGGAATTACCAGGCGCATGGTTCATTATAACGGATTCTACGAAATCTGCATAGATGCAATATATAATTTCAAAAGCCGGATTGCATAATCACGCTGTTGCTTGGAGCAGCGTGAAAGAATATGGATCACAGCAAGTTCATCATTTTCCTGTCGTTTTGCCTCTTCGTCCGTCTGCTCTCCAAACATCATATAATCAAGGCTCATGTCGAGACACTCAGAAATCGCAAGCATTGTTTCTGTGGACATTCCACAGGTGCCACGCTCGATGTCTGAACAGTATTTCGGTGCACGGTCTATTCTCTCTGCAACCTCGTCCTGTGAAAATCCTAACTGGACTCTTTTTTTTCGAATGCGGTCGCCAACGGCTAAACGGTCATATGCTTCTCTTTTTCGGTTCATAAAAACTCCCCTTTCTCATTTGTTTCTTATTGTGTGTGATTCTCTGTATCATATTCTTGCGAAAAAAACGTAGAAATAAAACACAATGGAAACGTAATTTAATAGTGAGTTTAAAAGGTATGCGCAAGATACGTTTTAAATGTGATATTGAACAAAAAACAAGAAAGATATGTCAGAAAACTGTAAGTTTCTTCTGTTGACATAATCAAAGGACATGTGTATTATAGGAAATGTTTAAAACACGAAAATAAAATATGTTTATAACGCATAAGGGTAAAGTTATGAAAAACAAAAGAAATCAGAAAAATATCATATGGAAGATACTGCTTATCGTTTTCAGTATCGTTCTTATCATATGTCTCATAATCATTGGAATCCAAAAATATCAGCAGAAAAAGCAGCAGGAGTATTACGAAGCTTTACTGGAAAATGCAGGCAGTCAACCGCAGGCGACTGAGGAGGTGCCGGAGCCGGAAACGGAAGAAGCACCGGATGTTTTAAAAAGCCTTGGAATTGAAATTCCGGAAAAAGACATTGATTTCGCAGCATTAAAAGAAGAGAACAGCGATGTGTATGCCTGGATCTATGTGCCGGGAACCAACGTCGATTATCCGGTGTTACAGCACCCGACGGATGATGCCTATTATCTGGAACACAATATGGACGGCTCAAAAGGGCTTCCAGGCTGCATTTACACGGAAAGCGTGAACACGAAAGATTTTACCGATCCGAACACTGTTTTATACGGTCACAACATGAAAAACGGAAGCATGTTTGCTTCTTTGCATAATTTTGAAGACCAGCAGGTGTTTGAGGAAAACCCTTACTTCTATATTTATACGGAAGACAAAACCTATGTGTATGAAATTTTTGCCGCTTACAAATACAATGCGATTCATCTGATCTACAACTTTGATCTTGATAATCCGGAGATTTTTCAGAATTATCTCGACCAGATTTTTGAGATCCGCGATATGAGTGCAAACATCAGACAGGATGTTACGGTCAATGCGGACAATCATATTGTTACATTGTCAACCTGCGTTTCCGGTGAGAAAAACATGCGTTATCTCGTACAGGGAGTTTTGCTGAATGAATAAACAAAAAGGTACAGAACAGACAAAAAAACAACAGAAAACATGGATAAAAATCATAAAGATCGTGGGGATTGTACTGATATGCCTGATCCTTTTTGCACTTATCACATTTGGAGTGTTAAGGGCACTTGGAAAAAGTGGAATCAGAAAAAATATTTCCGGTGAAGCGCCGGTGTTGGAATCCACGGAATCAACCGAAGAGGGCTGGCAGGACGGATGGATCCGCTATAATGGCCAGATCTATGCCTACAACGAAGATATCATGACATTTCTCGTCATGGGTATTGACAATGACGATGTTGTAAAAAAGGCAAAAGACGGTCTGAGCGGCGGACAGGCTGACGCAATGTTTCTGGCAGTCATGAATCCGCATGATAAATCTGTTTCCATTATTGCGGTCAACCGCAATGCGATGGCGCTTGTGGATGTCTATGATGAGGATGGCGTTTACATGGGACAGTATACCAAGCAGATTACTTTGCAGCACGGTTATGGTGACGGCATGGAATTAAGCTGTGAGCGGAGTGTGGCGGCAGTGTCGAGACTTTTTTACAATCTTCCGATCAGCGGTTACGCGGCGATCAACATGGGAGCTATCCCGGCTTTAAACGATGCAGTTGGCGGCGTACAGGTGACGGTTTTAGATGATGTCATATACCCGGAATACGATATGGATCTTCATCAGGGGGATGAAGTGACGCTGACCGGGCATCAGGCATACTGGTATGTGCGCGGAAGAAATGAAAATGTGTTTAACAGTTCTTCCCTGCGTTTAGAGCGCCAGAAACAATTCCTGACCACGTTTATTGCGCAGGCAAAAAACAAGGCGGTCACAAATCCGTCCATTGCGGTAGATTTATACAACACCATATCCAAATATATGGTGACAGACATTGATATTACAAAATTTACATACCTCGCTTCTGAGGCTTTGGGATACAACTTTGATATCAGCCATTTGTACACCATGCAGGGTGAGACACTGATGGGAGATAAATATGAGGAATTTTATGTCGATGACGATGCGCTGTACCAGCTCATCATTGACGTGTTCTACGAACCGGTAGAATCAGAGGATATTAAGTAAGGAAATTCCTTATTTAATATAGAAACCACATGGAATACGTGAGGAAAGGAGGAAAACAAGTTATGAAGAAAAAAATCGCAGTCGTACTTACAGCATTAATGGTTATGGCTATGGGAACAACAGCTTTCGCTGCAACAAGCCCAACAACCAAAACATCTGAGACAACTACAACAGAGGCTACTGCTTATGCTAACGTTACAGTAGCAGCAGGCGGCATCGTGATCGATGGCGTGGCTTCTACAGCAGCTCCAACTGTAAAAGCTGTTACAACAGCTCAGGTTGAAGCAGCTCAGACACAGGCAGTTGCAAGCGTAGCTCCTACAGCTAAAGTTTTACAGATGATCGATGTAACTCTTCCTGTTTCTTTCGAGAAAGCACAGTTGACATTCTCTGTTAACGGTGTGACAGCAGGACAGAAAATCGCTGTTTTACATCAGAAACATGACGGAAGCTGGGAAGTTATCAACCCGGATTCAGTTGGAAACGGAACTGTAACAGCTACATTTACATCTCTTTCTCCAATCGCATTTGTTGCATACAATGCATCAGCTCAGACAGGAGAAACAACACCTGTTTTACCAATTATTGTGCTTATCTGTGCAGCAGGTATCGCAGTATGCGGAGCAAAAGTTAAATTTAACAACTAATTTTATGAATCTTAAGATTTATAAAAAGAAAAGAATGAACATGTGGTAGTTCCTGCAAAAGCAGGAATAACAGGCGGTCTGTGTCATGCAGACCGCCGGAAAAAGAACTGACAGGATGAAGTAAAATGAAGCATGCATTAATAATCACAACCATCAGCGGATTCGTACCGCAATTTGAAATGAATGATGTGAGAATCTTACAGGAGAATGGTTATACGGTTCATTATGCATCCGATTTTGAAAATCCGATTTACAATATCGATCAAACCCAGTTGAAAAGAGACGGACTGATTTTACATCATATCGATATCAGAAAAAGTCCGTTTCAGATCACAAAAAATACAAAAGCATTTTTACAGTTAAAACAGATCATCAGAAAAGAACAGATCAGTCTGGTACACTGCCACAATCCAATGGGTGGCGTGGTGGGAAGGCTTGCCGCAAAAGCTTCCGGAAGAGAACCGTATGTTGTTTACACGGCACATGGGTTTCATTTTTATGAGGGGGCTCCGAAGAAAAACTGGCTGCTCTACTATACGGCAGAGAGATTTCTGGCAGCATTTACCGACCGGATCATTACAATCAACAGAGAAGATTATGAGAGAGCAAACCGCTTTCGTTTAAAAGAGCATGGATGTGTGGAACAGATTCCGGGCGTCGGTGTGAATATAGAGAAGTTTCGGAAAAAACCGGAACTGAGAGAAATAAAAAGAAAAGAACTGGACATCCCGCCAGATGGATTTCACATCGTTTCGGTGGGAGAACTTGTGGAAAATAAAAATCATGCAGTCGTGATCGAGGCAGTTGCCCGGTTACACGACGAAAATATTTATTACAGTATCTGTGGCAAAGGCCCTTACAGGGAAACATTAGAACATCTGATCCAGAAACATCATCTGGAAAAACAGGTCAGACTGTTAGGCTATCGCAATGATGTGCAGGATGTCCTGCAGAGTGCAGACTGCTTCGCATTTCCATCTAAGAGAGAGGGACTTGGGATTGCAGCCATCGAGGCGCTGGCATGTGAAGTCCCGGTGATCGCATCGGATAACCGCGGAAGCAGGGAGTACATGTGTCATCTGGAAAATGGCATTGTCTGTCAGGCAGATAAAGTGGCAGATTTCATGCATGCGATCTGCCGTATGAGACAGTCCGGGCAGCTACGCAGGGAAATGGGAGAGCATGGGAGAAGGACAGCAGAAAGATTCAGCATAGAGACAACAGATAAAATAATGCGCCGTGTCTATCAGGAGATCAGCGTGACGCAGGAAAGAAAGCGATAAAAGCGTATGGGGGCAGAGTTTGAAAAACAAGTCTCTGTGATCATGGGAGTTTACAACCAGTGGAACAGAGAGGCACTGCAAAAGGCAGTAAAGTCCATATTGAACCAGACACTCACGGATTTCGAATTCATCATTTATGATGACGGTTCTGATCCGGAGGTGGCAGGTTATATCAGAGAATTAGAAAAGCTTGACGAGAGGATTGTCCTGATTGGAAAAGAGGAGAATCACGGTCTGGCTTTTTCCTTAAATATGTGTATTGGTGCTGCAAAAGGAAAATACATCGCCCGCATGGATGCAGACGATATCGCACTGCCGGAGCGTCTGCAGGTGCAGTATGATTTTATGGAGCAGCACAAAGAGTATGCGTGGTGTGGCTGCAATACGAGATTATTTGATGAAAACGGTGTCTGGGGAGAACGCAAAATGCCGGAACTTCCGTCCGATAAAGACTATCTGCCGTTTTCTCCCTTCATACATCCAACGGTCATGTACCGCAGAAAACTATTTGAAAAAAATGAGGGCTATCATGTTTCCCCGGAAACATTGCGCTGTGAAGATTATGAGATATTCATGCGTCTGCATCAGCTTGGTTATCAGGGGTACAACATTCAGCAATATCTGTTTGCGTACCGGGAGGACAAGCAGTCTTTTCAGAAACGCAGATTTCACTTCCGGATCAACGAGGCAAAACTCCGCTACCGGAATTTTAAAGCCATGCATCTGCTGTTTCCATTGGGCTGGCTCTATGTGATCCGTCCGGTTGTGGGCGGTCTGATCCCGCCGGGGATCGTTGCGTTATTAAAACGCGGTGAGACATGGTGGAAATCAAAAAAAGAACAGATGCCCGAAAATGCCAGATTGGAGTATAGCAGTTATGAATCCGACCGACCGCAGAGAACAGAGACTACAATCTTATAAAAAAGCCAGATCCGAAAAAGAAATCTATGAGCGTGTGCTTGCACCGACACTTTATGAGTTTGTGCTGTGGGTTTTGCAGGAGACTCTGCAAAGCGGAAAAAAGCGGCTTTACTTTCTGGCAAGGGATGGTTATCAGATGTATCTTGCCGCACGACATCTCTGTAAACAATACGATCTGGACATCGAGTGCAGATATCTGAAAGTGTCGAGATATGCGGTGCGTGTGCCGGAATATCATCTTCTCGGGGAACGCTGTCTGGAACGCATCTGTGTCGGAGGAATCGATGTGACCTTTGAAAAAATTATGCAGCGTGCAGCACTGACAGACAAAGAGGCAGAGGAGATCGCAGCGCTTGCCGGGTACACGGGAAATTACAGAAAAGTCATCAATTATCACGAGGTCATGCAGTTGAAAGACCGTTTAAAAAAGATACCGCTCTTATTTCATTATATAGACAGCCATTCGAAGGAAGCTTATGGGACGGCAATCGGCTATCTCACGCAGGAAGGACTGCTGGAATCGGTTCCTTATGCACTGGTGGACAGCGGCTGGATCGGTACGATCCAGCAGAGCATTGAACATCTGCTCCGTCAGAAACAGCCGGACAGAAAGCTCGAAGGATACTATTTTGGTCTGTATGAGATCCCGGAAGGGGAGGAAAGGGAAAACTATCACAGTTTTTACTTCACGCCGTGGGGTGAGATCAAAAGAAAAGTACATTTCAGTAACAGCCTGTTTGAAGCAGTATTTTCTGCACCGGAGGGCATGACGCTATCCTACAGGGCAGAGGGAGAGAAAGACAAAACAATCTATGTTCCGGTGACAGACAGCAGGGAGAACCTGAACCGGGAACGGATCAGCCGGTATATCTGCTGGCTGGAAGAGTTCCTGCAGGAGAAAAAGCAATCATTGCAGCAGGCGGACAGCGGGTATGTGGAGGAACTTCTATCACCCTTTATGGGAAACCCGACACAGTTTGAGGCAGAGGCATACGGAAGCCTGCTTTTCTCGGATGATGTGAGAGAGGATAACAATCAGAAAGTGTCCGCAGATTTTTCAGAGCAGGAGATCAAAAACCATCATTTGCTCAACCGCCTGCTCATCATGACAGGCATCCGGAAAAAGGTACTCCATGAGAGTGCGTGGATCGAGGGCAGTATCGCAACGTGCAGAACACTGGATGAAAAAGGCAGGGCGAGAAACCGTTTGCATGCCGTTTTTTATAAATACATCATTTATATCCGCAAGTGGCTGAAACAAAGAAACAGATAAAAACACAGTCTGCATTGGCTGGAAAACAGAAAATAAAAAGACAGGAAAATGACGGTTGTGAGAAAGAATAGAGAAGAGTTAAAACAATATTATTTTGTCATCAAACAACTGGTGGACAGAGAAATCAAAAGAAAATATGCGAGGTCATTTCTCGGAGTGATCTGGAGTGTGTTAAATCCGCTGATGACCATGGCAGTTATGTCCATGATCTTCAGCACAATCTTCAAGCGCTCCATTGAAAACTATCCGATCTACTATCTGACCGGAACGATTTTCTGGCAGCTCTTTTCCGGTGCGACAAACTCCGCAATGACAGCGCTCGTCGATAACCGAACGCTGCTGTTAAAGGTAAAACTTCCGAAACAAACATTTGTTCTGGCAAGGATTTATACCGCACTGACCAACTTTGGCTACACCTGTGTCGCTTATGTGCTCATGCTTGTGGTGTTTCAAATCAAAATAAGCCCGACGCTGTTACTGTTTCCAATCGACGTATTTTTCTGCCTGCTGTTCTCCATGGGAATCGGGTATGTGCTCTCGATTTTATACGTGTTTTTTGCGGATATCAAATACCTGTATTCGATTGTCCTGACACTCTGGATGTACATGTCGGCAATCTTTTATCCGTATGAGAGCACGACACCGATGATGCAGAAAGTCATCGGAAACAATCCGGTGTTTGTCTACATTGCATTTGCGAGGGACTGCGTCATGTATCAGAAATGGCCGGAGACGGATCTATGGATCAAAATGATCTTGTGGGGCATAGTAAGTTTTCTGATCGGTTACTACGTGTTCTCGAAAAAAGAAAACAATGTGATGCAGAAAATATAATGGTTATATACAGAAGAAAAAATCCGTGAAGGAACAGTACAAGGAAAAAGCAGAGATTGGAGTGAAGATACAAAAGTGAGATTAAAAATCTGGGAAAAATGGAAAAGGATAATACTCATGGGCACATTCTTTGTGTTGGCAATAGGAATACCGTGGAAAATCCGTGCGGAAAATGCAGCTGTCACGTTCGGCTCTAATTATTACACGGCAACCGACAATGAGACATTTCCAATCGGCGTATACCTGAATGGGGATTCGAGGATCGGAACCTATGAGGTCAAAATATCCTACGATAACAGACGTCTGGAGTACACCGGAGGTGGTGATTCCGAGGAAAACGGAGTGATCACGTTAAGTGGAACCGGAGTCAATGCGCAGGTCAAATACATGTTAAAGTTCCAGACACGAAGCGGTGGAACGGCAGATATAAAAATAGAGAGTGCAGTGATCCACACTGCAGGAGAGAATGAAGAAGAGTTTGACGTGGCAACTCTGGCATCAACCTATGTCACGATTTCCGGTGAAGATACGGTGGGGGACGCTCCGCCGGAGGAAAGTCAGGAGACGGAAACCGGAGAAGAAAATCCGGTTTCGGATATTCCGACAGTGATGGAAGTGCCGGTGGAGGAGCAGACCTACTATCTGGTGGATCTCTCCCAGTACACGCCGGAGAACATTGATTTCCAGTATGATACCGGAACCATCACCTATCAGGGAACAGAAGTGGCTGCATATCTGTCAGCAAACGGAGATATCAGTTTTGTGTATCTGGCGGACAGTCAAAAAAACCTTTACCTGTACGCTTACAGCAGTGAAAAAGATAAACTGTATCCCTGCAATTCCATCACAGTCAACGGAGATAAATATTACTTCATGTCTCCGTATGTGTGCAGCGAGTGGCCGCAGGAACTGACACTTGATATCATCCAGAGCGAATCCATCGTCTATGCGATAGATATGGAAAGTCAGACCGGATTTTATAAGATCACGACCGGAAATAAGCTGGAAACCTGGAATCCGAATGAAGGGCAGGAAAACTTTCAGAATCAGATGAAAATATTGATCATCATTCTGGCTGTGACATTCGTGATCATGTTTCTTGCAATTCTTCTGGTTATCCATATGGATAAAAATAAACAGAGGCAGGATGGTACATCTGTATCCGGGAAAACAAACAATCGGATTAAAACCAGAAAAAACAAATTAAAACAAGGAGAATCCGAAGCCTTCTCTGACACAAATGCGGCAGATGATTTTGAGATAGAAGATCTTGCACTGGATATCTCCGAGGAGGAGATTCGTGCATGGCGGGCGGAACTGGAACAGTCTGCCGGACAAAATGCTTCCAGAAAGGATTCCGATGGACAAAATGCTGCTGAAAAGTATTCCAATACGGCTGTGCCGGAGGGACGTGCAGGAGAGGAGCCTGTCATTGCAGTGAAGGATGTCACAATGCAGTTCCGGATTGCGATGAACAATGTCTCCGGTATCAAAGAGTATGTGATCCAGCTTTTGAAAAAACAGATCAGTTACCGGGAACTGCTTGCATTAGACCATGTGTCGTTCAATGTATACAAGGGCGAAGTGGTAGGAATTATTGGAACTAACGGTTCCGGCAAAAGTACTCTTCTTAAAATTGTGTCCGGAGCCTTAAAACCGAGCAGTGGCGAAGTGCAGTGTGACCGCCGGAAAGTGCAGCTGCTGACACTTGGAACCGGCTTTGATGTGGAACTGACCGCCAAGGAAAACGTGTACTTAAACGGCGCTATCATCGGTTACTCCAAAGAATTTATCGATTCCAAATATGACGAGATCGTCAGGTTCGCAGAACTCGAAGGCTTTATGGAAGAGAAAGTAAAAAACTTTTCCTCCGGTATGGTCAGCCGTCTTGGTTTTGCAATCGCAACGATCGGCGAAACCGCAGAGATCCTCATTTTAGATGAGGTGCTTTCGGTCGGGGATGAATTCTTCCGCAAGAAGAGTTTGAAGCGCGTGAAAGAGATGATCCACGGAGGAGCAACAGTATTAATAGTTTCACATGACATGGACACTATCATTGAAAATTGTTCAAAAGTTGTATGGATTGAAAAGGGAAAATTGAAGATGATTGGTGAGTCGAAATATGTTTGCATAGAGTATAAAGAAATGAAGAAATGCGAATAAAAAGGAGACCAGCTATGAAAAGTCAACCATAAATTAGCAAAAAATTTCTTTTTCATATCGGTGGTAAAAAAGGGTAACTTTAATAGAGCTCCCTTAGGGTGCTTTTTCAAAATCTATCGATATTGGTATACAGACCTCTTATTCGAGGTTAAATTCTACTTTGTCAGTGAGCATCTTCCAGATGACTCTGACAAGCTTGCCGGCACAGTGCCCAAGTGCATTGTAATGAGACCGGCCTTCAGCCCTCTTGGCATCATAATAAGCCTTGAAGGTTGCGTTGTTTCTGACAACGTTCCAAGCTGCATTTACAAGGGCATATCGTAATACACGAGAGCCACGTTTGGACATCCTTGTTGTCTTAGCCTGAAAGTTACCAGACTGATAAACAGAAGGATCCAGACCTGCAAAAGCAAGCAGCTTGTTTGGATTGGAGAAACGGTGAATATCACCTATTTCACCAAGAATCATTCCACCATTGATATAACCGATACCAGGAATGGTCATGATGACAGAATCGTTGAATTTCATGATATCCGTCATCTCAGCTTCAATCTTTTCTAATTGGCTATCCAGTAACTCGATTTGTTGAATGGTTTGAGTTATCTGAATAGATATAGCGCTGTCGTTGGCACCGACAGACTTCTGTGCGAGAACTCTTAATTCTTTGGTCTGCTCTTTGGTAAAGTGTCCGTGTGAGTTCACTTTGAGCAGATTTGCCAGATGA
>ERZ1026856.15-NODE-15-length-153685-cov-32.795281_pt1 | contig 153685 bp, 145 predicted proteins | sample MGYA00380158_ERZ1026856 | MGnify/ENA primary metagenome ERZ1026856 (study PRJEB33269, sample SAMEA4719794) | human gut metagenome | biome: human-associated habitat; feature: organic feature; material: feces | place: Cameroon | collected 2013-10 ... | reverse complement strand
TACTGACATGGAATTGGTTTTTCTTTTTCCTTGCGTCACCTTCCTGAACAGTTTATCTGCTCATTCTGTCTCTTCTTTCCTTCCCTTTTCTGTCAAATAACTAAAAGTATTTTCAAGTACCGCTTTTGAAACTTAAGTATTAAGTTTGTGTTCTCAAGTGGTGAGATGTAATATACACGGAACATCATTTTGTGTCAATAGTAAAATAAAAAAATCTGCATTTTTTTTATAAAAATGCAGATTTTTTTCTGTCCGGCAAAAATGCTTATTCCGCGGCTGATTTAAGAAGTTTTCCGAAGTTTTTCAAATAGTCAATGAATGAAATGTATGCAAGCAGAACACAAACGCCGAAGAAACCCCAGCCTATGTATTTCAAAAGTTGCATATTCAGGCTGAGTGAAGAGGAAAGGCCTGTTCTTACAAGAAATTCCTGAATAAGTGCAAAAAAACAGGCTGCCACATACATTACAGTTTTGAGTTTTCCGCCCTTTCTGGCAGCAATGGCTGTTCCCTGTTTGGCCGCAACCATACGCAGGAAATTCTGGCCGAATTCACGGTAAAATATAAAAACATAAAACACAACCGGCATGTAACCTGCAAAAACAAAGCATGTAAACATAGATAAATGTAAAAATACATCGGCAAACGGATCGAACATTTTTCCGAAATCGCTGACTTCATTGTGTTTTCTGGCAAAATGTCCGTCCAGATAGTCAGTGAATTCAGCAAAAGCCAGCAAAGGGATTGCAACACAAACTGATGCTACTGACAAAGGCGACCCTGCAGCAGCCCCAACCCAGACCGGAATATAATAAATTAAAAAAATCACCGGCGCCAAAATTATTCTTGAAAGTGTAAATTTATTCGATGTCTTCATTTTGTAATTTTCCTTATTTTTTTCTACTGATAATTCTTGAAATCCTGAACTACAGTAATTGCAGATTTTATGCTGCATGACGGAAGAATTTTTGCCGCAAGCTGAACTGTTCTGTCTACGGCAGCCTGGGAATCTGCAACTCCCTGAAGAGTAATAAAGCTTCCTGAAGAATCTGATACCGCGTGAAGGAAATTTATTCCGACTTTATATTCAAACAGAAGCTGGTTTACAAGGCGCTGGCACTTAAGCAGATTTGCGACCATTTTTTTGCCTTCTGCTTCTTTTTCGGAAGTGATGCAGGTTTTTACTAGATTTTCTATTATTCCGGCTGCTTCAGGAACGGTAAGAATTCCTGTGTTCATTGTAAGAATAAAATGCTGCGGGTCCTCGTGTTCAAGATTAAAAAAGCTTTTGTGGAATCCGCGGCGGTTTGAATCGCTTTCGGTAATTCTAGCCTGAGCCTGCTTGTCGTTCCATGAAAATTCAGCCTTGAGGCGTTCCATGCGGACTGAATCCTTGGCAATAAACCTGAACGAAAGTAGATTGGGCAGATTTTCGAGGATAATAAAGGCTCCGCGTCCTATAAGAATACAGTTTCCTTCTGACGCAGCTTCAAGTACTGCACACTGGAGGTAGTTCAGATATTCGTCACGATCTTTTACAAGGCTGGCAAAAAAACCCGGCTTCTTTTCATCATATTTTGAAAGTTTTTCCTTAGGAAAACCAAGCTGAACTATTTTTTCCTCTATTTGCTTGCGGTCTATGAATTTATAGCCCAACCTCCTTGCAGCGGCGGCGGCTATTTCGTCACCAAGAGCTGCGACCTGTCTTGAAATTGCGATTACTGCCATAATTCCTCCCATTAAAACTTTTACAGACTTTTTTTTAATTCAAATGCGCAACTGGAAATCACGTCTTTTTTATTATAAACTTAAAACAGTCTTTGGTCAAAATTTATTTTACCGCATATCAATTTACGGCAAAAAAGTTAGAGGAAACAATGAACGACATTGAATTGACATGGAACGAAACAGAACGGAATGAAATTTTAAAGACACCTGTTTTTACTGTTACAGAAAGAACGAGTGCAGGTCCCGGCGGAAGAAAAGGAAAATATATTGTTAACGAAGCCCCGGACTGGGTAATTGTTATTCCTGTAAGCGGGGAAAATTTTCTTATGGTAAAGCAATGGCGGCACGGAGAAAAAGCGCTGAGCATTGAGTTTCCAGGCGGGGTTATTGACAAAGGAGAAAGTCCGCAGGAAGGAGCTGTCAGGGAATTAAGGGAAGAAACATGCGCTTCTGCAAAAAAACTGACTCTTTTGGGAAAAATGAACCCGAATCCGGCACTTTTTGCAAACCATGTATATGTTTTTTGCGCAGAAAACCTTGTTTTTTCGGGAATTCAGGATTTGGATGCGGACGAATGCTTAAACTACATGCAGATACCGCAGTCTGAAGTTATTGAAAAAATCGGTACGGCGGAATATCCCCATGCCCTTATGGCAAGCGCGCTCGCACTTTTTATGAGGACAGACCGCCGCCGGTAATTTATTTTACAGGTTTGAACGGTTCGTACTTTACGCCCGGAGTATAGACACCATCGCGGTATTCTCCTGAAAGAGACGGAATTTCCATCTTCATTCCGGGAAGAATAAGATTTGGGTCTTCAGGCTTTGGAAGTGCGGACTTGTTTGCTTCGTAGAGATTTTCCCACAGGAACGGATTGTTGTATACAAACGGACGACCTGATATATTCCAGAAGCAGTCCCTGTCTGTTGCCCACGGACGAACAATATAATATTTTGGAAGCGGTGTTATTTCATGAACATCTGCAAGTGTTTCAATAACTTTTTTTGATGAAACAGAAGCGGCTTCAAAATCTTCTGATTCAAAAGACTTCTGTGCCGATGCATAAAAACCGGATGCAGCTTCGTATGCTATGGGGAAATTTACGTCACCGCGAATTTTCTTTACATATTCAAGCCTGTTTTTTGCAAGAGTCATATTCTTTGATGCTGAATCTTTGCTAATCATCATCTTGATGTAAGAATCTGACAGGGCTGCATTTTCCTGCGCCTTTGCGGCATATTCTTCTGCAAGTACGTATTCCCCTGCGTCAAGAGCATTCTGTGCTTTTACAGTATACTCTTTTGCAAGCTTCTGGTACGTATTGTTTGTATAACTTGCTGCAAGTGCCGCAGAAACAGTTACTGCAGCAGACAGTATAAGCATTGCTATTTTTTTCATTACTCGGCCTCCCCTTCAAGAGTTTCGTCAAGTTCAACCACGGAATTCTGAGCTTCTGTAAAGTCATCGGCTTCAAGAAGAGTAGTGTCTGCTTCTTCTATTCCTTCTACAGGTTCATCTCCGAGCGGAGCCTGTGTATCTGCATCCTGGGCGACAGTTTCGCTCTGTTCAACCCTTTTTTTTGCAGCATCTACGGCTTCCTGAGCCTTCTGGCGGGCTACAGAAATTTCCTGGAAAAGTGCGGCGAATACTGTTTTTGACGATGTGTAGTCTGACAGAGCCTGTTCGGGACTTCCTGTTACATAGGCAGCATCACCTGACTTAAAGGACTGGACCCCCTTGTCGTATTCAGCCTTGCGGGAAACAGATGCCTTTACACTGTCTGCATCTTTTTTGGCTTTGAATGCTTCTGTACGTTCTGCTTTGGAAAGTGAACGGTAGGCGGCATCAAGGACAGATTCCATTTTTGCCTCGGCGTCTGTGGCTTTTTTATACCAGACGGAACCGAAAGTCAGATTTGATTCAGGCTTGGCAAGTTCGTCGATTATTACACTTCCTTCATCGTAGGCTGCCTGGTTGTATGAAGCAAAATTGTTTGCATCTATCTTTGCTTTTTTTGATTTTGCATCGGCATAGGATTTGAGCGCAAGATATCTGTTGTTAAGATCGTTGAGTACAGCAGACATATCTTCAGTTGCGGACTCTGACGCAAGCTTTTCTGCAGCATATTCTGCTTCGGCGGCCTTGAAAGCAACAGGATTTGCTGCTTCTGCACCTGATTCTGCAGCGGCAGCACGGGACTGTTCAACTTTGGAAAGAAGTGCCTTGTTTGCTTCGGAAAAATTTTCAGTAGGAACAGTTTCTTCTGTTTTTTCTTCTGCACCTTCTTCGGGCTGAACTACAGGTTCTTCTACCGGTGCTGGTTCCGGCTCGGGGGTTGACTTACAGGCGACAAACGAAAGCGCCGTAAAAATACCCAGCGCAACAATAAAGCTCTTATATTTAGCCATGTTTCCTCCATTATTAACTTATAACAATATAATTATTTTACTACACATTAATAATTATCGCAACATTGCAAGCCTTTAGTTAACTTAAAAAACGAAATTTCAGAAAACAGAGCCGGATGCCGATACTTGCTATTGAATACAATTTTATTTTAGGAGAATTTTATGGCTGACGATTTTTCATTCAGTATCGAACAGAAATTCGGTGTGCTTTCTACGTCAAAAAAAGGATGGAATCTTGAACTCAATTCGGTTTCCTGGGGCGGCCGTCCTGCAAAATACGATATCCGTTCGTGGGATGCGGAACATGCAAAAATGGGAAAAGGCGTCACTTTAACCAAAGAAGAATTGAAGGCACTCCGTGATATTCTTGACGGAATGAATCTGGACTAGAAGTCTGAATATTCTGAAAAAAACAGGCCGTTCTTGATTACAATAGAATATATGGCCATAAAAAGCCTTGTATCTTCAAGTGCGGCTCCTGTTTCCCTGTTTTCTATATCTGACGAGTCCAGAAGCGCAATTATGGAAGAAACTGTGCCAAATCCCCATACTCTTGCAGCAGACATATATCTTGCCTGATTTTTTTTGCCGATAAAACCTGCAGCGCGGAGTTCCTGTTCTGAAGGAGTTTTTGAACCTGAATGAAGCACGTGCCAGGTTCTGAGCTGGCGGAAACTGTACAAAAGTCCAGAAATAAGAGCCACACTGTTGGAATCGCGGGAAGCCCTGATTTTCTGAAGAATGTCCAGTGATGTTTCAAGACGCTGGGCCGGAGAACGCGAAGAATCTGCCATTGCTTCGAATAATGTAAATGCGTTTTCTGTTCTGTTATGCGCAAGAATTTTTTCTACGTCAGAAACTGATATTCTGTGTCCTTTTTCAAAACAATAGAAAAATCTGGAACATTCGGAACGAAGGCTTTCGGTATTGTTTTCCACCATGTCAAGAATGAGCTCTATGGCTTCGGCATCGGCGGAATACCCGTTTTTGCGTAAAAAGTTCTGCAGCCACTGCGGCTTCTGGTTTTCGAACATTTCCCAGAAGATTTTTTTGTTTGCAGCTGGAATTTTTGATTCAAGCTTTTTGTCCACGGAATTTTCGTCGGAAACAAGGACAAGAACGTTGGGACTGTCAGAAGATGCTTTTACCCAGTCTGAAAGAAGATCGGTGTCTGACTTTAACTTTATGCTTTCGGCATTGCGAAGGACAATGAACAGTGCTGGGGAAAAAAGACTTGCATTTCTAAGCTGGGAAACGACGTCTGTAATTCTTGTGTCGGTTGCATAATACTTGTACTCGTCAATGGAGCCGTTTTTCTTTACGGCATCTTCGCGCAGTACATTTATGGCATCGCTTTTTTCGCCGGCTTCGGGTCCGGTAAACAGATAGACTTTTGATTCAGCCATTTCAGTAAGTACGGACTATGCTGGAAAGAATTCCGACGATGCGGACTTCCTGACAGTAAATGGGCTGAAAGTCAGGATTTTCGGGCTGAAGACGCACTCTGGAAGCTTCACGGTAAAATCTTTTTAATGTAATTGCATTGTCTATTACGGCAACAACAATCTGTCCTTCCGAAGCAACGTGGGCAACTTCTATTACCGCAAGATCTCCGTCAAGGATTCCGGCATTTATCATACTGGTTCCGTGCACATGAAGGGCAAAATATTCTTTGCCGGGTCTTACAAACGGTTCTGAAAGATTTACATAACCGTCAAGATTTTCTTCGCTTAAAAGAGGCGTTCCTGCAGCAACATTTCCAAGAACAGGAATTTTTGATGTAAACGGAGCGGATTCCTTTACGCGTTCATCTTTTATAACACGGATTGAACGGGAACAGCGCTTCTGGCTTTGGGAGAGATACCCCTTTTTCTGAAGGGCAGCAATATGATCCTGTACAGCACGAAGCGAAATTTCGAAGTGATCACCTATCTCTCTAACCGTAGGCGGATAAACATTGTCTTCCGTAAACTGAGCAATATAGTCAAGAACTTCACGCTGCCGGTCTGTAAGACTTCTCATACGGCTTATTCCTCTTCAAATTTTGATTCAAAGAGATTGTAAATTGCGTTGCTGGCTTCTTTTTCATCAGATCCATCGGCTTTGAGTGTAAGAGTTGTATTATAGCCGGCAGCCATTGTAATGACGCCCATAATTGACTTTGCATTGACTGTAGTCGTATCTTTTTCAAGAATAATTTCTGATGCAAATTTGTTTGCAGTCTGGGCAATAAGCGCCGCCGGTCTTGCATGAATTCCTGCGCGGTTACGAACTGTAAGAATTTTTTCTGTCACGATACACTTCCTCTGTTTTGTTTAATAAGAATCTTCACTTCCATAATAAGCATTCTGAGCCTCTCCGGTTTCTATCCACTTTAAGATATTCTGATTAAATTCCCGTGCGGAATAATAACCCATTGACTTAAGTCTTTCGTTCATTGCCGCTGCCTCGATAATAATTGGAAGATTACGGCCGGGTTTTACCGGAATCTCAATGAGAGGAATCTTAACGCCAAGAAGGTCTGTTGTGTGCGCATCTGTTCCAAGGCGGTCATAAATCTTATTCTGATCCCAGGTTTCAAGTTTTACTACGAGTTGTACTTCTTTCTGCTCGCGGATTGCACCTACGCCGTACAGCTGTGAAATGTTTATGATTCCAAGTCCGCGTATTTCCATGTGGTGGCTTATAAGTTTGTTTGCACCCTGCCCCAGAATACTGTTTCCATTAACGCAGCGTATTTCAACAATGTCATCTGCAACAAGACGGTGGCCGCGCTCTACAAGTTCCAAGGCTGTTTCACTTTTACCTACACCGCTGTCACCCGTAAGAAGAATTCCGATTCCGTAGACTTCTACAAAAACCCCGTGCATTGTTTTTTTTGGGGCAAACAGGTTTGAAAATACGCGTAAAAGTCTGCTTGAAAATTCTGTTGATTCAAGGTCGGTCTGAAGAATGGCACAACCGGCATGTTCTGCTATTGAAAGGAATGTATCGTCGGGAGTTATGCTGTGCGTAAAAATTGCGCACGGAATACCATAGGAAAAAAACTGTTTGATTGTTTCGATATTGCCTTCGAAGTTGAGTTTTTTAAGATAGGCAAATTCACCGCGACCAAAAAGCTGTACTCTCTGATATGCAAACGAATCATAAAAACCCGAAAGCGCAAGTCCGGGCCTGTTGATGTCGGGAACGGTAAGAGCCCTTGAAAGACCCATGCGCCCGGCAATGCAGTGAAGATTGAGTGAGTTATGTCCCTTAAGATCGAGATCCAGAAGATCAAGAACTGTAATCTTTTTATCAGACATATGACTAGTATACATTTTTTACATACGCGTTGCAACAGGATTTACAAAAGGAATGCATAATGCTACATTCTATTAAAACAGGAAGAGTATATAAAGAAGTCGCCGGAATATCGTCAGTTTTTTTATCTGCGTTGAGGAGTTGGGTTTGGAAATTCATTCTTATTTTATGTCCGGAAAACAGGACGACAAGGCTTTTGAATATTACAAGATGAGAATCAACTTTAATGAAAGCCTCAGAAGCCAGAAATTGTTTGACCTCGAAGTAAACAACGAAAAAAAGGCATTGAAGGACAATTCATCACTGGGATTATACAGCATCAATTCTTCTTACGCTGAAGAAAATTCCAGAAAACTTATAGAACTTAGGCGCAATATGTATATTCAGAATGCAGTTACGCTCGGCGTGCCCAAAGATATTATTGCTGAAATTTTCGGGCTGAATATTCCGGATACAGGAAAAAAAGATGAAAAAACATACGGAATGGTTTGAAAACGAAAACTTCTGGCTGAATTACGGTCCCATTATGTTTGACTCACAACATTGGGCAGAAGCCAGGGGAATTGCCCAGCGGTGTACTGACATAGCAAAACTGGGTCGCGGAGATTCTGTTTTGGACGTATGCTGCGGTCCCGGAAGAATAAGTGTTGAGCTGGCGCTCTGTGGAATGGAAGTTACCGGCGTTGACATAACACAGCCCTTTTTGGACGCTGCGGCTGAAACTGCAGAAGATGAAAATGTTTCCCTTACCCTTATCAACGCTGATATGAGGAAATTTTCAAGCAGAAAAAAATTCGATGCCGCAGTCAATATTTATAATTCGTTCGGATACTGCGACAGCGTTTCGGACGATACGCTTATCTTAAAGAAAGTAGCGGCTGCCCTAAAAAAAGGCGGCACTTTTATTCTGGAATGCATAAGCCGTGAAACTGCCGTAAAATATTTTACTGAAGGCGAATGGTTTGAACGTGCAGGAAAGACAGTCCTCACCGAATTCAAGGTAACAGGAGCGTGGGAAGGACTCAGTTCAAAATGGATTCTGATTGATTCTGACGGAAAAAGAATGGAACACGTTTTTGTACAGAGACTTTATTCCGCAGCGGAACTGCGCGACACTATGCTTCACTGCGGCTTTTCAGAAGTGGCGGTTTACGGCGGGTTTGATCTGTCTGCCTACGACCAGAATGCAAAAACCATGGTTATTGTTGCAAAAAAGTAGCTTTGAAAAGAGCATCTCCAAAGGCTTGGAAAACTGAAGTTCTGTGGTTGGCTGCAATTATTCAGAAAGATATTCCGCGGTAGTGCACATCTTCAAATGAAGCGGAGAAAGTCCCGAAAGAATAAGTTCTGTTGCCTTTTCCTTGGGGGCATCCAGTCCGGAAACGGCGTCGGTAAGGTAAACAGTGTAGATTCCCGCGTCAATAAGCGCAAAAACTGTTGAAAGAACGCAGCATTCGGCTACAACACCTGTTATTACAACCCGCTCATGTTTTTTTGCCTCAGACAGCACTTCGGGAACAGACAGCGAAGAATACACTCCTTTTTTGTACAGCGGATATTTTTGTGCATAAGCGACCAGAAGCGGATTAATGAGATTGGCTTCACGGTCTGAATTGACGTCTGCATATTTTATATTGTAATCTGCCCAGACTCCGGCGGCTTTTTCACATGCAATGAATTCTGTAAAAATTACGTCTGCTTTTTGTGAATCAATGATTCTGATTATATTGGAGGCGGCCCCGTCTGTATTTGTGCACTGCCATTTGCCGCCCTTTCTGTAGACATTCTGCATATCCACGACCAGAAGCAGATCTTTTTTTTCTGTTTTGTTCATGCCGTATCTCCCGGAATTACCTGTATTAAAACAAGGGCCGCCCCGGAATAACCGGAACAGCCCTTATTGTTTAATTCAGTTTATAATGTAAATTGTTTACTATGCTGACAAATGCAGTTTTTTATCAGTACATTCCGCCCATATCACCCATGCCAGGCTGTCCTGCAGGAGCCGGTGCCGGCGGTTCGGGGATGTCTGTAATAGCACATTCTGTTGTAAGAAGCATTCCTGAAACAGATGCAGCATTCTGGAGGGCACAGCGTGTTACCTTTGCAGGGTCAATAATTCCGGCGTCCATCATGTTTACCCATTCCTGGCGGGCTGCATTGAAACCAACGCCCGGTTTTTCGTTCTTTGCCTTGTCTGCAATAACGCTACCGTCAAGACCTGCATTGTCTGCAATCTGGCGGATTGGTTCTTCGAGAGCGCGCTTTACAATTCTGAAACCGACCTTTTCGTCACCGACAAGTCCGGCCTTGTTTTCATCAAGAACTTTGCTTGCTTCAATAAGTGCAAGTCCGCCTCCAGAAACAATTCCTTCTTCGAGGGCTGCGCGTGTTGCGGCAAGAGTATCTTCTACGCGGAACTTCTTTTCTTTCATCTCGGTTTCTGTAATTGCACCGATGTGAATTACGGCAACTCCGCCTGAAAGTTTTGCAAGGCGTTCCTTGAGCTTTTCTTTGTCGTAGTCAGATGTAGACTTTTCTATCTGGCTCTTGATTTCTGCAACGCGGTCTGCAATTGCCTTTTTGTCTCCGGCACCGTCAACGATAATTGTATTGTCCTTGTCGATTTTTACAGACTTTGCATGTCCAAGGTCTGCAAGTTCGGTTGTTTCGAGCTTGAGTCCGAGGTCCTTTGTAATTACTTTTCCGCCTGTAAGGATTGCTATATCCTGAAGCATTTCCTTTCTTCTGTCACCGAATCCCGGAGCCTTTACTGCGCAGCACTTGAGTGTTCCGCGGATGCTGTTTACAACCAGTGTAGCGAGAGCTTCACCGTCGAGATCTTCGGCTATAATTACAAGCGGCTTTCCTGTCTGGGCTACTTTCTCAAGAAGAGGAAGCAGGTCTTTCATTGTAGAAATTTTTTCATCGTGAATAAGAATGTAAGCATCGCTGTAGTCACATTCCATTCTCTCGCGGTCGTTTACGAAATAAGATGAAATGTATCCGCGGTCGAACTGCATTCCTTCTACAGTCTTTACTGTTGTGTCCATGTTCTTTGACTCTTCAACAGTAATAACGCCGTCTTTTCCTACCTTTTCGATGGCATCGGCAAGAATTTTACCAATTTCGGGGTCGTTGTTTGCAGAAATAGTTGCAACGTGTGTAATATCATCATTGCCCTTTACGGCGCGTGAATTTTTCTTTACTTCTTCGATTGCAATTGCTGTTGCCTTGTCGATACCGCGTTTGATTTCAATCGGCGTCATTCCGGCAGAAACAGCCTTGAGTCCTTCGCGTACAATAGCATAGGCAAGAACTGTAGCTGTTGTTGTTCCGTCTCCGGCGACATCGTTTGTCTTTGAAGCAACTTCTTTTACGAGCTGTGCGCCCATGTTTTCATACGGATCTTTGAGTTCTACTTCTTTTGCTACAGAAACGCCGTCCTTTGTGATTGTAGGTGCGCCATACTTTTTATCAAGCATTACAAGGCGTCCGCAGGGACCAAGTGTAACTTTAACTGCGCGGGCAATCTGTTCAACACCGCTCAGCATCTTTTTGCGGGCATCTTCATTGTAAATCAACTGTTTAGCCATAATTATTTTACTCCTATTTGCAAAGCCGGAATCAGATATTCTTTTTCACGGCAAATTTTACGTTTATGAATAAAGATATAAAAAAATATCTGAATCGGCAAATTTTTTTTGCTTTTTTTTGAGTCAGAATCTAGCGGTCTTCCCTGAAGTAACTCTCACCCAGAGCCGCCGGAGCACGGCTTCCTTTTTTTGAACCGAGGCCCATACAGACAAGAACAATTATTGTTGCAAAATAAGGTATCATGTCCAGAAGCTGCGGTGAAAGTGCAATAACAGAAGTTCCTACAGTAATGCTCTGGAACTTGAAGGTAAGCCCCTTTAATGCACCGAAGGCCCATGCTGCCGCAATTGCCTTAAGAGGATTCCACGAACAGAATATTACGAGCGCAATTGAAATCCATCCTGCACCGGCGGTTATATTTTCCTGCCAGCGCGGAACGAACACGAGCGAAAGATATGCACCCGCAAGTCCACAGACAAAGCCTCCTGCAAGAACATGAATGTATTTGTAAAGCGCAACATTTATTCCCGAAGCATCTGCTGCAGCCGGATTTTCACCGATGGCCCTTACGTTAAGTCCCCAGCGCGTGTACTTGTAATAGAAGAAAAGTACTGCTGCAAGGATAACTGAAAAATAAATATACGGGCTCTGGTCAAAAAGCATAGGTCCCAGAACCGGAATTTCTGAAAGAAGCGGAATCTTTATCGGAACAAAGGCTTTTGTAATGGAAGACGGGAGAGGCGTGGCTGTAAGTGTTTTACCGAGGTAACTTGAAATTCCTGTTCCGAAAGTGGCAAGAACGAGTCCCGTAACTACCTGGTTTCCGCGAAGTGTAATTGTAATGAAAGCATAGATGAGAGCACCGCAGGTTCCGGCTAAGCCTGCATAAAGTATTGCAAGCTGCGGACTGCCTGTAAGAATGCCTGCGTAGTAACCGAGTGAAGCGCCCATAAGCATCATTCCTTCTGTTCCGAGATTCGTATTGCCTGCTTTTTCAAAAAGAATTCCGCCGAGGATTCCAAGAAGAATATGTGTGCCTGTCTGAACAGCAACCTGAAGAAAAAGTCCCAGTGATATAAGAAAAGCCATCAGCATGCCTCCTTGTTTTTGTTTCTGCTGCTGCGGGTAAAGGAAAGTTTGTAGCGTACAAAAAATTCGCTTCCGAGTACAAAGAAAATTATTACGCCCTGAAGAATCTGTGCCATTGAAGCCGGAATCTGCATTGAACTCTGAAGGAAACTGCCGCCCTGCAAAAGCATACTGAACAGGAAGGACACGCCCACCATTACAAGGGGATTAAGTCTACTGAGCCAGGTTGTAATTACGGCTGTAAATCCGAGTCCGTTTGACATGTTATCTGTAAGAGAATTTTCTATTGCGCTGGCCTGCATCATTCCGGCAAGTCCGCAAAGACCGCCTGAAATCAATATTGCAAGAAGCATTGTTTTTTTTACGTTTATTCCGGCATATCTTGCTGTATTGGAACTTTCGCCGATTACAGAAACTTCATAACCGAATTTTGTACGCAACAAAAGTATGAAAAGTAAAACTGCCAGAACAAGTGTTATAATCCAGCCGATGTGTATTCCGCAGACGGAAGGAAGGATTGCATTTGACTCAAAGCGCGCGATTCTTGGAAAGCCGTTGCCGTTGGGGTCGCGCCATGGTCCGTACTGAAGATAACCTACCCATTTCTGTGCGATGTAATTCATCATGAGTGTAACAAGAGTTTCGCTTGTTCCCCATTTTATTTTTAACAAAGCAGGTACGGTTGCAAAAAGGCCTCCGAAGATGAATCCAAAGACTGCCATAAGAGGAAGAAGTACCGGCGCCGGAAGTTGCGGGAACAGCATAACTGCCCAGGTAGCACCGAATGCACCCATATAAAACTGGCCTTCGGCACCTATGTTCCAGAATTTCATCTTGAACGCCATTCCGGTTCCCAAAGATAATACCGTAAGCGGAATGGCTTTATTTACAGTTTCGCGGAATCGGTATGCACTTCCGAGAGAGCCGTTTATTATTTTTGAGTATACTTCAAACGGATTCAGTTTCATAAGAGCCATGATAATCATTGAAGCCGCTATTGCAGAAACAACTGCCGCAGTATTTATAAAGACTTTCTTTTTGAATGACAACGCCTGTCTTGCTGATTTTCTTATCATTTTGCGCCCCCGTTCATATCTTTTCCCATCATCATAAGTCCTATGGTTTCTTTTGTAGTAGTTTTGGGATCGACTGTTCCCATGTTTTTTCCGTCATGCAGAACCATAAGCCTGTCGCTTATTGCACAAAGCTGGTCTATGTCTTCGGCGATGAGAAGGATTCCCACACCCTTTTTCTTCTGGGCATTGAGCATGGAAATAATATTTTTTGTAGCACCAATGTCCAGTCCGCGGAAAGGATAAGAAACAATCAGAAACTTGGGGTTCATTTCTATTTCGCGTGCAAGAAGAACTTTCTGTATATTTCCGCCCGAAAGCTGTTTTACTACATTGTTTATTGAAGGAGTTGAAATATCGTAGCGGCTTACAATATCAAGCGCACTTTTTATTCCGGATTTTCTGTCTACAAAAATTCCCTTTGTTTCGTCATAGGAACGCAGGATTATGTTGTCGGTAACATCCATTCCCGCAACAAGTCCCATACCCAGTCTGTCTTCGGGAACAAAACTCATTCTGATTCCGAGTTTTTTTATTTCAAGCGGTGTTTTTTCGAGAAGCTCGGAATTTTCAAACATCGCGGAACCTGCAGCTTTTGTTATTCCGGTAAGGACTTCGCACAATTCTTTCTGGCCTGAACCGACAATTCCCGCCACGCCGAGCATTTCGCCCGCGTAAAGGTCAAAGGAAAGGCTGTCCAGTTTTTTTGAGCCGCTCTTGTCTTCATATGTGATATTTTTTACCGAAAGAAGCGGTGTTTCACTGAGCGGAACTTTTACGTACTCGTACTCAAGGTTGAGCTTGCCGCCGATCATCATTCCGGCTACTTCTTCTTCTGAAGATTCAGCAGTATTTACGATACCTGCAAGTTTTCCTTTTCTTAAAATTGCAACACGGTCACTGATTTCCATTACTTCATTCAGCTTGTGGGTAATTATTATGACCGAACAGCCTTCGCTTTTCATTCTGCGCAGGGTTTCAAAAAGTTTTTCTGTTTCCTGAGGCGTAAGAACTGCAGTCGGCTCGTCAAGAATAAGAATGCGCGCTCCCTGATAGAGCATTTTTATGATTTCTACAGTCTGTTTTTCACTGACCGCCATGGAATGAACTTTTTTGTCCAAATCTACGGAAAAGCCGAACTGACCGCAGAGTTTTTCTATTTTTGCGCGTATTTTGGCCTTATTTATAAAAAATCCTGCCTTGCGTTCACCAAGCGTTATGTTTTCAAGAGCGGACATAACTTCTACAAGCTTGAAGTGCTGGTGAACCATTCCGATTCCGGCAGAGATGGCTTCCTGCGGGGATGCAAACAGCATTTGCTTACCGTCAATGATTATTGAACCGGACTCTGGCGCGTATATTCCGGCCAGCATGTTTACAAATGTGCTTTTTCCACTGCCGTTTTCACCTAAAAGAGCAAGAATTTCGCCCTTTTTTACGCTGAGTGAAATGTTCTGATTGGAACGGACTGTTCCGAACGATTTTGTCAGATTTAAGACTTCGACTGCGTTTTCGTTTTCCATTGCGCTATATTACTGTAATTAAAAAAAAATGTCAGTTATGTTTGCTGTAATGTTTGCGTTTATTCAATAAAAAAGCCCCGGTCTGGATATTCTTACCCGCAACCGGAGCTTTATTTAGATTTATCTGTTAATTAAACAAATCAGCGGAAAATCAGTTGGAAGGAATTGTTCCGTTTACGCCCTTAACGAACCATCCCATGTTCCAGATTTCGTCGTCTGTCATGACTGTTCCGGCGGGAACTTTTTCTGCACCGCTCTGGTCAAAGATTGGTCCTTCAAAAATCTTGAGGCTGCCGTCTTCGATAGACTTTCTGGCGGCATCGATTTTTTCCTGTGTTCCTTCTGCGCAGAGTGCTGAAAGAGGAGCAAGGTCTACCATTCCGGAAGAAAGACCTTCCCAGTAAGCGCGGCTTGTCCAGGTTCCGTCAAGAACTTTCTGTACATCGTCTGTAATGAAAGTTGCCCAGTTGAATACAGGAGCTGTAAGATATGCCTTTGGAGCGGCGTTCGGTGTAGCAACGTTGTATCCGATACAGAATGCGCCCTTTTCTTCGGCAGCAATCTGCGGTGCTGTTGTATCCTGGTGCTGTTCGATTACGTCGCATCCCTTGTTAAGGAGCTCGAGTGCAGCCTGCTTTTCTACTGTCGGGTCATACCAAGTATTTGTCCAGATAACTTCTACTGATGCTGTAGGATTTACTGACTGAACGCCGCGTGCAAAACCGTTGATTCCGCGGATACATTCAGGGATTGGGAACGCTGCTACGTATCCGATCTTGTTTGACTTTGTCTTGAGACCGGCGGTAATTCCTGCAAGGTAGCGTGCTTCGTACATTCTTCCGAAGTAAGTGGAAACATTGTCTGCACGCTTGTAGCCTGAACAGTGTCCGAACTTAACATTGGGGAATTCTGCGGCAACCTTGATTGTCCAGTCCATAAAGCCGAAGCTTGTTGTGTAGATTACATTGCATCCCTGATCAATAAGATCGCGGATAACTTTCTCGCAGTCTGCATTCTCGGGAACATTCTCGACATACATTGTTTTGATTCCCTGAGCTTCGAGGGCAAGACGTCCCTTGTCCTGTGCTGTAGTGTAACCTTCGTCGTGAATAGATCCGATGTAAACAAATCCGACCTTAAGGTTGTCCTTTGTAATTTTTGCATCCTGAACATTCTTTTTTGAACATCCGGCAAGTGCAAAAACCGCTGCCATAACTGCCAGTGCAATTTTTTTCATAATCTGCCTCTTACTTTATTTTTCTGACTTACGAACGGAACTGTATTTTTCCGTCGTCAGTCATTTTATCTACGATTGCAAGGCTTTCCACACGGAAACCCTTTTCGCGGAGTTCTTTTCCGCCGTTCTGGAAACCTTTTTCTATAGCAATACAAATTCCCTGGACTTTTGCGCCTGCATCGCCAACTATTTTGATAAGCCCGTTAAGAGCCGCTCCGTTTGCAAGAAAGTCATCTACAAGAAGAATTTTGTCGCAGGAACTTATGTATTTTTTTGAAACAACGACCGTATATTCCTGATTGTGTGTAAATGACCATACTTTTGCCGAATACACGTCTTCGTTAACATTGCTGGATTTGTGTTTTTTTGCAAAGACAAGCGGCACCCCGAACTTCTGCGCAACTGAATATGCTACGGCAATTCCGCTTGATTCTATTGTAAGGATTTTTGTAACAGGTGTGTCTTTGTAAAGCCTGGCAAATTCTTCGCCCATCTGATCCATAAGCTTTACATCTATCTGGTGATTTAGAAAATTGCTGACCTTGAGGATATTTCCCGGTAAAACTTCTGCGTCTTCTCTAATTCGGTTTTCAAGTAATTCCATAGCCTATAGTATAAAAAAAATGTAAAAAGTTCAATAAAAAAAATAACAAAGACAGGCTCAAAAAATTGCAATTTTCAGAGTCTCCCAGTATTTTTGAGCCGAATATTGCCGATTTTTACAAACATAATGCGCACGATTAAATAAACTATGGTATAATCAAAAACTGTTACAAAACTAAACGGTATAAACCGGAGGATAATATGGAAAACACCGATGCCATTACGGCTTTAAAACAGGTAAGAACCTATTGCTCGGCAGAAGCACTGGATGCACTGGACTACGCAATCGAAGTTCTTGAAAAGCTTGAAAGAGACGGAATAAAATCTCCTTTGAGTACAGATTTCTGCAGCAAAAAAAATAAAAACTAAAACTTAGACTTAAAGGAAGAAAATATGGCTGGAACATTTTGGTCTCTTGTGCCTGCAATCGTAGCAATTGCACTGGCTTTAATTACAAAGGAAGTTTATTCTTCACTTTTTATCGGAATCGTCATTGGCGGAATATTTTTTGCAATAGATGCGTCAGCCGGCTTCCCCGGATTCTTTAACCACATATTCAACGATGGAATGATAAAGCAACTTTCTGACAGCAGTAACGTAGGTATTCTTCTGTTCCTGGTTCTTCTGGGAACTCTTGTTGCCCTTATGAACAAGGCCGGCGGTTCGGCAGCGTTTGGTGAGTGGACAAAAAAGCATTTCAAGTCAAAGGTTGGCGCTCAGATTGCAACAATTCTTCTTGGTATTCTTATTTTTATTGACGACTACTTTAACTGCCTTACAGTCGGTTCTGTCATGAAACCTGTTACCGACAAATATGGTGTTTCACGTTCAAAACTTTCATACCTTATTGACGCAACAGCCGCTCCTGTCTGTATTATTGCTCCGATAAGTTCCTGGGCAGCCGCAGTTTCGGGATTTGTTTCTGAAGGTGAAAACGGCATTGCGCTCTTCTGCAAGGCAATTCCATTCAACTTTTATGCATTATTTACTATTATAATGATGTTTGCTATGGTTGCAATGAAGTTTGAATTCGGTCCTATGGCAAAATATGAACTCGGCGAAAAAACAGACAAACCTGCAGAAGATGAAGATGCCGGCGAAGATACAGTTGCAAAAAAAGGAAAAGTCATTGATCTTATTCTTCCTATCGTTTCGCTGATTATTTTCTGCGTAGCCGGAATGCTTTATACAGGCGGTTTCTTTACAAAACTTTCTGACGGGAATGCAAACCCGACTTACCTGAATTTCGTTGAGGCATTTGCAGGAAGTGTTGCTTCTGTTGGTCTTGTGCTGGGATCTTTTGCCGCGCTGATTATTACGGTTGCTTTCTATATAATTCGCCGCGTTCTTCCTTTCAAGAACTGCATGCGATGTATTCCAGACGGATTCAAGGCTATGGTTCCGGCTATTCTGATTCTTTCACTAGCATGGACACTTAAAGCTATGACAGATAGTCTTAATGCCGCGGAATATGTTGCCGGTGTTGTTAACGGAAGTGCTGCCGACCTTCAGAAGCTGCTACCCGCAATTATTTTTGTTATTGCCTGCGGTCTTGCTTTTGCAACAGGAACTTCGTGGGGAACTTTCGGAATTCTTATTCCAATCTGCATTGCGATTTTCCCTGAAGGAGTACCGCTCAGAATTATTTCTATTTCTGCATGTATGGCAGGAGCTGTTTGTGGTGACCACATTTCGCCGATTTCTGACACAACAATTATGGCAAGTGCCGGAGCAAACTGTGACCACGTAACGCATGTTTCGACACAGCTTCCTTATGCTTTGTCTGTAGCTGCGGTTTCGTTTGTGACATATATTGTTGCAGGATTCACACAGACTCTGGGAACCATAGCAAGCGCTTTGATTTCTTGGGCGTTTGGTGTAATAGTTCTTTTTGCCTTCCTTATTTTCATGAAGAAACGTGCTGTAAAAGCATAAAAGAAAATATTTATAGTTCCGAAGCAACCGTTACTTCGGAACTATAATAGTCACATCGTTTTCGACTTGCGTGTACTCCCTGCGCAATTTTGTTCATATAGGAAATTTGATAGTATTCTTGTGTTATGCATGGTTTTTTCGTATTGTTTTTTTGTGGTGAAAAAATTATTACAAAAAACCAATGCATTTTCAAGTACCACAATAATTTATAGTCTTTTTTTTCCCACACTTATGTGCTAAGAGCCGAAATTTTCCGCTTATTTATTTTTCACAAAGAAAATTAAATTTACCGTTAAAAATCAATTTTTTAATGCGGATTTCCAAATTGCATTCCAATTGCTGAGGAACTTGGAGAAAAATAACTTAAACTTTTCCGTTTTTTATCTACAAAATAACAATGGCTCAAAATCAACAAACGAGTTTTAACTCAGCACATAAATAGACTTTAGGTTTACCTGTCAAACAAACACGGCGTCATATAAACCGGAAGATAAACAATATCATCCACAACTTTCAAATCTTTTGTATAAATAATGTAACGACCACCAAACTTAATCCGGTACTTTTTCTTGAAGTTATCAAAAGAAACATGGCGTGCATAACCAGAAGACTTTACTTCAATCGGGCAAATCTTCATTTTTTTTGTAAACAGAAAGTCTATTTCATATTTCTTTTCTTTAACCTCATCTTCATTCTTGTACATGAATTCATGAAAATACAAATCCTTATCGCAGGAACGAATCATCTGAGCCACAGCATTTTCCAACACCATTCCAAAATTCATGCCGGACTTGTTAAAAATTATTGTCTTATAAAGTTCATCCGATGAATCAATTGATTTTGTTATCAATGTAACAAGAAGACCTGTATCGCCCATATAAAGCTTAAAATTACTTTTGTCGGCATAAGCTTCCATATCACTTTCTGGGCTCGTAACGCCTATGCATTCATTTCCTATCATTGACTTTGCAATAAAGGAAACTGAGTTTACATAATTTTTGTAACGGGCCTCTTTATCAACCAAAGAAAATTTAAAATGTGAATTATGATTTGCCAGTTGTTCAGGGATTGTCTTAAATATTACCGAAGCCTTTTCGGAATTTTCGTCATCATAAGAAGCAAGATCATCTTCATACAAAGAAATGATTGTCTGCTTGATAAAATCTATCTGCTTCCAAGTGTCACCATTTACATATGAATCTACAGCCTGGGGCATTCCACCAACTGCAAGATATGTTCTGAACTTGGTCATAATCTTGCGGTGAATTGAATCCCCAAATCCTTCTTTTTTATTCCATGCATCGCGAATAGCGGAGAATGTTACTGTATCGCCTGTTGCCCAAAGAAATTCTTCAAAATCCATAGGATACATTTTAATTTTGAATTCTTCTGACGGGATAAGAATTTTTTCTTTATTCTTTTTTATTGAAATTAAGGATCCTGTTTCAATATAATCATAACGTCCGTCTGCTACCAGATACTTAATAGCCTGTCGGGCCAGCGGAAAAAGCTGAACCTCATCAAAAACGATGACAGTATTGCGGTTAGGCTTGAGCTCCTTTCCCTTTGCTAAAAACAGAGTTCTGAAAAAAACATCCAGTTTACCTATATTCTGTTTAAAGTTTTCTTTTACATCATCATCTTCTTTTGCAAAATCCAAAAAAAGAAAATCTTCGTATTCTTTTTGTACAAATTCTGTTACCAGAGTTGATTTACCAACTCGGCGGGCGCCTTCCACCATAAGGGCGGTTTTACCCCGGGAATTGTTTTTCCATTCGAGAAACTGATTATATGCCTTGCGCTTAAATGTCATGACATAATTATAGCCCGTTTTTACCGAATTTTTCAATTCTTTTTGGTTTATTTTTCCCGAATTCTACAATTCTTTTTCGCTGAATTTTCACGATTTTTACAATTTTATACTCAAATCATTGTACCAGTCTGTACGCGGCGGTAGCTCCGGGCGGAATAAAATCTATTTTTTCAAACTTTCAGGTAAGCTTGCAAGAATGATCGCCGCAAAAATCATCGCAATTCCAAGCAGCTTAAAAAATCCTGCAGATTCTTTCCATAAAAAGATTCCGATTAATGTTCCTACAAGAGGTTCAACTGTTGCAAAGATTGCGGCCCTCCCTGCTTCAAGACCCGAAAGTCCGAACGTGTAAAGCAAAAATGGCAACAACGTACAAAAAACTGCAGTTCCCAAAAAAAACAAAAATGAGCGCACACTCATTGCGCCTGCAAGTTCAACAGGAGACGAAAGAGGAATCATTGCAACAGAAGCAAACAAAAGTGAATAAAAAGTTACAGTAAGCGTCTCATACTTTTTTAATGCCACGCGACCAAAAATTGAATAAAGTCCGTAGCCAAGGCCCGAAAGAAGCCCGACAATAAATCCTTTGGGAGAAACAGAAGTTCCGCTTCCAAAAATTCCTGCAACAAAAACACAGCCTGCAAACGTAATTACAAGAGCCGACGCTTTTAAAAAAGTGATTTTTTCCTTAAAGAAAATTGCAGAAAGAATCAAAACAAAAACAGGAGAAGTATACAAAAGCACAACTGCAACAGAAGCGCCGCATTCAATAATCGTAGAAAAATAGCAGACAGAAAAAAACGCCATGCTCAAAATTCCGCTTCCAATAAAAATCCAAATTTCACGAAGATGAATTTTAAAAAGAGCCGGATTTTTTAAGGCAATAACAGCCGCAAGAATTCCTGATGCAAGCAAAGAACGCATAAGCATAATCTGTCTGGAAGAAAAACCGAGTTCACTCAGCGAGCGTACAAAAATGCTCATTGTTCCCCAGAGAATTCCGGCAGCAATTACACAAAATGAATAAATGATTTTTTTTGAATCAATTGTATTTTTTGAAGTGTCCATCTTTTTCCTGTAAACCGCACAATATTAGCACAACAAAAAATATTTTTCCATTGTAGCATCACGAGAAAAGCCTGGAACAGTTGCAAAACTTAGTCAAATCTGCTATACTATAAAAATCCGACAGAGAGGTCGCAGATGAATATATATGGGAAAACCATGTGTATTTGTCTGCGGCCTCTTTTTTTATTCCTAATTTTAAATGTAAGGGGTTATTATGGGAAAAGCAGACGGTTTTATGTTGTACAAGCGTGTTGAAGATTCATGGATTGAACCTAGCGAGCGCATCAAAAACTTTAAGGAATTTCACAATCATCTTAATGACAAGGAACGCCGTGAACAGGCCGCGCGCTGTATGAACTGCGGTGTGCCTATGTGCCAGAGTGCAATCCGTCTTGGAGGAATGGTAACAGGTTGTCCGTTGCACAATTTTATTCCGGAATGGAACGATGCACTTTACAAAGGCCAGTATGACATGGCTGCCTGGCGTCTTTTGAAAACATCCAGCTTTCCTGAATTTACAGGACGCGTTTGCCCGGCACTGTGCGAAAAAGCCTGCAACTGCGGTAACGGAGGAGACATAAAGGACGCGGTTACAATTCACGACAACGAACTTTATATTATAGAAAAAGCATTTGAGTCAGGCTACATGAAGCCCCAGATTCCAAAGGTACGCAGCGGCAAAAAAATTGCTGTCGTTGGATCGGGACCTGCAGGCCTTGCTGTAGCAGACCTTCTTAACCGCCGAGGACATTCAGTAACAGTTTACGAACGAGATGATAGAGCCGGCGGTCTGCTCATGTACGGTATTCCAAACATGAAGCTGGACAAAAAAATTGTTGAACGCCGCGTAAACTTAATGAAGGCCGAAGGCGTAACTTTTGTAACAGGAGCAGATGTTGGCAAAACAATTGATGCCTCACAGCTTGTTGCAGACTACGATGCAGTTGCTTTGTGCTGTGGCGCAAAACAGGCCAGAAGGCTGAATGTCGCAGGCGAAGAGTCAGCAGGAATTTTACCGGCAGTTGACTTTCTTAAAAGCGTAACACAGTCTCTTTTGAATTCAAATTTTGCAGACAAAAAATTCCTTGACCCGAAAGGAAAGCATGTAATTATAGTTGGTGGCGGTGATACAGGAAACGACTGTACGGGAACATGCGTAAGACTTGGAGCAGCAAGCGTTACGGCACTTGAAATGATGCCCCAGCCTCCTGCAGAACGTGCAGCAAACAATCCGTGGCCGCAGTGGCCAAAAGTCCTAAAAACAGACTACGGCCAGCAGGAAGTAATAAAAACAGAAGGCCACGACCCGCGTGTTTATAAAACAACAATAAAAGAAATCTACACAAAAGACGGTTCTGTCTGCGGAATAAAAACTGTTCAGGTTGAATTCAAAAATATTGACGGCCAGAGAAAACTCTGTGAAATAGAAGGAAGCGAAAAAGATCTTCCGGCAGACATGATTCTGATTGCAGCAGGATTTACCGGTTGTGAAGACTACACGGCAAAAGCATTCGGAACAGATCTTACACCGCGCAATGTTGTGGCAACTTCAAAAAGCGATGACTATGCTACAAGTCAGGAAAAGGTATTTGTTGCAGGAGACATGCACCGCGGACAGTCACTGGTTGTTTGGGCAATTGCAGAAGGCCGTGAGTGCGCAAGACAGATTGATGAATATCTTATGGGATACACAAATCTGTAATAACAGGTAACTTCGAAAGTCAACCCTTACAGGCTTTCGTCGTATATAACCCTTACGGGTACTTCCCGGTATGAGCAGACTGTTCGTGCCGGGAAGTTTTTTTTTGTGTTTCAAAGTAAGTCTGTTACTTTGAAACTAGCCGACTTGGAGAGCTGTTAGTTCTGAGGCTTATTGAATGATAGGTACTTTTTGCAATAATTGCCCGCGCGGGAAGACGGGGGAAGCGGAAATGATTTGATTTTTAGCGTCGCGAAGCGACATTTGATAGTTTCCATACAAAAATCACATCAAGGGCCTTATGGCCCGGTTTTCGATTTCACCGGCCGACCAGGAGGGCTGTTATTTAAATAAATTCCTGTCAGAAAAAAAAGCCCGGCCGCCAAAAAAGACAACCGGGCTTAATTAACAGTTTATGCATTCAGCACAATTCAGGCAGTAAACTTTTTGAATGCATCAAGAACAGCATCGTCATGTTCAAGACCGCGGCTTTCACCGTCGGCAATAAGACTGAGCATCTTGCTGTAGTCATTCGGAATAATTTTCTTAAAGTGTGTTATGTATGTGCCAAAGTCGGCAAGTATGCGCTTTCCCAAATCACTGCCGGTTTCTGCAACATGCTTTTCCACAAGTCCCTTAAGAAGTTCAACATCGTGGGTGTCGCTGACTTCACTCATTGTTACAAGCTGCTTGTTAAGGCGCAGGTACAAATCGTGATTCATATCCAGAACGTAGGCAACACCGCCGCTCATTCCGGCTGCAAGATTACGTCCCGTCTGTCCAAGAATTACCGCAACACCGCCTGTCATATACTCAAGTCCGTGGTCACCGCATCCTTCTGCAACAACAGTCGCCCCGGAATTACGTACGCAGAATCTTTCTCCTGCAATTCCGTTTATAAATGCCTGGCCGCTTGTTGCACCAAACAGAGCAACGTTTCCTATGATGATATTTTCTTCGGCTTTGTATTCTGCATTCTTTGGAAGAGTGACGACGATTTTTCCGCCTGAAAGCCCCTTTCCAAGATAGTCGTTTGCATCACCTGAAAGTCTCATCGTAAGACCCTTCGGAATAAATGCGCCAAAACTCTGTCCGCCGCCACCCGTGCAGTTTACGGTATAAGAATCTTCTTCAAGGGAAGATCCGAATGTCTTTTGAATCTCGCTTCCAAGGATTGTTCCGACAGTGCGGTCTGTAGAAGAAACGCAAATGTCAAATGTTCCTTTCTTTGCCTTCTTTGTCTTTTCAAAAGATTTAAGAAGTTTTGAAACATCAACTGTTTTTTCGAGTTCAAAGTCGTAAACATCTGCCGGGTCAAAGTGAGTTTTTTCTTCGCCAGAAGATGCACTCCAACCGATAATGCGGCTCATGTCAACAAGGTTTGCCCTCTGGAAGGCACTCTTTTCTTTTATGCCAAGAATCTCTGTATGTCCGCACATTTCATCAATTGTTCTGAAACCGAACTTTGCCATGTATTCGCGCAACTCGGCTGCAATAAATTTCATGAAGTTTTCGACATATTCAGGCTTACCGGTAAAACGCTTGCGGAGTTCCTCGTTCTGTGTGGCTACTCCGAACGGACAGGTGTCAAGATTACATACACGCATCATGGCGCAGCCCATCGTAATAAGAGGCGCTGTAGCAAAACCGAATTCCTCGGCTCCAAGAAGACAGGCAATTGCAACATCACGTCCGCTCATAAGCTTACCGTCTGTTTCAATTACAACGCGACTTCTGAGTCCGTTCTGGATAAGTGTCTGGTGCGTTTCGGCAAGACCAAGTTCCCACGGAAGACCCGCATGATGAATGGAAGAAAGAGGTGCAGCTCCTGTTCCGCCGTCATGTCCCGAAATAAGAATAACCTGTGCGCCAGCTTTTGCAACCCCTGCAGCAATTGTTCCGACTCCTGCTTCACTTACAAGCTTTACAGAAATACGTGCCTTGCGGTTTGCATTCTTAAGGTCGTAAATAAGCTGAGCCAGATCTTCTATAGAATAAATGTCATGATGCGGTGGCGGCGAAATAAGAGATACACCGGGAGTTGCATACCGTGTTTTTGCAATCCAAGGGTAAACTTTCTTTCCGGGAAGATGTCCGCCTTCACCCGGTTTTGCTCCCTGTGCCATCTTAATCTGAATTTCCTTTGCACTCAAAAGATATTCTTCTGTAACACCAAAGCGTCCCGAAGCAACCTGTTTGATTGCAGAGTTTCTGTCAGTTCCAAGACGTTCGGGCCGCTCTCCTCCTTCGCCGGAATTTGATTTTCCGTGAAGATGGTTCATTGCAAGTGCCATACATTCGTGGGCTTCCTGGCTTATTGAACCGTAACTCATTGCACCGGTCTTGAATCTCTTTACAATTTCGTCAACACTTTCTACTTCGTCCAACGGAATTGACTTTGACTCGTCATAGTTGAACTTAAGCATTGCGCGCAGTGTATGCGGATGAGCATTGTCGTCTACAAGAGCCGTGTATTCCTTAAAGCGCTCGTAACTTCCGCTGTGTGTCGCTTCCTGAAGGGCAATAATTGTTTCGGGAGAATAAAGATGGTCTTCGCAGGTAGGTCCGCGGCGCAGTTTGTGCATTCCCACAGAATCAAGATGGGTATTCACTGTAAGTCCGAGCGGGTCAAATGCCTTGTTGTGGTGGAAGTTAACATCTTCTGCAATTTCCTTAAGGCTTATTCCGCCAACGCGACTAACAGTGTTTGTAAAGTAAGTGTCAATTACATCCTTTGCAATTCCTACTGCTTCAAAAATCTGTGCACTCTGGTAAGATTGGATTGTGCTTATTCCCATCTTTGCGGCAATCTTTACAATTCCGTTTAAGAGGCCCTTATTGTAGTCATCAATTGCAGTGTGGTAATCCTTGTCCAAAAGTTTCTGGTCAATAAGTTCTGCAATACATTCATGTGCAAGATAAGGATTGATTGCGCGTGCTCCGTAACCAAGAATCATTGCAGCCTGGTGAACATTGCGCACTTCTGCCGTTTCAAGAATTATTGAAATTGCAGTACGCTTTCTTGTACGTATCAGATACTGTTCCACTCCGCTTACCGCAAGAAGTGACGGAATTGCAACATGGTTTTCGTCAACACCGCGGTCGCTTAAAATAATGATATTGCTTCCAGAATGATACTCGCGGTCAATTGTAATAAACAGATTGTCCAGTGCTTCCTTAAGAGAAGTATTCTTATAATATAGAAGAGAAACGACAGAACTCTTAAGGCCCTTTGTATTCAGATTCTTGAGTTTGAGCATATCAACGCCGGTAAGAATCGGATTGTTGATTTCAAGGACAGTACAACTCGAAGCTTCGGGTTCAAGAAGGTTTCCGTCACTTCCTACATAAACTGTCGTATCTGTAACAATTTTTTCACGCAGGGAATCAATCGGCGGGTTTGTAACCTGTGCAAACAGCTGCTTAAAGTAATTGAACAGCGCCGGATGCTTGTCGCTCATTACTGCAAGCGGTGTGTCCACGCCCATAGCTCCGGTCGGCTCTATTCCGTTCTGTGCAAGGGGAAGAATCATTTCGTTGACATCTTCGTAGTTCCAGCCGAACGCGCGATACATTACATCACGTTCTTCCTGTGTGTAAACCGGAATTTTCTTGTTTGGAATCTTAAGATCAGAAAGTTTTTTGAGGTTAAGATTAAGCCACTCACCGTAAGGATAAAGATCTATGTATTCTTTCTTTGCATCATAGTCCGAAATAAGCTTTTTCTGAACAGTATCAACAAGAAGAATGCGGCCCGGCATAAGACGTGACTTTTTTACAATATTTTCTTCTGGAATATCAAGAACTCCGACTTCAGAAGAAAGAATAAGTTCATTGTCTTTTGTAATATAGTAGCGGCTTGGTCTGAGTCCGTTGCGGTCAAGTGTTGCGCCGACAAGGTCTCCGTCGCTGAACAGAATTGCGGCAGGTCCGTCCCAGGGTTCCATCATTGTAGCCCAGTAATGGTAGAAGTCCTTTTTGGAACTGTCCATTGTGTCATCGTTTTTCCACGGCTCAGGAATACAGACCATTACGGCAAGCGGAAGAGGCATTCCGTTCATTACAAGGAATTCCAGCGTATTATCGAGCATTGCTGAATCGCTGCCGCTCAGGTCTACAGCCGGAAGAATCTCGCGTATTTCATCGTCACTGAACACAGGAGACTTTATTGTCTCTTCACGTGCAAGCATTCTGTCTGCATTGCCACGGATTGTGTTTATTTCACCGTTGTGTGCAATAAAGCGGTTCGGATGTGCGCGCTGCCAGGACGGCTGTGTATTTGTGCTGAATCTTGAATGAACAAGTGCCAGGCTTGAGACATAATCTTCGCTCTGAAGATCTGTGTAGAAAGTACGAAGCTGTTTTACAAGGAACATTCCTTTATAAACAATCGTGCGGCTTGAAAATGAAGCAACGTATGTATTCAGGTGCGAATGTTCAAATTCGCGGCGCAGAATATACAGTTTTCTGTCAAAGGCAAGTCCTTTTTCTACATTCTGCGGGCGTTCAACAAAGCACTGCATGATACACGGCATACAGTCACGGGCTTTCTTTCCCAAAACTTCGGGATTCACTGGAACTTCGCGCCAGCCCAAAAACTTAAGTCCTTCCTTTTCTGAAAGAACTTCAAGCATTTTCATTGCCTGGCTTCTTATAAATTTGTCCTGCGGAAAGAAAAACATTCCGATTCCGTAGTCCCTTTCGCCGCCAAGTGTAATTGAGCAGTCAGCTGCAGCTTTTTTAAAGAATTTGTGCGATACTTGGACAAGTATTCCTACTCCGTCTCCTGTTTCGCCGGTAGCATCTTTTCCCGCACGGTGTTCCAGCTTTTCTACTATAGAAAGAGCATTGTCTACTATTTTATGAGTCTGTTTTCCGTCAATGTTAACAACCGCACCGATTCCGCAGTTGTCATGCTCAAACGACGGCTCATACAAAGTATTTTTGTTTTGGATCATTGCAGCCCCCTTACTCGCTACATATACGTTTAGTCTGAAAGTTTAAAAAAAATGACGTTCGGTCGGAAAAACTCATTTGCCGTAAGGGCACAATAAGTTCGTCCAACCAAACGTCATTGTCGGTAACTAAAAGTATACGGAAATATACATTTTTTTGCAATAGCATTCACGCCGGAGTACTCAAAAAAATTTGAAAAATTCGTCTGCAAAAATCATATTCTGCAGTTATATATTATATCAAACTATGCTATACTTAAAGGAAAGTTTTCTTACAGAACTTTTGTAACTGATTTTTCTAATATTGGAGAATATTATGTCTATTTTTCAGGGAATTCTTCTGGGACTTCTTCAGGGAGTTGCGGAATTTCTGCCTATATCTTCGTCGGGTCATCTGGCTGTAGTTCAGAATCTGTTCGGGCTTGAAGATGTTCCTCTTCTTTTTGACGTGTTTCTTCATCTTGCAACACTTCTGGCCGTTGTCCTGTTTTTCAGAAAGAAAATATGGGAACTTTTGTGCACATTCGGCAGACTCTTTACAAAGAAGAATGCAAATGCTTCTGAACAGGACCAAATCCGTGAAACAGAAGACAGAAGATATATTCTTGCAATAGTACTTACAACCCTTGTAACAGGCGTTCTTGGCATTGCAACTTCAAAAATCCTGCCGGACTTTCCTATCAAGGCAGTATGTGCCGGCTTTATTGTTACAGCCGCACTTCTTGTAGTTTCTGCCCTGCTTGAAAAACGGTCCGCTGCAAATAATACAGAAAGTAGCGAAACTGCGGCGCCGTCATGGAAGCAGGCTCTTGTTATAGGACTGGCCCAGGGCTGCGGTACACTTCCGGGAATTTCAAGAAGCGGTTCCACAATTGCAGGCGCACTCTTCTGCGGAGTAAACCGTGCACAGGCTGGGGAGTTTTCGTTTATCGTATCAATTCCTGCTATTTTAGGAGCATTTATTCTTGAAGCAAAAGATCTGGGCAATGTTGCTTCTACTGTTGGCGTCGAACCTGTTATTGCAGGATGTGCGGCAGCCTTCGCAAGCGGCTATCTGGCCCTCACTTGGCTTATGAAGATGATACGCAAGGGACGCCTTGAATGGTTTGCCTGCTATCTTATTCCACTTGGAATACTCGGAATGATTTTCCTGCACTGATATATATTATATAGAAGAAAAAAACAAAGTCTGCGTTGCAGATTTTTATCCCGTACTTTTGGAGAATTTTATGGATCAACCAACAATTTCAAGACCATCGCGTGCAGTTCCTGTACTTCATATGCTGCTCAATTTAATTTTGATTCCCTACGTCACTGTATACATACTGGCCGCAAAATTACTTACACCCGGTCAGCTGGGAGCAATTTTTATTCAGCCTGCAATTCTTTGCTTTCTGGCTTTTCACATTACAGTTTCAATCCTGACTTACAGAATTTTAACAAAGAAAATCATGACTTACGACGGAACGCCCGAAAGTTGTGATTACATAAACAAACTTACCGTCGTTAACCACATACTGAACATGATTCTGCCTATTTCAGAAGGAATTGTACTTCCTATAATCCTTCATATTGAATCCAAAAAAATAGGGATTGAAACAATAGAAATTCTTCCTATGATATTCACATGTCTTGGAACAACCTTTCTTCTTGTTCTGTTCATCTACATTTTCTGGATTGAAAACTTTGAAAAATGGCTGCGTTTTCTTCCTTTGAAAAGACAGCACGTTTACTTTAACATAACGTCAAGAAACAGCCTCATAATCTTCTTTTCTGCACTCGGAATAGGTCTTGTTTCGGTAGCACCGCTTTTGTTTACTGCAAACCACGGTATTCCCATTTATACCCTCGTCGTAAGAAAAATACTTCCGCAACTTTTGACCGGTATTTTCTACATGGTCCTGGACTCATACTTTATGATGCGCAATATTTCATGCAGACTCAATTTGGTAAACGCTCTTGGCGAAAAACTCGAAAACCGTGACTATACCAGCAAAAAACTTGATGTAGTAAGCCGCGACGAAATCGGAATACTCATGAACAGCATGAACGACCTTCTGTATACAACGCGCACAATTCTTTTACAGATTGGTAACGCAGCACAGTCTTCTGACAAGGCCGCAGATGAAACGACAGACGCTGTTTCTGAAATTTCTTCTTCTACAAACGAAATTGTTGAACACATAAATGACGTTAAGAGGCGCATGATTGAACAGGCCAGCGGTGTAGAAAAGTCGGCATCTACAATAAAAGAAATTGTTCAGAATATAGAAAAACTCAACACCAGCATTGAACAGCAGTCCGCGGCTGTAGAAGAAAGTTCTGCGGCTGTAAGACAGATGGTCGCCAATATCAGCAGCGTATCTGCAATTCTTGACAAAAACGCAGACTCAATGAACAAACTTGGCGACGCGTCAGAAGTAGGACAGCAGCGTGTTGAAACAGCCGTTAACATGGCAGAAAAAATCATCCAAGAATCAAGCGGACTTCTTGAAGCATCTACTGTTATCCAGAATATCGCCGACCAGACAAACCTTCTTGCCATGAATGCAGCCATTGAAGCGGCCCACGCAGGTGAAGCAGGAAAAGGATTTGCAGTTGTTGCAGACGAAATCAGAAAACTTGCCGAACAGAGTAATGTTCAGGGTAAAAAGATTACAGAAAGTCTCAATAGCCTTGAAGAAAGCATTAACCAGGTTGCAGAAAGTTCACGTGCACTTCAGAACCAGTTTGGCGTAATATTTGATCTTACAAAAACTGTACGCCAGCAGGAAGAAGTTGTCATGAACGCCATGAAAGAACAGTCAGAAGGAAGTTCTCAGATTCTCGAAGCCATGAAAGACATTGACGATTCTACCATCAGTGTAAAGCAGGGTTCTTCAGAAATGATGACAGGAAGCCACCAGGTTTCAGAAGAGATGGACCTTCTTGGAAACTCAACGGCAGAAATAAACACGGCTATTTCAGAAATGGCAAACAGTACTGACAGCATCATCAATTCTGTAGAAAAAGGAAATCTTGCCGCCGAAAAGAACAAGAACAGCGCAAGACAAATGGCAGACAAAATAAGCCAGTTTACAGTCTGATAAAAGCAGCCCTGATTCAAAGCGAGAAAAGGAGACGTGTCATATTTTACGGCATGTCTCCTTTTTTTTACAAATACTGAACTTTGGCGCATTTGACACGTTCCAAGCAATTTCGTATATTTATAAAAGGAAGTAAAGTTCCCCTTAACAGCGAAAAAGCCACAATCTTCAGGTAGTTTTATGAGTATTTTTTTTCAGAATCTATTGAATTCTCTTTTTGCAGGAAATGATCCAGAAGCCCTGAAAAAGCGTGCCCTGCGGAATATTTCAAAAAATCTTCTCAAAACAAAATACAGATTCTATAAACCCGGCACACACGAAGCCGATCCTTCATTGGCAAAATTTTTCTACGAAATATACAAAGTAATTTCACCGGCACAGCTTATGTTCCAGTCAATTCCCCCTGCTAAACTCAAATCTCTTGTCATAGGAATGTCACTTTCTGAAGAACAAAAACAGTTGATTGACGGCATAGACGAAAATTTCATAAAAGAAAAAGCCGCAGCAGACGGTGTACAAAAAACTTCGCAGTTTGTAGAAGAATCTGTTTCAAAAATTTCAGACAGCTTTGACAGCACGTTTGTTGCAAAAATCGACTCTCTTTATTCAAAGATACTCTGTCTGCGCAACTTCTGCCTGTATGACTTTTACTTTTTGCTTAAAAAATTTGACGGCAGAATTACAGAACACAACTTTCTGACGCAGCCAAGATTTACGCCCATAAACGGCTCTTATATTTCAGAAGACATAAAAGAGTTTATAGATATTGCCTGGTGCATTCCGACAGACCAGGACTGGGACGATGTATTCAAACTGCTGCGACAGGCAAAAGGCATTGAGCCCATTACACTCGCAGTGTGGAAAAAAATACTGGTTCGAATACGCAACCTTAAGGAACGCAAAATCCTTGAAATGCTCGTACAGCTTGTAACAGAAGACCCTAACTACAGGGCCGAAGCAAAATCTTCAAACCAGGCTATTGCAGAAGACTACATTGCAAACATAAGAAATCAGGCAAAAAAAACTGTCTCTGAACTTAAGGCAGCACAGACTGCAGGAAAAGTAAGAAGTCTTTTAGACCAGGTCTTTGAAACCAGAAACATAGAAAAACTGAACTATTATACAGAAGTCAGAAGTTCAATTTTTGAAGCAAAATCGCTCGGCTCATTCAAATACACCGAACCACTCGCTTACCTGCGCCAGTTTATTCTTGACTATGCAAAGAAATATATCCGTGAACTTTCGGACATTCTTCTTGTACGTGCAGCATGGTCAAACCAGCAGATAGCAAAACCAATGAGCGACGCCTACAATTACCTTATGGAAGTTTCTACAAAAATTGCGGTTCTTGACTCGCGCATTTCGGAAACTTCGGATTTGGGAAGTAAAATCAAAACCCTTATGCCAAGAGCCGAACGCGACAAAGAAGCCCGCAACATAATCGGCATGACAATTGACGACATAAATGATGAAGCCGCAAAAATAATTCTTAATTCAACAAGACATCTTGTTACTTATGACAAGAATTTAAAGATGCTTCTCGAGGATTCCGTAAAAAAGCATCCAGAGCTAATAATGAACTGGAAGGAAATAAACCACTTTGCCGGCGAAAATCTTAAAAACATGGCAATTGAAGTTTATAAAAAGATTTATCTTTTCGTTTCACTGCTTCAGAATTTTCCGGTAGAAATTGTCAGACAAGACTAGAATTTATAATTATAGGGGTTATAAGAAAAAAATGATTTTTAAGACTGAATTAAAGGTGCGTTCTTATGAATGTGACAGTTACAGCCACGTTAACAATGCCGTTTACCTGAATTATCTTGAAACAGCCCGCATGGACTTTTTGAACCAGATAGGGTTTCCGTACAATGACGTTGTGGCCGCACACTACTATCTCTACGTAACTCACATTGACATTTACTACAAAAGTTCGGCTTTCTTGAACGACAATCTTGTTATAGAAACAACGCCTACAAAAATGGGTGCTGTAAAGGGAACAATCCACCAGATAATAAAAAAAACTGACGGAACCGTCTGCGCAGAAGCCGATGTCACATGGGCATCGGTAAAAGAAGGAATTCCTTCCAAACTGCCGCAGGAATTTCTTGTTCCGGGACTTTACCCCGAAGCGTAATCAATAAGGCAACCTTGGTACAGTTTTTTTTCTGAGGTTGCAGCAATTCTATCTTAAAACTGAATCTACAAGAGCCTTAAGACTGGGATCTATTTTTACTGATGAAACTTCAAGATCTTTCTGTATTGTAAAAATTCCGTTGTTTTCTACAATTGCGCTTTTTGACTTGAATAATTTTTTTACATTCATTTTTTCTGTTCCAGTTTTTGAATAATTTTTTTCTATTTTGGCAAGAAGCCCGTGTGCAGTATTTTGAGCAAGCTTTGTTTCCTCATTCATGGCACGGTTAAGCAAACCGCGTTTTTTACTTGAGTCAACGTTATTTTTGTCTGTCTCAATCACCGCCATATTAGTTTCGTCATCCTGCCGCTTTTGGTTTAGTCTTTTTTTGTGGAATTCTAATTTTTTTCTTCGTCATCCAAATCAGAAAAATCCAGACCGCCTACAGAAAAATTATTTTCAGCACCTTCGTTTTTATTATCGACAAAGTTCCCTTCTTTGTTTAGCGGATAATCTTCGCGCTGAAACTCTTCCAGCGACACAAGTTCAACTTCATTTTCTTCATCATCTGTTTCTTCGAGAGGAGCAAGCTCTTCTACTTCATCTGCTTCTTCAAGAGGCAAGAGTTCTTCCACATCATCTGCTTCTTCGAGGGTAGCAAGCTCTTCCACGTCGCCTGTTTCTTCGAGAGGCGCGAGTTCTTCCACTTCATCTGTTTCTTCGAGAGGTGCAAGCTCTTCCACGTCGTCTGCTTCTTCGAGAGGAGCAAGCTCTTCTACGTCGTCTGCTTCTTCGAGAGGGGCAAGTTCTTCTACTTCATCTGCTTCTTCGAGAGGAGCAAAATTTTCTGCATCAGCGGGGGCTTCATTTTTTACCGCAGTTTCTTCCTGCAAAGGCTTCATTGCGCCGGACAGTTGTGACCAAAGCGCCTCCAGAAGAACATCTGCACCGGCAGAATATTCTGCTCCTTTACGCCCCGGACTTCTGCACAAATAAGAATTAATCTCAAGCCGCCGGCGCAGAATTTTTTGTAAAAACTCACGCTTTTCTTTGTCAGAGGCGCATTCTGCATATTGTTTCAGAACATTGCGCCTGAACTTTTCTATTCTGCTTTTCAGAAGCGCCATTCTGTTTCTGCGCAGATTGAACAGCATAAACACAAAAAGAAAGAGTGTTACAAAAAGGCACAGAAGAAGCTCCGCAGATTCCGCGCGTGAAAAAACAAACTCTTCTGCGCTGCAAATCCATCCCAAACGTAAAGTTCCCGATTCCGCAGTAACAAGATAAAATTCACGTCCGTCATCCAAAGCCGCAATTTTTTCTTCACTATAGTCACCGCTCTTCCATTTTTCACAGGCCCGTGCTGCAACCAGCGCTGCATCACCGAACGGCACGTTAAGCAGAATTTCATTCTGATCAACAAGGACCGCTTTTGTTCCGGCGGCAACTGTTCCCTCACTCACCAAATGTGAAACAAAATCGTCTGCATAAACATAAAAAGCCATTGTTCCGCGCTCAAGACCGTAAGAATCAACAAACGCAAAGCAAAACACAAACTTATTCTGTTCAGCATAAAAAACGGGCGCATTTTCTGACCAGGAATATTTCTGGAGTTCGGCATAAGGTATTGCGTACTTTGAAGCGGCTGTATAATTTTTGTATGCAACAAGATTTTCTGTTTCGCGTACAACATCTTCTTTAAAAGTACTTTTGTGTATATGAAGGCCGCCATCTTCTACAAGCCTGAATCCTTCCAGGCCCGGAACAGAAGCGAACAGTCCGTTTTCAAGGGCATTTCTTTTTTGCAGAACATTACTTGAGGGAGAACGTTCAATATATGAACAAACGGCCTCTTCTTTCATAAAAGCCCTGAACTTTGCACTCAGGCTGGAAGAATAGTTTACAAAACTGTCAGAAACCCTTTCAAGTTTTTCAGTGATTGCAGATTCAACGCGAGGGCGAAAAAAATTCATCTCAAAGAACTTAAAACCGCCCTTTACTCCCGATACTACACATGCAGCAAAAACTGCGCCTGAAATCAGAAGGCTACAGATAGTTTTTTGCAGAATTTTCAAAGTTCAACCTCAAAATTGGAATAATGGCTTTTCAGAGCCGCCATAAAAAAGAACCCCATTGGAATTTCGGCAGTTTTCAATGCATGCTGAACGGAATTCAGCAGAATTTTTGCTCTTCTACAAGCCGCTTACTTTGCATTATAATATGAATATGTTTGAAATTAAAGAAGAAGCCGAAAAAAAACCAAGATGTCTCCTTATCGGAGCACCGCCCAAACAGAATGAACCGCCTGAACCAAAAGAACTTCAGGGACTTGTTCACACTTTGGGCATGGAAGTCGCAGACACGGTTGTTCTTAACAGAATTGAACCTACTCCTTCATACGGAATCGGCACCGGAAAAACACATGAAATCGCTGACCGGGCAAAAGAAGTCCAGGCTGACTGCATTATATTCGACTGGGAACTTGACCCTTCCAAACAGCGCAACTGGGAAAAACTTACAAGCATTCCTGTTTTTGATAGAAATGAAGTCATAATCCGCATCTTTGCACAGCGCGCCCGCACAAAAGAGGCTTCCCTTCAGGTCGAACTTGCACGACTTGTTTACTCAATGCCGCGTTTAAGCCACATGTACGGTGACCTTGCAAGACAAAGAGGCGGCTCTTACGGTGCAAAAGGAAGCGGTGAAACACAGCAGGAACTTGACCGCCGCCAGATAGAAGAAAAAATCATACAGATAAAAAAAGAGCTCGAACAGGTCGCTACAAACCGCGAAACACAGCGAAAACAGCGTGCAAGAACAGCCGCCGCCTCGTGCGCACTTGTAGGGTACACCAACGCAGGAAAATCCAGCCTTTTGAACGGGCTTACGGGCGCTGACGTTTTTGTAGAAGACAAGCTCTTTGCAACACTGGACCCTACGACAAGAAAACTGCCGCTTTCAGAAGCATCGTCGGCACTTATTACGGACACCGTCGGTTTTATTTCAAACCTGCCTCACACGCTCATAGACGCATTTAAGTCCACGCTCGAAGAAACATCGCTTTCAAACCTGCTGCTTCTTGTAATTGACTCAAGCGATTCGGAATGCATGATGCAATACGAACAGGTTATAAAGGTTCTTGAAGAAATAGGCGCAGACAAAATACCGCGGCTTATTGTGCTCAATAAGTTTGACAAAATCTGCAGCGACCACGCAACAATTTCGGCACTTGACGCGGCTTTTCCGGGCGCTGTAAAAGTAAGTGCAAAAACACACGACGGCTTTGAAGAACTCATGGCACAGATAACGGAATGCCTTCTGGGAACCGTACGCGAATATTCAATTCCGCTCGAAAGGGCCGACGTAGTTGAACTTATCCGCAAAAACGGAACAATCGAGTCAGAAGAATGGGGAGAATCTGCCGTAAAGCTGAATGCAAGAATTCCCGGAACAATAGACGAAAACGGAAAAGCCACAACCAGAACGCTTTCTATAGCAATGCCCTGGAGTGTCCCATGCTGAACAGAATTCTTGCCGCAACTGCCGCACTGCTCGCTGCAGTTCTAATTACAGTCACAGCCGTAAGATTCAGAACTTCGGCAGACAAAATCGGTCTTGACTACAGAAAAGCAGATCCACCGCCCGCAAAAGTTGTTGCCAGAAGTACACGCCAGAAAAGCGGTGCCGTAGACTCTTTTACAGAACTGGGACGGCTCCGTGCGTTAACAAAACCAAACCCCGACACAGGAGATGCAACGGTTGTAATTGTATCGCCGTGGTTTTCGTATCCTGCGGGAGACACTGTTCTGTTCGAAGAAATGTCGCAGAAAGACAGACAACTCAAGTCCCTGGTACTGGAATATTTTTCTTCAATGACAGAAGACGAACTCAGGCTTCACGGTGAAAACAAAATAAAGGATGACTTAAAAGCCGCAGTAAATTCAAACCTTGTGCTGGGAAAAATAACCGCCGTATACTTTGACGAATACATTTTTATCGGCTCACTGTAAAAAAAATGCAACCTTTTGCAGCAGAAAGTGTCCTATTGTAGGACAACATTCATGGAGGAACAAAGTGGACTCTTCTTTTACACCGGCAGCACAAATTATCATCTCAATTATTCCCATAGTCGGAATAGCATTTGCCGCGACACTTATATTTTTTGCACTGCTTTGGAAACATTCAGAAAACAAAGCATCCATCCAGCGCGGAACATACAAACCGGCCCATTTTAACCTTAAAGTTTTTTCACTTCTTACCGGATTGTGCCTCATTGGAGTCGGAACGGTTCTCACTGTAATGTTCCTGATTCTTGAGCCTTTGTCCTGGAGTCTTCTCGGAGGACTTATTCCGCTTGTACTGGGACTTATGCTCATAATCTTCTACAAAGCAAATCCCAAGTTTAAGCAAGAAACAGATGAGCAAAGAGACTGACGAAAAAGCCGCTCTCAAACGTGACAGAATTCTTGTAAAGGAAGCGGTCGCCGGCAAGCCGGAAGCTTTTGCACAACTCATGTCGCTGTACCAGAACAGGGTACATGCTGTTGGCATGAGTTTTTTCCACAATCTTACAGATACAGAAGATTTTGTTCAGGAAGTTTTTATAAAGGCTTTTACAAACCTTGCCTCATTCCGCGGGGAAAGCCGTTTTTCTACCTGGCTTACACGCATTGCATACACAACTGCAATAAACGCAAAAAACCGCGTTAAAGAATACGAAACACTTACCGACGAAGATTTTATAAAATCACCCTCGCTCACTCCCGAAGACGAACATATCAGGAGCGCAACAATAGATTCTATCCGCGAAGCAGTGCAAAACCTTCCCGAACGCTATGGAATCTGCCTGGATATGTACTTTTTTTACGACTTGAGTCACGAAGAAATTGCGCGCATTACGGGATTCCCCATAAATACAATAAAATCACATATATTCCGTGCAAAAAAAATTCTTTGTAAAAAGCTCAGCGGCTTAAAATAAGATGTTTTATAGGAGACAATTATGAACAAAAAATGCGAATTCTACATGGACAGCTATCTTTCACTGGATAAAGGTGAACGTGTTCCGCTTAAACTTACAGCACATCTTCTTTTTTGCCCGGAATGCCGCCACCAGATAAAAGCAATGTCACGTGCCCGAAAAATCACCACGCAGGCACTGGATATACCGGTTCCGCTTGAGTCAGACACAATAGCAAAAGTCCTTGAACAGATTATTCCCCAGGCTGAACCCAAAAACAACCGCGTAAAGCTTCCGCAGTGGATTATTACCGGAATTCTGCTTCTTGTCTGCGTCGTTGCATTCGGCTTTATAGCACAGTCTTCGTCAAACAAACTGATTATTTTCTACGCCTACATGTTCTTTGCAGCGGGAATTTCTGCTTACTGCGCGCTTTTTGTAGGAACAAACCTAGACTTTTTTGTAAAAAAGATAAGCACCAAAAAACACGCCGGCCGTGCTTAACGTATGGAATTTTACATAATTAGTGTGCGTTTTTGACAGAATTCTTCCGATATATAACACATGCCGTCTAAACAAAACAGTTACAGCAAGCCCGATTTTTGGTCACAGAAAGCGTTTCGTGAAGGCTATCCCGCCAGAAGCGTATACAAACTAGAAGAAATAGACAAAAAATTCGGAATGCTTAAAAAAGGATATACAGTTCTCGACCTTGGTTCCGCTCCGGGAAGTTGGACCACGTGGCTTTTGCGCAATCTTGGCCAGACCGGAAAGGTTGTGTCAGTTGATTTGAATCCGCTTGCAAAGTCCGTAAAAGGAGACAACCTGGTGTTCTTTCAGGGTGACCTTCTGAGCGAAGAAATACGCACGCAAATAACAGCAAACGGCCCGTACGACCTTGTTGTATGCGACGCTGCTCCACTGACTACAGGAAACAGAACAATAGATACAGCCCGCTCAAAGGCACTGGTAGACATGGCAATCTGGTATGCCCAGGCTATGCTCAAAAAAGGCGGAAACTTCTGTGTCAAAATTTTCCAGAACGGAGACCAGCAGAAGCAGCTCATTAAAATGCGTGAAACATTCACTTCTGCAAAAGGCTTTAAACCCGAAGCATGCCGCACAGAATCCTTCGAGACTTACCTTATAGGACTTAACAAAAAATGAATTACAGCAGAAAAGTCGTTCTTAAGGCATACGGAAAATTCATACTCAGATGCATCGCTGCAGTTTTGGGAATTGCGGCCGTCACAACTGCGGGCATTCTTTCTGCAGTACATTTCAATTCGTTCAAGGGTCAGGGCGGTCTTGAAACTCCGGGTCCTGTAGAAGAACTTCCGGCAGACCTTACACAGGAACTTACCCCAGAACTTGCACAGGAACTTCTTGAAGACACGGAAGCGACTGTTCCCGGACATAAAAACGCGGGGCTTCTTTCGTATACATCTTACCGCGTAAAAAAAGGTGACATGATCGGCTTTATCGCAGATGAGTTCGGCGTTACACAGGACACAATAATCAGTGTAAACAACATTCATTCGTCGCGCCTTATCCAGATAGGTCAGTATCTTAAAATTCCGTCAGAACCGGGAATTCTCTACACTGTACGCAACGATGGAGAAACTCCTTCTACAATAGCTGCAAAATACAAAGTAAATCCAGAGCGTTGCGCGACTCTTAACGGACTGGAACTCAACGCATCACTTTCTGCCGGAAGAACGCTTTTTGTTCCCGACGCAGAACTTGACTGGGTAACGCGTCAGGAAATAAACGGAGACCTTTTCAAAAAGCCGCTTCATTCAAGATATTATTTTTCTTCAATGTACGGCTGGCGTTCAAGTCCGTTTGATTCCACACGCAGAACATTCCACTCGGGAATAGACATGGCATGCGCAAGGGGAACTTCAATTTATGCAGCCCTTGACGGAACCGTTTCTACAACCGGCTGGAGCGACGTATACGGAAATTACGTAATCATAAGGCATCATTCAGGCTACAAAACACTGTACGCCCACATGAGCCAGATTCTTGTCACAAAAGGACAGCACGTAAGCACCGCCACAAGAATAGGACGTGTAGGAAGTACAGGAATGAGTACCGGCCCGCACCTGCACTTTACAGTTTACAAAAACGGCCGCACTGTAAACCCCGCAAATCTGTGGAAATAAGAGTATCCGGCATTATTCTGCATGCACATTCCGCTGTTCAGCCAGACAGCTGTGTGCATATACTACAGTTTACAATTTACTTCTATAGATATATAATCAAGAATGTTCAGGAATCCTGACCGGGTTCAATCACTGTACAAAAAAGGCAGTTTACGAATATGGCAGATTTACTCACAGACTTTCAGTTTAATGAATTCCGCAAAATAATTTATGACTCAAGCGGAATAACCTTTTCAGAAACAAACCGTTCAATTTTGGACAGCAGAATGAAAGAACGCTTGCGCCTTAAGGGAATGACCGATGTTCAGGAATATTACAAACTCATAACATCTGATCAGGACGAATTCAAAACCTTTCTTGACAGCATAACAACAAACCTTACGCGCTTTTTCAGAAACCAGCCGCATTTTGACGCGCTTATAAATTACGTAATTCCGCATGTAATTGAACTAAAAAAAACGACCGGTGACAGAAAAATACGCATTTGGAGCGCAGGCTGCTCTACAGGAGAAGAACCGTATACAATAGCAATGCTTCTCAAAGACAAACTGCCGGCTCCGTACACATTCGAAATAACAGCGTCCGACATTTCACTCAAGTCACTTATGGTAGGACAGCAGGGTTTCTATCCTGAATCAAGAATTACGGGAATTCCGCAGAATTACCTGGCCGCCTACTTTACAAAAACAGAAAGCGGTTACCAGGCAAAACCCGACCTTATGAAAACAATCAAATTTGACTACCATAACCTGCGCTTTGACATGGGCGCCCGCAACTTTGACGTAGTTTTCTGCAGAAACGTACTTATCTACTTTGATGAAGCGGCACAAAAAGCAACAATTGACAGGTTCTGGACATCAATGGCAAAGCACTCGTATCTTTTTATAGGACATTCAGAAAGTCTGTTCGGAATGGACACAAAATTTGAATTCCTCAAGACGCCGTGGGCCTGCCTTTATCAAAAAAATGAAAAATAAACCGGAGTAAAAAAAATGGATAACATAGAAGTTTTGGTCTGCGATGACTCAAGCCTTATGCGCAACATGATTTCACGCATTGTAGATTCTGCTGAAGGTATGCACACTGCCGGAACAGCCATGAACGGAAAATTCTGTCTGCAGAAAATTCCTCTTCTTAAACCCGATCTTATTCTTCTGGACATAGAAATGCCCGAAATGACAGGCGTTCAGTTTCTTGAAGAACGCAAAAAACTTGGAATAGATATTCCTGTAATTATACTGTCTTCCATTGCAACAAAGGGCGCGGCCGTAACCATGCAGTGCCTTGAACTTGGAGCCAGCGACTTTATTACAAAACCGGGCGGTTCAGTTTCGGTAAATATAACTTCTGTAGGAAGCTCTATAATAGAAAAAATTGCATCCTACGGCGGAAAATATGCCCGCGCTCACGGAAAGAATATTGCCTCACCCGAAGTTTTTGTACATCAGGCAAAACTCAAAGAAGCAGAAGCGGCAGCCGTTAAGGAAGGAATCATTTCAAAAATAAAGCCTTCTGAAACAAAACCCGAACCTCTTCCCGCCACACTGTGGACACCACCGCACAAAGAGCCGGCCGTAATTACACCGTTGCGGCAAAGCGGCCCCATAGATGTTGTTGCTTTGGGAATCTCTACCGGCGGTCCGAATGCACTGCGCGAAGTTTTTGCAAAGATTGACCCCAAGTTTTCAAAGCCTATTCTTGTCGTCCAGCATATGCCGGCGGGCTTTACAAAAGAGTTTGCCGCAAGTCTTGATAAAATATGCCCGCTTAAGGTAAAAGAAGCAGAAGACGGTGATCTTATTCACCCGGGACAAATCTACATTGCTCCGGGCGACTTTCATATCGTGGTACAAAAATCAACACTCTGCAACGTAATACGTCTTTCCAAAGAGGACCTGCGCAACGGACACAGACCTTCTGCCGATGTTCTGTTCGAGTCAGTGGCAAAACTCTACAAAAACCGCGCGCTCGGCGTAATTATGACGGGAATGGGCCGCGACGGAGCAGCACAGCTTGCAGAAATGAGGAAACAGGGAGCGCGCACACTGGGACAGGACGAAAAGTCTTCCATTGTATACGGAATGCCGCGTGCAGCCTGGGAACTGGGTGCAGTTCAAAAACAGGTATCTTTGGAAAACATGGCGGCAGAAATGAGCGCCGTAATAAAAGAGCAGGCCGGCGTTTAACAGCTGTCTTCAAAATTGAATTTTTTGAGAAAAGCATATATAATCAGAAGAATGAACATTGATTTTACGTCTTATCTTGAAAAAATTGAACAAACGATACTTACATACATTCCGGCCGATTTCACAGAAGAATGGAAGCTGGCCTCTTTCGGAATACAGAGTGCAGCCGTAAAGGACTCACACATAGAACCACTGGCTGCTCCTGCAAGGGAACTCGTATCACTGGGTGGAAAACGTTGGAGACCGCTTCTTATGGTACTCTGTGCACAGGCAGCAGCAGACGCGAACGGCTTTGACAAAGAAACAGCAGAAAAAAGAGCATATTCCTTAACACCTCTTGTAGAATTCGTACACACGGCAAGCCTTATACACGACGATATAGAAGACAGCTCTGATACCCGTCGCGGAAAGCCCGCCGCCTACATTACCTACGGGACAGACACTGCAATAAACGCAGGCTCATGGCTTTACTTCGAGGCTCCGGTCTGTATAGACAGACTTGACTGTTCCGCAGAACTCAAAAACACACTTTATTCTGCATACGCAATGGAACTGAGGCGGCTTCATCTTGGTCAGGCCATGGACATTGCGTGGCACCGCGACAACACCGCAGAGCCTTCAGCACAAGAATATATAGCCATGGTAAAAAACAAAACCGGAACACTGGCATCACTTGCCGCAAGAACAGGAACTCTGTGCGCCGGAACAAAACCGCAGGACGCAGACAAAGCCTCGCTCGCAGCAGCACAAATAGGCGCCGGATTCCAGATTATAGATGACGTTATAAATCTTACTACAGGCAATCCCGGAAAGAAGCGCGGCGATGATATTGTAGAAGGCAAAAAATCTCTTCCGGTACTCCTGCTCGCAGAACAGTGCCCGCAGCAGATGAAAAAACTTCACACACTTTTTAAACAGGCCCGTTCCGGCGGAATCGAAAGCCCTGCAGTAGAAGAAGCAATATCTGTTCTTACAGACTCCGGAACAATTCTTCAGGCAAGGGACCGCGGCATAAAACTCATTCAGGATGCCTGCGAAAAATTTGACGCCCTTTTCGGAAGCAATAACGAAGAATCGGCAAAAATAAGACAGCTGTTTATGTCAATGATTCCGCAAATTCAGCTTGGAGAGGCAAAAAATGCTTGAAAGCAGCGAAAAACTGAATAATCAGGCAATAAGACTTGCCGCCAAGGGGCAGTTCCCCGAAGCAATTGCCTGCCTTAAACGCGCCATTACAATGGAAAACCAGAATTATCTTCTTTGGTTTAACCTGGCAGTAACATACCGCGATGCAGGAGAACTTGCAGCCGCAAGAAAAGCCATGGAATGTGCGTACAGAATGAACCCTTACGATGATGAAGTTATAGAAACGTTGGCAAATCTCTGCTACACAATGCACTGCTATGACGATGCAAAAGCATACGGTGCGGCAGGACTCCTTCACAATCCCGACAACCCAAGAATATGGAACACAGTTGGTGTCGTTTACTTCAACGAGTCCGACTACATAAGCGCAAGTGAAGCCTTTGAACACGCAATCACACTGAATCCGTATTATTACGATGCCATGTTTAACCTGCGCGATACATACGAAGAACTCGGGAACAAAGCAGGATACGAAGAATGTGCGGAAAGGCTCAAAAATTTAAAACCCGGAGACGAACAGTGACAAACAGAGCAATAGTAATTTCGGCAGATGAAAATTCTGCACAGGTAATGGCACTTCCAAAGGGCAGCTGTTCAACGGCAGAACACACGGGCTGTGCAGACTGCGGCGGCTGTTCGGGAAAAGCAGTTACATTCCGCGTACAAAACCCGCTCAAACTGCAGCTTAAAAAAGGCACCATCGTAAAAATAGAATCGTCCAAAAAGGCGCAAGCCGTTCAGGGACTACTTTCACTGCTTATTCCATTTGCATGTGCCGTAACAGGATATTTTCTTGCACCAAAACTCATGTCACTTCTTGGAAAACCAGCAAGCGATGACTCAAGGGCTTTTTTTGTACTTCTGTTTCTGTTTCTTTCGGCCGCAATTATATTTACCGTTTCAAGAAAAATTCCTCTTCCGGGACAGCCGCAGATTACCGACATCGAAGACTAACACTGAATTTTTGAAGTGCAATTCCTATTGACCAAAATCACTTATAATGTGAAAATACAAAGATATGAGTAAGTATGTTCTTGTTACGAGCGGAGTTTGTTCAAGTTTAGGAAAAGGCGTTGCTTCCAGCACAATAGGAAGCCTTCTTGAATGCAGCGGACTTAAAATCGCAATGATGAAGTGCGATCCCTACATTAATGTTGACGCCGGAAACATAAGTCCATACCAGCACGGTGAAGTTTATGTCACAGAAGACGGAGCCGAAACAGACCTTGATCTCGGAAACTTCAGCCGTTTTACCAGCGTAAATTTAACAGACGAAGCATGCATTTCGATAGGCAAAGTCTATGAAAATGTAATCCAGAATGAACGCGCTGGAAGATACAACGGCCGCACGGTTCAGGTAATTCCGCACATAACAGATGAAATAAAGCGCTGCATACGCCACATGGGAACAACTTCGGGTGCCGATGTAGTTGTTGTAGAAATAGGCGGAACAGTCGGCGACATAGAAACAGTACCTTATCTCGAAGCTGCACGCCAGCTTGTACGTGAACTCGGCAAAAACAATGCCATAAGCGTTCACCTCACACTCATTCCTGTAATTACAGGCGGAGAACTCAAGTCAAAGCCCACGCAGAATTCTGTAAAACAGCTGCAGCAGGTGGGTATACAGCCCGATGTTCTTATCTGCCGCTGCGAAAGTGAAGTAGAAGATTCAATGAAGCAAAAAATTGCACGCTTCTGTAACGTAACACCAGGCGCAGTTTTTGTTTCTCCAGATTTCCAGAAATCAATTTACGAACTTCCGGTTATTTTCCACGAACAGGGGCTTGATGCCATGATACTCAGCAAGCTTGGTTTGGGTAACAGAACAACAGACATAAGGCAGTGGACAGACTTCCTTGAAAAACTTTCAAACCCTGCAAAAAAGATTCGCATCGGAATGGTCGGCAAAAAAGACTATCTGGACAACTGTTACAAGTCAGTACACGAGTCTCTTTTCCATGCGGCAGTCACAGGAAACAATGCTGAACTCACAGTAAAAAAAATAGACGCAGAAACTCTCGAAAAAACACAGGATATTGACCAGGTCTTTGCTGACGTAGACGGAATTGTAGTTCCCGGAAATTACGGCCAGCGCGGATTCTTGGGTCTTCTTGCCACAGTACGCTATGCACGCGAACACAAAATTCCGTTTCTTGGAATAGATTTGGGAATGCAGCTCATGGCAATCGATACAGCGCGCTCACTTTGCGGCTGGGAGGATGCAGATACGACAGAATTCATTCAGAATTCAACACATCCTGTAATAAGCCTCCCCGAAGAGCAGCCCGGACCAAACGACGGTGTAATGAAGCTGGGAGCCTCTGAAGTACATATCGAAGACGGAACAAAGCTTTATTCAATATACAACTCAAGCAACATTGTAGAGCGCCACAGATCAAAGTATACTTTTGACAGACGTTACGCCGCCGCAATGACAGAACACGGTCTCATTACTTCGGCCTGCGCTGTTTCTGACAAACAGACAGAAGCTTTTGAATGGAAGGATCATCCATGGGGAATAGGCGTTCAGTATCATCCTGAATTTGTAAGTCGCCCTGCAAAACCGCATCCTCTTTTCAATTCCTTCATAAAGGCAGCCATCCAATACCGCAAGTAAGTTAAGTAAGGACGCACTGACTTGAGAGACAAAAACCGACGCATGCACAAAAAAAACAGCACAATAATTTTCTTTATTATGCCCGTATTGCTTTTAACTGCGCCGGTTTCCTGCTCGTTAAAGTACGATGAAGTTACAGACACGACAGACTCCGTGCCCGAATTCGTATTCCGCAACGCAAGGTACAGCCGTTATGAAAATTCAAAAAAATCAATATATCTGAGCGCCGGCCTTCTTGAGCAGTACAAAAAAGATTCTGCTTCTTATGCCAGAAATGCCGTTTTTTCTACATGGGACAAAGACGGAACCCTTGACACCGAAGGAAAGTGCTATCTTCTTGGCATAAACTCAAATGAAGAAATATACACGCTGTTCAACGACATTCTCATAAAAAACACTTCGCAGAATTTCAAAATTCGTGCAGAAAATTTGCGCTGGAACGGAAAAACCGAACAACTCACAGCCGGCGCCGACGAAACCGTTTATATAACAAAAGACGATGTTGAACTTTCGGGCAAAGGCTTTTCGGCAAGCGGTGTAAACAGAAACTACAGGTTCAGTTCCTCTGTAAACGGAACAATGACAACAAAAGACGAACCTTCTTCAGAACAGATTCAGGCGGCAGAAGAATGAACAGAACGGCAAAATATTTTTTCATAGCGGCATTTTTCCTTACTGCAGCATTATCTTACGCAGAAAAAATTTCATTCAGCGCAGACTCAATGACCGGAACAGCAGGAAGCAAAAACAGCTCCACTACTCTTTCGGGAAACGCAGCCGTCATCACCGAAACCATGCAGATAAACGCAGACAATATAAAACTCAGCGGGCAGGACTTCAGGTACATAACAGCAGAAGGCTCTGTAAAAGGAACAGATACATCAAGCGACATGACCTTTACCTGTGAAAAAATGACATACGACAGGGAAACAAAAATTGCAGTGCTTGAAAAAGACGTCAACCTCGATGACAAGGCAAACGAAGTAACCGCCCAGGCCCAGAGAATTGAATACAACCAGAATACAGAAATTGCCGTCATGCAGATAAGCGTTTCGCTCAAACAAAAAGACAACAACTGTACGGCCGCCTATGCAATCTACAGAAAAAAGGACCAGCTTCTTGAGATGGACGGCAACCCGCAGGTCATTCAGGGAAAAGACACATTTAGGGCACAGACAATTACCCTTAATATGAATACCCAGGAAATTGAACTTTCCGGAAGAGTTAAAGGAACAGTCACAACCGAAGCCGAAAACACAGAAAAACAGAATAATTCCAAAGAAAGCGGCGGGGAACAGAATACAGAAAATGATACAGACAGCAAAACAGATATAGAAAAAGATAAGGACAGTGGGCAGCAGGCGGAACAGAAACTTCAAGACACCGGTTCCCAAACTTCAGGAGAAACAAATGAATGAAAGTATACTCAGAGTCTCCTCACTATACAAAGCCTTCGGAAGAAAGCAGGTTGTAAACGGAATAGATTTTTCAATGCATACAGGAGAAGTACTGGGACTTCTTGGCCCGAACGGTTCTGGAAAAACAACAACTTTCTACATGATTGTCGGTTTCTATAAGCCAACAAACGGTGACGTATTCCTTAACGACCAGCGCATTACGGGACTGCCAATGTACAAGCGTGCCCAGCTCGGAATTTCATACCTGCCGCAGGAACCTTCAGTTTTCAGAAAGCTTACCGTAGAAGAAAACATCTGGTCAATACTTGAAACCCGAAAAGACCTGACAAAACCAGAAAAAAGACAAAGACTTGAGGAATTAATAGAAGAGTTTGCAATCGGCCGCATTAGAAAGCAGCAGGCATATACTCTTTCTGGAGGAGAACGACGCCGTACAGAAATAGCGCGCTCTCTTGCCATAGAACCAAAATTTCTTCTTCTGGATGAACCGTTTGCAGGAATTGACCCTATAGCCGTAGCAGACATTAAAGAAATAATACGCCTTCTTTCACGCCGTGGAATAGGAATTCTCATTACCGACCATAACGTACGCGATACCCTTGAAATAACCGACCGCGCAATAATCATTTCCACAGGACAGATTGTAATTCAGGGAAGCAAAGACGAAATTCTGGAGTCGCCTGAAGCACGTGAAATCTACCTCGGAAAAGATTTTACAATGTAGAAATTGCCATCGACTTCTAAGTTGGCTCTATAAAAAAAGGGCTGTATCACTCTTGTAATACAGCCCTTTTTTTAACTTACACATTTCTTATATCGTCGACCGCAGCACCGCAGTCAGTGATAATTTTCTTAAAATCATCAATTCCTATAGAAGCAGCCTTTACGGTAACCATTCTGTGATTTGTAGAATCAACATCAGACGAAACAATTGACACAATGTTTCCGCCCTTCTCTGCAATAGCCGCTGTAAATTTTGCAAGCTGTCCGGGTTCTTCCGTCATAATAACGGTAGCCCTTACTCCAGACGCCCTTGTATTGAACATACGTATAAACGAAGCAAAAACATCAGACTCGGTAACAATACCAACCAGAATATTTCCGCGCAAAACCGGCAGACAGCCGACAGAATAATCGCTCATAAGTCTTGCAGCTTCTTCTACGGTGTCAGACTCGCATACAGTTTTTACACTGCGACTCATTGTCTTTTCTACAGTAAGCTTACTCAAAAGATAACCAAGTTCAAACATATCAAGCGTTGTGGCATCACTCGGCGAAGACTTCATCAAATCATTGCGCGTAATAATTCCTACAAGTGCACCATTTTTATCAAGAACAGGCAACTTATTTATTCCGTTCTTTGTCATAAGATCCTTTGCTTCAAGAACAGAAGCTTCGGGAGCTATAGTTATTGGATTTTTTACCATTATGTCTTTTACTAACATGTTTCAACCTCCAAGATAAGCAGACTTTACGGCATTATCATTAATCAATTCGCTGGCAGGACCATTCTTTGTGAACAGCCCTGTTTCAAGTATATAAGCCCTGTTCGCAATTGACAAGGCTTTATATGCATTCTGTTCAACAAGCAGAATAGTTGTTCCCGAAGAGCTGATTTTTTTAATTATATTGAATATTTCGTCAACAAGAATCGGAGCAAGCCCCATACTTGGCTCATCCATAAGCAAAAGAACCGGACGCGACATAAGAGCACGTGCCATTGCAAGCATCTGCTGCTCACCGCCGCTTAGAGTTCCAGAAAGCTGGTTGATTCTTTCCTTAAGACGCGGGAACAGTTCAAAACACCATTCCATATCCGAACGGATTCCGTCCTTGTCATTTCGTGTATAAGCGCCCATTTCCAGGTTTTCACGGACACTCATATTGGCAAAAACACGTCTTCCTTCCGGAACCTGAATAAGTCCGCGACGTACAATTTTGTCAGGAGAAAGATTGGTAATGTCCTCGCCTTCAAATTTAATTGTTCCGCTAACCTTGTGAATAAGATTGCTTACAGAATGAAGTGTCGTAGTCTTACCGGCACCGTTTGAACCAATCAGACTTATAACTTCACCCTTATCTACATCAAAAGAGATTCCCTTAAGTGCCTTAATTGCTCCGTAAGAAACACAAAGATCCCTAACTTCAAGCATACTCATTGTGCACCTCCAGCAATTGCTTCGTATTCAGAACCCAGATAAGCTTTAATTACCGCCGAATTACTCTGAATCTCAGCCGGAAGTCCGCTTGCAATAATTTTACCGTAATTCAATACCATAAGCCGCTCGCAGATTCCCATAACAAGCTTCATGTCATGTTCAATAAGAAGAATGGTAAGTTTAAATTCCTTTCTGATAAATGAAATCATTTCCATAAGTTCTTCTGTTTCCTGACCGTTCATTCCGGCGGCAGGCTCATCCAAAAGCAAAAGTTCCGGAGCGCTCGCGAGTGCACGACATATTTCCAGTTTACGCTGTTCTCCGTAAGGAAGGTTTTTTGCATATTCAGAAATTTTATTTTCCATATGGAACAAAGAAAGCAGATGTTCTGTCTTTTCCTGCATAAGTTTTTCGTCTTTTCTGAATTTTCCCGTTCTTACAAGAACATCAACCGGGTTGGCCTTGCGGTTCTGATGAAGTGCAATCTTAATATTGTCAGCAACCGACAGCGAACCAAACAGACGAATATTCTGAAAAGTTCTGGCAATTCCAAGTCTGTTAAGCTGGGCCGGAGACCTTCCGTTAATTACATCAAGTTTTCCGTTTCTGTCAACAAAAGTGACAGTACCTTCAGTCGGCTTGTAAATTCCTGAAAGCATATTAAAAACAGTTGTCTTTCCCGCACCGTTCGGACCAATAAGACCAATAAGTTCGCCTTTATACAAATCAAGCGAAAAATCACTTACAGCTCTCAATCCGCCAAAAACAATCGAAATATCTTTGGCCTGGAGCAAAAGTTCCTTGTCTTTTTCTGCCATTATTTTGCCCCCTTTCTGATTTTTGCTATAACTTTGCGGAAAAATCCTGGAATTCCGTCATAAAACTTAACGAAACTCAATTCTTTTACGCCAAGAAGTCCCTGCGGTCTGAACAGCATAACAAGAATCAAAATTACAGGATAAATCAAAAGTCTGTAATCACGCAGGAATCTGAGCACTTCCTGAAGAATCGTAAGAACAAATGCCGCAAGAATACCGCCAGTAATACTTCCCATTCCGCCAAGAACAACAAAAATCAAATCATTGATTGAATTGTTGAACGAAGCAAGATCTGGTTTAACAAAGCCAATGAACGGAGCATAAAGCGCACCGCCAATTCCGGCAATAAAAGAAGCAATTACAAAACCAATCATCTTGTAGCGGAACACACCTATTCCGTTACTGTTTGCCGCAACAGGATCTTCACGAACCGCAAGAATAGCTCTTCCGTATGTTGAACGCAAAAAATTCTGAAGCAGAACAATTATCAAAACAAGAGAACCAATTACTGAAAGGTAAGAAATAGCTGCACCGTGGTCCAACGAAGTAGTAAACACCGTGCTGAACTGCTTTCCGTTCGGTCCGCCGGTAATCCCCTTTAGGTTAACAAGCACAACGCGTATAATTTCACCAAAGGCAAGCGTAACAATTGCAAGGTAATCGCCCTCGAGTTTAAGCGTAGGAAATCCAATCAGGAAACCAAAAAATGCAGCAATCAGCCCGCCAAGAATAATACTTACAGGAAGAGGAATACCGCATTCGCTCGTCAGAAGAATTACAGAATAAGCTCCCAAAGCCTGAAATCCAGCCTGACCAAGTGAAAGCTGTCCGGTAATTCCGCAGATAACATTTACGCTTATTGCCATAATTGCGTTTATTCCGCCAAGAATAATTATCTGCGCCGTATAGGCATCAACTGCCGGAGCACCAAGCGGGAACTCCATCAATGCGGCCGGAATAAGAACAACCGCCAGAGAAATCACAAGAAGAATTATTGTATTCCGTCTAAAATTATCTTTCATAATCTGCTCCCGTCAAACCTTGACAACCTGTTTTTTGCCAAGCAGTCCAGCCGGCTTTACAAGAAGAATCACAATGAGAATACAATATGAAATAGCATCCGCATATTGGGAAGAAATATAAGCCTTTGTCATAGTCTCAGAAATTCCAAGAATAACGCCGCCAACCATTGCACCCGGAACAGAACCAATTCCGCCAAGAACTGCTGCAACAAAAGCCTTAAGTCCCGGAATATATCCCATAACAGGATCAATCTGCGGGTAGGCAGTCGCATAAAGAACACCGCCGGCACCTGCAAGAACAGAACCAATAACAAATGTAATTGCAATTGTCTTATTTACACTTACACCCATAAGACTTGCGGCTCCCATATCGTAACTTACAGCACGCATGGAACGTCCCGTCTTTGTATAGTTGATTATGTAATTCAGGATAACCATCAGAATGGCAGAAGAAATAATAACTATAAGCTGAATATTGGAAACCGAAACTATTCCGTTAGGGTAATTTGCCGTCGCCAGAGTAAAAATCTTTGTAGACATCGTCGGGAACTGGCGCGGATCAGGTCCTACAAACGGCAAAACGCGCATTGTATTCTGAAGAATAAGTTCCACCGCAATTGCAGTAATAAGAGAGTTAAGTCTGGGCGCGTTTCTGAGCGGACGGTATGCACAGCGTTCAATAAGAAGACTCAACAAAGAACACACAATCATTGCTGCAATAAAAGCGCATATCATTCCTACGGGAGTTGTTCCCATGGCGCGCAAAACAAAATATCCGGTATAGGCGCCGACCATCATGACGTCACCGTGCGCAAAGTTAATCAGTTTTACAATACCGTAAACCATTGTATAACCGAGAGCAATCAATGCGTAGATACTACCCAGAGAAAGACCGTTTACGAGTTGTTTTAAAAAAGTATCCAACGTATCCTCCAAAAAGATCCATTCTTATACATTATAAGATTATCTATTCTACTATAATACGCAAAAAATAAAAAGGGGCGCACACCAGTTAAGGCATGCACCCCTTTGTGCAGATTTACTGACTATAAAAAGCGGATTAAATCTTATTTGGAAATATCAACTGTAGCTTCGTAAGCTGTAGCGAGTTTTCCGTCATCAGCCTTAACAAGCTTAATCATAACAGCAGACTTAACCGGGTTGCGGTTTGCATCAAAAACAATGTGTCCTGTTACGTAATCGCCGTTTGTTGCCTCAAGTGCATCGCGGATCTTTGCAGAATCATCAGTTGAACCTGAAGCCTTTATTGCATCGCGGAGCATATAAACACAGTCGTATCCCAAAGCAGCAAAAGAGTTTGGAGCCTTGTTGTACTTTGCCTTGAATGATTTTACAAAAGTCTGAACCGCTGCACTGCTGCTGTTTTCAGAATAGTGGTTTGAATAATATCCGTTAAGAACTTCATCACCGGCATTGTCAGTAAGTCCGTCCCAACCGTCAGCTCCAACGATAGGAACATTGATTCCCTGTGCACGAAGCTGTTTTGCAATAAGAGCAACTGTTCCGTAATAATCAGGAAGATAAATTACTTCAGGATTTGCAGCCTTAATCTTTGTAAGCTGGGCATTAAAATCTTTGTCTCCAGTGCTGTAAGACTCTTTTGAAACAATAGAACCACCCATAGAAGTATATTCTGCAGTAAAATTATCAGTAAGACCTACTGAATAATCATTTCCAATATCGTAAAGAATGGCGGCTTTTTTTGTACCGAGGTTTTCGTATGCAAATTTTCCACCAATTTTTCCCTGGAAAGGATCTGTATAGCAGGCGCGGAAAACATAGTTACCAGCATCAGTAATAGCAACGGCAGTAGCAGCAGGTGCTATCTGAACAACTTTCTGTGCCTGAGCCAAATTTGTAATAGCCATTGTACAGCCAGAAGTAAGAGAACCGATAATTACCTTAACGCGATCCTTTGTAACAAGTTTCTTGTATGCGTTTACAGACTTGGCAGAATCACCTTCATCATCTTCGCAAATAAATTCAATTTTCTGTCCGTTAATTCCGCCGGCAGCATTGATTTCTTCTACAGCCAGATCAATACCATTTTTGCATTCAGTACCGTAAACAGCTACCCCACCGGAAAGAGGAGCAATACCACCAATCTTGATTGTATCATTCTTTTTTCCAGAACATGATGCTGCCATCATCATTGCAGAAACAACTGCAGTTCCCAAAAGAACGTTTTTAATACCTTTTTTCATATGTCCTCCAAAAAAACAAATGTTATGAATAAATATACCGAATTACATAGGTTTAGTAAATAAATAACGAAAAAAAACAGGGAAAATTTAAAAAAATACAGCCGCCCCTGTAGTATAAGGGCGGCTACGAAACCTAACTAAATTGATTAATTATGCTTCTGTTGATTCAGCTTCAGGAGCAGGAGCAGCTTTTTTTGCAGCGCGAGCATCCTTCTGTGCCTTGTTCTTGAAAGTTGCTTTGCAAACCTTGCAAATCTTTACTTTCTTTCCATCAACTTCCTGATCATACAAAGTTTTGACCTGAGCCTTTCCGCAAACCGGACAAACTCCACGGCCATGGTTCACTTCCTTACGGATTCCTGTTCCACGATGTGCTTTAGACATAGCTTACTCCTTTGCAGCTACAGCCTTTTCAGCTGAAGCTTTCTTGGCAGCTTTTTTTTCTGCCTTGGCATCTTTTTCTTCAGGTTCCGGCAACTTGTAGTCTACCAGTTCCAGAATTACTACATCCGCAGCGTCACCCTGACGGAAACCCATCTTAAGAACACGGGTATATCCACCATTGCGATCCTTCATGCGAGGTCCAAGTTCTGTGAACAATTTGTTCAAGATTCTTTCATCAGCAATAAACTTTGCAGCAATTCTTCTGTTGTGAACGCTGTCAGTCTTTGCACGAGTTATAAGTTTTTCGGCTGCCTTGCGTACTTCAAGAGCCTTTGACTTTGTCGTGGTAATGCGCTCATATCTAAAGAGCGAAGTTACCATGTTGCGTGACATTGCACGGCGATGGGCTGTTGTACGTGAAAGCGGATTAAATCCATTCTTATGATTCATTCGTTCTCGTCCTTATGTTTACGTAAGTTAACATCTTTAAGGTGGCTGTAATCGGTCATTCCAAGGGTAAGACCATGTTCTTCAAGTTTTGCCTTAATTTCCTCAAGACTCTTCTTTCCGAAGTTACGGGTCTTTGTTATGTCCTCTTCAGTCTTTTTTGTCAATTCACCGATTGTGTGAATGTTCGCATTCTTGAGACAGTTTGAACTGCGTACAGAAAGCTCCAACTCTTCAACCGAAGTGTTAAGAAGCTGGCGTACCATTTCATCACCTTCATCAAGCTCGTCTCCTCCGGAATATTCACTCTCGTTAAAGTTAACGAAAATTGCAAAATAATCTTTAGCAATCTTTGCTGCTTCAGCAAGTGCATCTTCCGGTTTTATAGAGCCGTCGGTCCAAATCTCAAGAATAAGTTTATCATAGTCGTTACGCTGACCTACGCGGCATGGTTCAATAGAATATTTAACCTTTGGTACAGGCGTAAAAATGCAATCCATCGGAATTGTTCCAACAACTTCGATGTAATGCTCATTCACTTCGGCAGGAACATAGCCTCTGCCCAAGTCAACCTGAATCTCAATCTCAAGAGAGGCACCATCCATCATCGTAAAGACTTCGAGTCCCTTTGTCATCACTTCAAGCTGACCCGGTTTCTCAAAATCGTCACTGGAAATAGTGCCTGGTCCCTTAAATTCATAAAGGATAGTATCCTGTTCGATATCCCGCGGCAGGCGCAAACGAATCTGTTTTAAGCTATTCAAGACTTCCAATGTGTCTTCTGAGATATTCGGGATTGTCTCAAATTCACTGGAAATAACATGAGGAACACCGTCTGCATCATACGAAGTAATCCTGACAGAAGAAATTGCATATCCCTGAATTGAAGATAAAAGTACGCGGCGGAGCGTGTTGCCCACAGTCGTACCGAATCCCGGTTCAAATGGATAAGCAGTAAACTTTCCGTAATTGGGATTTGTTTCGAGATGCTCAAATGTAATGCCCTTCGGTTTTTTAAAACCTTTAAGCAGATTTTTGCGAGCCATCTGAACTCCTTATTATTTAGAATAGAGCTCAACCACGAGCTGCTCTTTCACATCAGCAAGGTCCGTGACCTCTTCGCGGCGAGGATACTGAACGAAAGTTCCCTTTACGGCATCTTCGTCAAGAGTAATCCAAGGAGCCGTTCCTGACTTTGAAACTTCCTTGAGGCTGTCCTGAATAACTGCAAGTTTCTTGCTTCTTTCTTTAACCTCAATAACATCTCCCGGTTTAACCTGGAAACTTGGAATGTTTACAATGCGACCGTTTACCATAACATGGCGGTGCAGAACTATCTGACGTGCCTGGTTGCGGCATGAACCGATGTGCATTCTGTAAACGATATTGTCAAGACGGCTTTCGAGAAGACGGATAAGGTTTTCACCGGTTACTCCAGGCATACGAAGAGCATGCTCGAAAGTAAGATGGAACTGCTTTTCCTGAACACCGTACATTCTCTTAATCTTCTGCTTTTCACGAAGCTGAAGACCGTACTCGCTGCGTTTTCCTGTGCGTCCCTTAGGATCTTTTCCAGGAGCTGCACGCTTCTTGTTAATCGGGCATTTATCGCTCTTGCAGCGCTCACCCTTAAGGCACAATTTTGTCTGTTCCGTTCTGCAGAGTCTGCAAACAGGACCTGTATATCTTGCCATATTAGACTATTCTCCTTACATGCGGCGTGTTTTGCGTGGGCGACATCCATTGTGGGGAATAGGTGTTACGTCAGAAATAGACTTTACCTTAAGTCCCAATGTTCCCAAAACACGAATAGCATTCTCACGTCCGATTCCGGGTCCCTTTACAAAGACATGAACCTCGCGTAATCCATAACTTGCCGCACGCTGAACAGCAGTTTCAGCAACTGACTGTGCTGCAAACGGAGTAGATTTCTTAGCTCCGCGGAATCCCAGACCACCAGAAGAAGCCCAACTAATTGCGTTTCCTCTAAGATCCGTGATAGTTACAATTGTATTGTTGAAGGTTGCCTGGATATAGACATTTCCTTCATATACACTTTTCTTTTCCTTTCTCTTCTTTACGGTTGCCATCATCTACCTCCGCTTAAGCCTTCTTCTTGTTCGCAACAGTCTTCTTCTTACCCTTGCGTGTACGAGAATTAGTGCGAGTGCGCTGACCGCGAACAGGCAATCCCTTGCGATGACGCAATCCACGATAGCTACCAATATCCATAAGACGTTTGATATTCAAACCAATTTCAGAGCGAAGGCGTCCTTCAGTCTTGTAATTGTCATCAATTGCCTTGCGGAGTTTAGAAAGATCATCCTCAGAAAGATCATTAATAAGAACATGAGGATCAATCTTAGTAATTTCGCAGATCTTGCTGGCTGCAGAACGGCCAATACCGTAAATATATGTCAATGCAATATTGACATGCTTATTAGGGAGGTCAACTCCCGCAATTCGAGCCATCAGTTAACTCCTCAACCCTGTCTCTGCTTATGTTTGGGGTTAGAACAGATAATGCGGATGATTCCGTTTCTCTTAATAACCTTACACTTGTCGCAAATGGGCTTTACACTGGTTCGTACTTTCATAAAAGTCCCCCTGGAAAAATGTATACTACGTCGAATCATGGCAATCCGAAGCGAAATTATTTTCGCCATGGACTACAATCCGACGTCCCACTTCCACTTATGTAGTGGTGTGATAGTATATCATATTTTTCCAAACTTAATCTAGTCCTAAATCGCGAATTCTCCGTTTTTTTTAGAGATTACGTGACTTTAACCCCTTCTTAGTCAAACCATCATGGTGATGCATCTTAAGAAGAGCCTCAACCTGTGCCATGGTATCAATGTCAACACCTACCAGAATCAACAGTGAAGTACCTCCCATCAACATAGAAATTGACGGCGGAAACTTAAAGATGATCTGAATCACAGTAGGAAGCAGCGCGATGACTGCAAGATACAATGAACCAGGAAGAATCAGACGGTTCAAAACCTTCTGAAGATATTCCTCAGTATGGTCGGTACGGATTCCGGGAATGGAACCGCCGTTTTCACGGATATTCTTTGCGATTTCAGTGGGGTTCAGTGTTACCTGAGTGTAGAAGTAAGCAAAAAATATTATCAACAATACTTCAATGAAATTATACCAAAATCCGAGTGGATTCAAAACCGCAGAAACCTTCATAAGCCAAGTTGCCTTTGATGAAAGACTGTTGGCAATCTGAAGCGGGAACGTTAAGAAAGCAGAAGCAAAGATGATAGGAATAACGCCCGACGGATTAATCTTAAACGGAATATACGAACTCTGACCACCATACATCTTGCGTCCGACTACACGCTTTGCATAGTGAACTGCAATCTTGCGCTGTCCTGACTGTTCAAAAACAACAAGACCAATAATAACCAGGAAAAGAACAAATGCTACAATAACTAAGACAATATTTATATCTCCGTTACTTACGCTCTTGCCCAATTCGTATACGGCACTCGGAAGTCGTGCGACAATACCGGCGAAAATAAGCATAGAAATGCCGTTTCCGATACCATGCGCAGTAATCTGATCGCCCATCCATACAGTAATCATAGAACCTGTGGTAACTGTAAGAATAGCAAGCACATTAAAATAGACTTTGTTATCAAATATAATCGCGCCAGGAACTGCCTGGTTGATGGAGTCAGCATACACAGTCAAAGCTACAGACTGAAGAAGACATACAAAAATTGTACCTATTCTTGTCCAAGCCTGAACTCTCTGCTGACCGCCCTCTTCCTGAGCAATTCTTTTGAGTGACGGGAAAATAACGAGGGCGAGCTGCAGAATAATCTGTGTTGAAATATAAGGCATTACACCCAACATAAACACAGAGAATCTTTCAAACGCACCGCCCGCAAAAAAGTCCATGTAACTGGCAAACGCACTTTCCGCACCGCTGGCAAAACTGTTAAAGTACTGCAAAAGCAATGTGGCATTTATGCCTGGTATAGTAAGAACACTTCCCAGACGGAAAACAGCTAGAATGAGCAATGTAAAGAAAATACGGTTACGCAGTTCCTTTACTTTGAACATATTTACAATAGGATTGTTTGCCATTTAGTCACTCCAAACTTTTATTTTGATTCTTCGGAAGTCTTTGTCTCAGCAGCCGGAACCAAAACTTTTACGGTTCCTCCGGCAGCCTCAATTTTTGCCTTGGCAGAAGCAGAAACTTTTTCTACTTCTACATTAAGCTTTTTCTTAAGGTCTCCGTTACCAAGAATTTTAACTCCGTCGATAACTTTTCCAACGAGCCCCTTAGCTCTAAGTGACTCGCGGTTAACGGTTTCTCCGTCAGCAAACTTCTCTTCAAGTTCAACTACATTGAAGCAAACATATTCCTTTTTGAAAGGATAGTTAGAGAAGCCACGGCGTGCGATGCGACGATAAAGAGGCATCTGACCGCCTTCAAATCCAACATATGTCTTTCCGCCAGAGCGTGACTGCTGTCCCTTGTTTCCTCTTCCTGCAGTTGTTCCGCGTCCAGAAGAAGATCCACGACCAACAATACGCTTCTTTTTATTAGCACCCTGAGGAGCTGTAAGAATAAAATCTGCCATTAGTCAATCTCCTCTACTTTTACCAAGTGTGAGACAGCTGCTACCATACCAAGAATAGCCTCGGTTGCTTCATGCTCAACAGTGGAACCAATCTTTTTAAGACCAAGACTGCGAACAGTTGCCTTTTTTTCGGGCTTCTGTCCAATAACACTTCTAACGAGTGTAACACGAATCTTCTTTGCCATAATCAGCCCCACATATCCTTGAGTGTCTTACCGCGATTCTGAGCGACAGCACGAGCGTCCATAAGGTTTGTTACAGCATCAAATGTTGCGCGAACAACATTTACAGATGTACTTGAACCCAAAGACTTGGAAATAACGTCAGTTACTCCGGCCGCATCCATAACCGCACGAACTGCACCACCTGCAATGATTCCTGTACCAGGACAAGCAGGCTTGAGCAATACTGAAGAGCTCTTAAACTTTCCTACCATCTCATGAGGAATAGTACCATTCTTCATGGGAAGTACCATAAGGTTTGACTTAGCCTTATCAAGGCTCTTCCTTATAGCTTCGGTAACATCATTTGCCTTTCCGAATCCGAATCCGATGCGTCCTTTTTTGTCTCCAACAACTGTCAGAGCAGAGAAAGACATTCTGCGTCCACCTTTTACGGTTTTAGCAGTACGGTTCAACTTTACAAGTTTCTCTACGAATTCATCAGCAGGCTTTCTATCAAAATTCTTCTGGTGTTCCATAGCCACTCCTAGAATACAATCCCGGCACTGCGGGTAGCGTCAGCAAGGGCCTTAACAACACCATGATAAAGATAACCGTTACGGTCGAACACAACTGTATTGATGTTCTTTTCCTTAAGGCGTGCACCCAAAGCTTCTCCAAGTTTTTTTGCACTTTCAACATTGGCTTTAAGTGCAATAAAATCCTTTTCCAGAGTTGAGATGGCAGCAAGAGTTCTGCCCTCATCATCGTTGATTACCTGTGCATAAAGATTGCGACCACTCTTGAACACTGTCAAGCGGGGACGTTCCGCAGTACCGTAAATTGACTTACGAATGTGAATCTTTCTGTGCAGGCGCTTTCTGTTTTTATCACTAAGTTTCTTGAACATATCAATTCACCTTATTTTACACCAGTCTTACCGACTTTGCGTCTGATAACTTCGGTTTCGTAACGTATTCCCTTTCCCTTATAAGGTTCAGGCTTACGTAATTTACGAATCTGTGCACTGAACTCGCCAACCTTCTGTTTGTCAATACCAGAGATTGTGAGTTTTCCATTCTGATCTACAGTTACTGTAAGTCCCTCTGGAATCATTGCTACGAAATCAGATGAATATCCTAAGTTCATAACGATTGTCTTGCCCTGGATTTCAGCACGGTAACCAACACCAGTGATAACAAGAGTCTTAGAGAAACCGGCTGAAACACCAGTAACCATATTGTGAATAAGGTTGCGGTAAAGTCCGTGTGCAGCGCTGGCAGCTTTAGAACCGTCAGCTGGAGTTACGATAACTTCTGTTCCCTTAACTTCAACATTAACCAATCCGTTTACATCCTGCTTAAGCTCGCCCTTAGGACCTTTTACAGTCACAAGGTTAGGAGCTACAGTAACGGTTACACCTGCAGGAATAGTTACAGGAAGCTTACCAATCTTAGATGCCATATCTTCCTCCTATTACCATACGTTGCAGATCAACTCGCCGCCGACCAACTTTTCAGAGGCCTTTTTGCCAGTTGTAACACCGATTGAAGTTGAAACAATTAATGTACCGTATCCGTTGTAAACGCGCGGTAATTCCTTGTAACCTGAATAAACACGACGACCAGGTGTAGAAATTTTCTTCATACCATGGATAACTGACTTGTTTGCATCATCGTACTTAAGGAAAATACGAATAATGCTGTGTCCGTTGTCGTCCTGAACTTTCTTGAAGTTTTTAATAAAACCTTCAGTCTTAAGTATCTTTACAATTTCCAGTTTCATCTTAGAGGTAGGAACATCTACCTTCTCGTGACCGACTTTCGCCGCATTCTGGACTTTTGCGAGCATATCTGCTATTGGGTCTGAAGCTGCCATTTTATTCTCCTGTCACTACCAAGATGATTTTGTGACGCCTGGTAAAAGGCCTTCACTAGCTAATTTGCGGAAACAGATACGACAAATCTTAAACTTCCGCAAATATCCATGAGGACGACCACAAATATGACACCTGTTGTACTTACGAGTGCTGTACTTAGGAGTGCGGTTCGCCTTGATAATCATTGATTTCTTAGCCATGAACTTATTCCTTATTTCCTAAACGGCATTCCAAACTTAGTCAACAGAGCGCGGGCATCACTGTCAGTGCGGGCACTGGTAACGATGCTGATATTCATACCTGCAATCTTAACAATCTTGTCGAAGTCGATTTCCGGGAAGATAATCTGTTCTGTTATACCAAGAGAGAAATTTCCGTGTCCATCAAAGCCTGTTGCCTTGATTCCGCGGAAATCCTTAACACGAGGAAGTGCAACATTGATGAGACGATCGAGGAATTCATACATGATATTTCCACGAAGTGTCACCATTGCTCCAACCTCATTGCCTTCACGAAGTTTGAAGTTTGCAATACTTTTCTTAGCTCTTGTTTTAACAGCTTTCTGGCCGGTAATCTGAGTGAGATCTGTAACTGCAGCATCAAGAAGTTTCTTATTCGTGAGAGCTTCGCCGACACCCATGCTTACGACAACCTTTTTGATTGCCGGAATCTGCATAGTGGATGTGTATCCAAGCTCCTTAAAGAGCTCCGGAGCGATTTTTTCCTTATAGACTTTCTTAAGCCGTGGTACGTAATTTTCCATTACAGTGCTTCTCCACACTTGCGGCAAACACGAGTTTTCTTGTCGCCATCAAGTTTATATCCTGCTCTAACAGGGCGTCCGCATTTTTTACATACGAGCGCTACGTTCGATATATCAAGAGGAGCCTCAATCTCAACGATTCCACCGGCATCCTGCTGTGATCTTCTCTTCATCGCCTTCTTGACCAAGTTGCATCCGCCAACGATAACACATGCTTTATTGTGCTTTTCAAAAACACGAACTATCGTTCCGCGCTTACCTTTGTCCTTTCCAGCAATGATTTCTACATTGTCATCCTTATGGATCTTATACTTATGCTGCATAATCTCCAGGCTCCTTACAGAACTTCAGGAGCAAGTGATACGATCTTCATAAAGTCCATATCACGAAGCTCACGGGCTACAGGTCCAAAAATACGTTTTCCCTTCGGATTCTTGTCAGCATCGATGATAACACAAGCATTATCATCAAAGCGAATGTAAGTTCCATCAGGGCGGCGGTATTCTTTCGATACACGAACGATTACAGCCTTCTGTACAGTACCTTCCTTAATTGTAGATGTCGGAATCGCTTCCTTAACAGCTACCACAACAATGTCACCAATACCTGCATAACGGCGGTGTGAACCACCCAAAACCTTAATGCACTGAACCAGCTTGGCACCGGAGTTATCGGCAACAACCAAATTTGATTGCATCTGAAGCATATTCTACTCCTGGTTATTTGGCCTTCTCGATGATTGCATCAAGACGCCAGCACTTGTCTTTGCTGATTGGGCTACATTCAACGATACGAACTGTGTCACCCTCATGGGCTTCGTTCTTTTCATCATGAGCCTTGCATTTCTTGGTCCGTGTAACATATTTCTTGTAGAGACGGTCCATCTTCTTTGTATCAATAGAAACAACGATAGTCTTGTCCATCTTGTCGCTAGTGACGATACCTACGAATGAACGTTTTACAGACTTTTTCTGCACATTCTGTTCTTCCACGGGTCAGCTCCTAGTTATTTGCAGCAATAGCTTCAGCAGCTGCGGCTCTGAATTTCTCCAAATCCTGCTGGTGAATAAGCGTATTAAGACGCGCAATCTCGCGGCGAATTGTACGCTTCTGCATTGGGTTCTCTACATGTCCTGTAATAGCCTGAAAGCGAAGGTCCATGTAGCTTTTCTTAAGTTCATTCCGCTTTGTTACAAGTTCGGAATAAGAAAGATCCTTGTAATTCTTTTTCTTTGAATCAGCCATCTTTTACTCCTTACATCACAGTCGGGCGGAATGCCACTTTTGTCTTGATTGGCAGTTTGCTTGCAGCAAGGTGCATAGCCTTTTCAGCGAGTTTTTTGTCTACTCCACCTACTTCAAACAAAATCATACCTGGTTTTATAACTGCGGCCCAGAATTCTGGAGCTCCCTTTCCCTTTCCCATGCGGGTGTCAGCAGGCTTCTTTGAAACCGGCTTATCAGGGAAAATACGAGTCCACAACTGGCCCTGACGGTTAATACAGCGGTTGATAGCAACACGAGCTGCTTCAATATGCTTTGCGCTAAGCCAAACCGGCTCCATAGCAACCAAAGCGACTTCGCCAAAGTCTACAAAATTATCACGTGTTGCGTTTCCTGTCGGACGACCGCGCTGAACCTTGCGGTGAGCAACTCTTTTAGGACTAAGCATTTTCTACTTTTCCTCCCTCAGCTTTCGGGGCGCGTGCAGAATCATTTCTGCGTCCACGATCACCGTTTGAGCGCTCGCGACGTGGCTTCTTTACAATATCACCTGCGTCTTCGTTCTGCTCGCGACCGTAGTTCATTCCATTGTACACCCAGACCTTGATACCAATCTTACCGTATGTAGTAAGAGCTTCGAATGTACCGTAGTCAATGTCGGCACGAAGAGTATGAAGAGGAACACGTCCTTCCTTATGCTCTTCAGAGCGAGTCATATCTGCACCTGCAAGACGTCCGGAAATACGGATTTTAATACCCTGAGCTCCGGCCTTCATTGCGTTTGCAGAAGCCTGCTTGAGTGCCTTGCGGAAAGAACCGCGTCCTGCAAGCTGGCGACCAACATTCTGTGCAATGAGAGAAGCGTTGATTTCGGCACGTTTCACTTCTTTAATCTTGATCTGTACCTTTTTTGTCAACTGCTTCTGGATATCTGCGCTTATCTTTTCGATTGTAGCGCCCTTTACACCGATAATCACACCTGGGCGTGCTGTATGAATTACAATTGTAACACGCTGCGGGTGACGTACGATTTCAATTTCAGCAATATCAGCATTCTTGCATTCAGGAAGAAGTCCGACAAGCTTGCGGATTTTTACATCTTCCAAAAACAAATCCGCGTATTCACGGGGACCTGCATACCAACGAGACTGCCATGTTTTGTTTACACCAAGGCGTAAACCGATAGGATTAACTTTCTGACCCACTTTACTTTCCCGCCTTTTCGTCAACTACAACGGTGATATGGCACATGCGCTTCAGGAGCTGATCAGCACGTCCGCGACCACGGAACCAAACTCTCTTGAGTCTTGGACCTTCATCAATACGGATTTCCTTAACGTAAAGCATATCTTCATCAAGCTTCTTGTTTTTGTTAAGTGCATTTGCAACAGCAGACTTTAAAGTACCGTTTATAAGCTTTGCACCCTTCTGAGGCATGACATCGAGGATAGCCATAGCTTCAGCACAAGATTTTCTTTTGATCACATTAGCTACAGGACGAACCTTTGTAGGTGATGCAATAAGAAATTTAGTTGTGGCTACATAACCTTTCTTTTCAGCCATAATATCCACTCCTATTTCTTACCAGCTGATTTATCTGAACCGCCATGTCCTTTGAATGTACGTGTTGCAGCGAACTCGCCGAGCTTGTGGCCGACAAGGTTTTCCGTAACATATACAGGAATCCATGACTTACCGTTATGCACTGAAATTGTATTTCCTACCATTTCAGGGATGATTGTAGAGCAGCGGGAATAAGTTTTTATTATTTTCTTATCAGCTGCCGTTGATTTGTTCATTTCGTTAACCTTTTTGTAGAGAGACTTCTCAACAAAAGGTCCTTTCTTAACTGATCTAGACACAATTAACTCCTACGCTACTTCTTGCGGCGACTAATAATGAACCGATCAGAGGTCTTTCTCTTGTTACGGGTCTTATAACCTCTACAAGGCTGTCCCCAAGGAGTAACAGGATTGTGTCCCTTACCGGCGCCTTCTCCACCACCAAGCGGATGATCAACAGGGTTCATAGCCATACCACGAACTGTCGGACGAATACCGCGCCATCTGTTGCGGCCAGCTTTTCCAAGCTTTGTATTCATACGATCTTCGTTTCCTACAATACCGATTGTTGCATAGCACTTTCCGTTAATACGGCGAAGTTCACTGGAAGGAAGACGAATAGTTACATACTCACCTTCTTTTGCAGCAACAAGAGCACCGGCACCTGCAGAACGAACAAGCTGTCCGCCACGACCAAGTGTAAGCTCAATGTTATGAACTGTAAATCCAACAGGAATTGCAGAAAGCGGAAGTGCATTTCCTACAGTAGGAGCAGCATTTTCGCCAGACATAATTTTCTGACCAACAGTCAGTCCCTTTGGAGCAATTATGTAGCGCTTTTCACCGTCAGCATAGGCAATAAGAGCGATGTCCGCACTGCGGAACGGATCGTACTCAATTGTCTTGACAGTTCCAGGAATACCGTGCTTATCGCGTCTGAAATCGATTTCACGATACTTTCTCTTATGACCACCACCCTGGTGACGTACAGAAATACGTCCGCCAGCTCCACGTCCTGCTTTAGCAGCGCGACCTGAAGTCAGGCTTTTTTCGGGTTTATCGGCTGTCAGTTCTTCACGTACCAAGTCAACACGGCCACGTGTACCTTTTGAATAAGGCTTATATATCTTAAGAGCCATATGGTTCCCCTTATTTACTGTTCAAAGGCTCAAGCGCCTTCAAACACCTTAATTGTTTCGCCAGGAGCAAGCTTAACGATAGCTTTCTTGTAGCTGGCAGTTCTTCCAGGTCTTCCACGAACCCGTTTCATTTTTCCCTGTACATTGACTGTTGTGCAGTCTTCAACTTTTACATTGAAAAGTTTGCGTACAGCTTCTTTTATTTGTATCTTTGTCGCAGAAGAAGCAACCTTGAATGTATACTTATTCTGGTCGCGAAGTGCTGTTGCTTTCTCTGAAAGAATCGGTTCAATAAGAACATCTTCGAATGTCATTATTTTGCCTCCTTATCTTCGGCATAGAATTCTGAAAGATTCTTTGCAGCACCTTCAAGCATAATTACTTTTCTTCCATAGAAAAGGTCATGTGCACGAAGACGATTGAAAGAAAGGAAATAAACATTCGGAAGGTTTCTTCCAGCCTGTTTGATAAGCTTGTCATCATCCTTAAGAAGGATAACAGTGCGCTCACCTTTAGTAAAATTGTTAAGAATTTTTACAAGGTCCTTTGTCTTTCCGCTTTCTACAGTGAAATCTTCCACAACAGTGAGTCTGTCGCTCTGAGCCTGAAGGCTAAGAATTGTTTTCATTGCAAGACGCTTTTCTTTCTTAGGAATTGCATAGCTGTAATCACGGGGTCTTGGTCCAAATACAATACCACCGCCTACTGTTATAGGAGACTTTTTATCACCACGGCGGGCGTTACCAGTTCCCTTCTGTTTGTACGGCTTTGCATTGCTTCCATGAACTTCGGCACGTGTTTTCGTGCATGCTGTTCCAACGCGTTTATTTGCTAATTCGTTAGTGATGGCGTAGTAGATAACATCTTCGTTGACTGGGAGTCCGAAAATTTTATCATCAAGATTGATTGTCCTGAGTTCTTTACCATCGATTGAATAGACTTTCTTTTCCATACTATTCCTCGACCTTATTTCTTGACTGCAGCCTTAACGATAAGTGTGCAATCTTTGTTCCCAGGAACTGCTCCACGAACCATCAAAACTTTAAGCTCAGGGTCTACTTTTACAACCTTGAGATTCTGTACTGTTACACGCTCAAAACCCATGTGACCAGGCATCTTAATATTCTTAAGTGTGTGTCCAGGAGTTGTACTGCATCCAGTACCACCGGCCTCACGATGGAACTTAGAACCGTGTGTTGCACGTCCACCATGGAAACCCCATCTCTTCATTACACCCTGGAATCCCTTACCCTTAGAGGTAGCGGTCACATCGATGAAACGAATTTTCTCAAACATTTCGACACCAATCTGGTCGCCAACTTTTACATCGCCTTCAAAATCGCGAAATTCTTTAAGATGACGTTTTGGTGTAATGTCCTCAGGAAACTGCTTTGCATAAGGCTTGCTTGCCTTGTTTGCCTTGAGATCTTCAAGACCAAGAACAATAGCGTTGTAGCCGCACTTTTCCTCTGTCTTTGTAGCAACAACAGTGTTGGGCTCGACGCGGATCACGGTTACTGGTGTCAGATTACCGTTTTCGTCGAAAACTTGTGTCATTCCTACTTTTTTTGCTATCAGACCTTTCATCTGAATACTCCTATTTAGGAAGATCAGGATTTCCTTTACTTCCCTTCGGCCGCCATCCCCGATCCAGGGGACCGTTACCGTTTATTTTTGGAAACTAGGTTTCCGCAATTACTGTTTAATCTCTACATCAACACCGGCAGGAAGCTCAAGCTTCATAAGTGAATCCATCACTTCAGAACTGGGCTCGAATATGTCAATAAGGCGTTTGTGTGTACGCATCTCAAACTGTTCACGTGACTTCTTGTTAACAAAAGGTGAACGAAGAACTGTAACCTTATTAATTCTTGTTGGAAGGGGGATTGGTCCTGAAACCTTTGCTCCAGCCTTCTGAACCTGCTGTACGATATCTTTTGCACTCTGATCGATAAGAGCTACGTCAAAAGCACGAAGTCTTACACGAATCTTATCGTTTGCCATCATTCCTCCAGTCAGAAACCGGGGTACAAACCCCGATTTCTGATTATAAACTACTCAATAATCTTTGTAACCTGACCAGAGGCGATTGTGCGTCCACCCTCACGGATAGCAAGCTTAAGTCCCTCATCCATAGCAATCGGGTGAATAAGCTCACCAATGATCTTTACGTTGTCACCAGGTTTTACCATGTCTGTTCCTGGTTCGAGTTCTACAGTACCAGTGATATCTGTAGTGCGGAAGTAGAACTGTGGGCGGTAACCTGTAAAGAACGGGCTGTGGCGTCCACCTTCTTCCTTTGAAAGAACGTAGATCTGAGCTTCGAACTTTGTGTGCGGGTGAATGCTTCCGGGAGCAGCGAGAACCTGTCCGCGAATAACATCTTTCTTTTCAACACCACGAAGAAGAATACCAGCGTTGTCTCCAGCCATACCTTCGTTAAGTGTCTTGTTGAACATTTCGATACCAGTTACAGTAGAAGCCTGTGTCGGGCGGATACCAACGATTTCAACAGCGTCACCCATGTGAACAACACCGCGCTCGATACGACCAGTAACAACAGTTCCACGTCCTGTGATTGTGAAGATGTCTTCAATAGGCATAAGGAACGGCTTTTCATCGTCGCGAACAGGATCATCAAACCATGTATCCATAGCTTTAAGAAGCTCTTCGATACACTTTGTGTTCTCAGGATTGTCAGACTCGTTAAGAGCTTTGAATGCAGATCCCTGGATGATTGGTGTATCAGCAGAGAATCCGTAACCCTGAAGAGTGTCCTTTACTTCTTCAACAACGAGTTCAAGAAGATCTGGATCGTCTACGAGGTCAACCTTGTTAAGGAATACAATAATCTTGGGAACGCCAACCTGGCGTGCAAGAAGAAGGTGTTCCTTAGTCTGAGGCATAACAGAATCAGGAGCAGAAACTACGAGAATAGCTCCATCCATCTGTGCAGCACCAGTAATCATGTTCTTGATGTAGTCAGCATGTCCCGGGCAGTCAATATGTGCATAGTGACGCTTGTCTGACTGATACTCAAGGTGACGGCTGTTGATAGTAATACCACGAGCCTTTTCCTCAGGTGCATTGTCGATTTCATCGTACTTCAGAAGCTTATCACCATACTTCTTTGCGCAGTAAGCAGTGATAGCTGCAGACAATGTGGTCTTACCATGGTCAACGTGACCGATGGTTCCAACGTTCATGTGAGGTTTGGTTCTGTTGAACTCTTCCTTTGCCATGATTTTCTCCTTGCTCTACAGGTAAATAAACCTGCGGCATATGTATTTTTTATGTGCTGCACTTTAAGCCAGAAAACACCGCGCATAAAAAATGAACGATGCTTTCGCATACACACTTTACCAAGTAAAAGAGATGATTATTATGTAACGGGCAACTAACAATTTCTGTTTCATCTATTCGAAGCAGTTGGCCGCTACCACCTAACATCATCAAGTTATTTTGATAACCGGTCTGGTATTACGAACCTTCCAATTTACTGGCGTAAATATCGTTTGCATTTGCAAACTCTGTCAGAAACCCGAAATACTTAACCAATTGAAGCCCCGCCAACGGCGGAACTTTCTGCACTAGGGGGTGTGGCAACCTGAAGACTGTTGTGTAGTACAGTCAGCTTTACGGCAACCACCGGACAACCTACAAAATTGTCCGTCTGACATCTCAAAGAACCCTCTGGCGCAAAACGCGCTTTCAACACCCACTTCGGGCGTATACGGTGCATATTTTATACACTTTTTAACAAATTTATTCAATAGGTAAATGTTTATTCTGCAAATAAAAAAGCAGTTTTTTTAATATTTAAATATAAAAAAGGCGCCATTTATAAAAAACAGCGCCTTTTCAAAAAGAAAAAGAAGAACTACCAGCGGTAGTGTGCAAAAGCCTTGTTTGCTTCTGCCATCTTGTGTGTATCTTCCTTCTTCTTGTAAGCAGAACCAGTGTTGTTGAATGCATCGAAAAGTTCAGCTGCAAGAGTCTCTGCCATTCCGTGTCCAGAACGTGAGCGTGCTGCAGTGATCATCCAGCGCATTGCAAGAGCTTCACGGCGGCTATCGCGAATTTCGATAGGTACCTGATATGTAGCTCCACCAACACGGCGGCTCTTTACTTCTACCATCGGCTTTACATTCTCAAGGGCCTTCAGGAATACTTCAAGAGGATCCTTGTCTGTCTTTGCCTTAAGTTTGTCAAAAGCATCATATATAATCTTCTGGCAAGTCTGTTTCTTTCCGTCAAGCATCATGCGGGTAACGAACTTAGAGATAACAACACTGTTGTATCTTTCGTCTGGCATAACCGGGCGGTTAACTGATTTCTTATGTCTTCCCATAGTAATTTAACCTCCTTAAAATTATGCCTTAGGCTTCTTGGCACCATACTTTGAGCGGGCACGCTTGCGTCCGTCAACACCAAGAGTATCCTTTGTTCCGCGAATAATGTGATAGCGAACACCAGGAAGATCCTTTACACGTCCACCACGTACAAGCACAACAGAGTGCTCCTGGAGGTTGTGTCCAATTCCAGGAATATACGCAGTAACTTCAATACCATTACTCAAGCGAACACGGGCAATCTTACGAAGAGCCGAGTTCGGTTTTTTCGGTGTCTGAGTCATAACGCGAGTACATACTCCACGTTTCTGCGGACAGGACTCAAGCGCGGGAGCTTTAGTTCTGTTTGCTGACGTCTGACGACCCTTACGAATCAATTGATTAATTGTAGGCATCGGCCTATTCTCCTATTTAACCGCCGAGCAGCACCTCGGACAAAATAAACATGTTAATTCCCTGAAAAGAGAAGATAAGTCTATATATAATACCGAATTCAACGGTTTTCCGTCAATAGAATTCCGCTGAATCCGGCATAAATAGTTGAATTCATCCCCAAAAATTGAATTTTCAGGGATGAATCTTTACTAGTCCTCGTCGTTTCCTTCCATTCCGGCAGACATTGTGTCCATTGTCTCGGCTGCAAGGGCTTTTTCTATACGACGCTGTTCAAGGATCTCTTCCATCTTGGCATCAAGGTCGGCCGTAGAAGAGTCAGAAAGCTTAACGTTATGATACTGGCGCATACCGCTTCCAGCCGGAATCATATGACCGATAATAACGTTTTCCTTAAGTCCGTGAAGGTGATCGATTGAACCTGCAATTGCCGCATTTGTAAGAACGCGTGTTGTCTCCTGGAAAGAAGATGCAGAAATAAACGAATCAGTTGCCAAAGCTGCCTTTGTAATTCCCTGGAACATCGGGCGTGCTATGGCTGGCTGTCCGCCTTCTTCAATAACGCGCTCATTTTCTTCATGGAATGTGTACTTGTCAACTGACTGGCCGTAGATAAACTTTGTATCTCCTACAGACACAATTTCTACTTTCTTAAGCATCTGACGGATAATTGTTCCGATATGCTTGTCGTTGATGTCTACACCCTGTGCACGGTAAACGGACTGAATTTCATCCATAAGGAAGTTCTGCAGGGAATCTTCACCCAAAACAGACAGAACGTCGTGTGCATCGATAGAACCATCACTGAGCTTTTCACCTGCTTCGACTGTATCTCCGTCACGAACAAGAAGACGTTTTGTCATTGGAACAAAGTGATTAAATTCCTTGCCGTATTCATCTTCTACGATAACAGTTCTCTTACCCTTTACAATCTTTCCAAACTTTACGGTTCCTGCTATCTGTGAGATAACAGCCGGATTCTTTGGCTTGCGGGCCTCAAAGAGTTCTGAAACGCGCGGAAGACCGAGGGTAATATCGTTAGCCTTGCTTGCTTCCTTGGCAATCTTTGCAAGAGTTTCTCCTGCCTTTACCTGCTGCTTGTCTGAAGCAAGAAGGATTGCTCCTGCAGGAAGGTGGTAACTACCCTTTTCGTTTCCGTCTTCGTCAGTAATGATAATTCTTGGCTGCTTTACGTCAAGATGAAGATCACTGATACGGCGTTCAACTGCTCCTGTCTGGGGATCTGTTTTTTCAAGAAGAGTAGATCCTGTAATAATGTCCTCAAAGTGAACATATCCCGAAACTTCAGCAATAATAGGTTCGCTGAACGGATCGAATTCACCAATAGGAACATTCGCGTCGGCTACGCATCCGGCTGAAACATACTGTGAGTAAATTATTGAACCGTTGACAATCTCTATCTTCTGGTCATTACTTGTAAGATAAACGGTATTGTCGCGGATTATAATGCGTCCGTTGTCAGAAGCTTTTACTTCTTCGCCGTTATGCTTGAAAATTACATTATCCTTGCGGACGCGTGCCCCGTCGGTAACAAGAAGTTCATCAGAAGGTTCAAAACCGTACTTGTTAAAAAGTTTTGTTACAACCATTGAACCGCGACGTGTAAACAGCCAGTTGCCGTTATCCATAACAACGTGTGTTCCTTCAACGCTCTGAATATATACAGGATACTTCATTGCGATATGGTTGTCTTCTGTTGTCTTTTCGGCGGCTCCTCCCGTATGGAATGTACGAAGGGTAAGCTGAGTACCAGGCTGTCCGATTGACTGTGCAGCGATTGTTCCGACTGCTTCACCGATTTCAACAATTTTGTTGCGTGCAAGGTCTTTTCCGTAACACTTTACACAGATTCCATGCTTGCTTTCGCAGGTAAGAACTGTGCGGAGTTTTACTTTTTCTACACCGGCCTTGTCAATCTTCTGGGCAAGAGCCTCGTCAATGTACTGGTTAACATCGCAGAGCAACTCGCCGCTTACAGGGTCAAGAACGCGCTCGATTGTATAGTGACCGGCAATTCTTGTAGCAAGAGGCACAACTACAGTGTCTCCGTCCTTGATTGCTGTGTAATCAATACCGTTGATTGTTCCGCAGTCATCTTCATTTACAACAACGTCCTGGGCAACATCAACAAGACGGCGTGTCATGTAACCGGCATCGGCTGTCTTGAGAGCTGTATCGGAAAGTCCCTTACGGGCACCGTTTGTAGAAATAAAGAATTCAATAACGGAAAGTCCTTCCTTAAAGTTTGCACGGATAGGAAGTTCAATGATGTCTCCGTTAGGTTTCTGCATAAGTCCGCGCATTGCGGCCAGCTGTGAAATCTGTTTCTTGGAACCACGGGCACCGGATGTAGCCATCATGTAGATAGTATTGAATCCGTCCTTGTCCTTGGCAAGATTGTCCATCATTATGTTGGTGAGCTTTTCGTTTGTTCTTTCCCAAACTTCAGTTACGCGGTTATAGCGTTCGTCCTGTGTAATAGCACCGCGTGACCACTGGCTAACGATGTCTTCAACTTCTTTATTGGCCTTGTCAACCATAGCTTTTTTCTCTGCTGGAACAAGGATGTCATCCATAGAGAGCGTTGCACCGTAGAACGTAGCATTTTTGTAACCGCAGGCTTTGATTGCATCAAGCATCTGGATTGTAAGCCATGCCCTGTCAGTTGCATAAAGACTGATAATCAGCTTGCGCAGAACATTTTCTTCTATAGGAGTTTCGCGGTTGTAAATCTTATTAATCTGCTTAATAAGAAGTGCGTCTCCCATTACTTTGTCCATTACTTCGGCAGAAAGTTTTTCGAACGGATACTTTGCTTCGATAAGAGCCTTGACTGCCTTGTCACTGGTCTGCTCGTTGTGATAAACGCTTTCAATCATCTTCTTGAGCTTTTTGTCGCCAAGAAGTTCATTGTAATAGTCAACTTCTGCAGGCATAGACTCATTGAATGCAAGCCGTCCGGCTGAAGTAAGAATATAGCGTCCGTCAGGATCTTTGTCTCCGCTTACGCACTTATTGAGAACAGCCTTGTGAATCTTGATTTCTGCCTGCCATTCGATAGCACCGGACATAGCAGCAAGACGAACTTCATCAGTTGAACTGAAAAGTTTTCCTGTACCCTTTGCGTTCGGCTTAATGGAAGTCATATAGTAGATTCCAAGAACCATATCCTGTGAAGGATAAACAATAGTATTTCCGTTTGCAGGGTCAAGAAGGTTTCTTGCAGAAAGCATGAGTGTCCAGCATTCCATCTGTGCCGCCTGGGTAAGAGGAACATGGATAGCCATCTGGTCACCGTCGAAGTCAGCGTTGAAAGCCTTACATGCAAGAGGATGAAGCTTAAGTGCCTTTCCGGGAACAAGAACAGGTTCAAATGCCTGAATTCCAAGACGGTGGAGTGTAGGAGCACGGTTAAGCATAACAGGATGCTCGCGTACAACTTCATCAAGAATAGCATATACTTCGGCAGACTCGCTTTCTACAAGCATCTTTGCCTTTTTAATGTTAAATACAACACCCTTGTCTACAAGTTTCTTCATTATAAACGGCTTGAAAAGTTCGAGTGCCATTTTTTCAGGAAGACCACACTGCCAGAGCTTAAGTTCCGGACCTACAACAATAACTGAACGTCCTGAGTAGTCAACACGCTTACCAAGAAGATTCTGGCGGAAGCGTCCCTGCTTTCCCTTAAGCATGTCACTGATTGACTTGAGCGGTCTGCTTGATGCTCCCTTAACGACACGCTGCTTGCGCTTGCTGTTGTCAAAGAGTGCATCTACGGCTTCCTGAAGCATGCGCTTTTCGTTGCGGATAATAATATCCGGGGCAGAAAGCTGCTGAAGTCTCTTGAGACGGTTATTTCTGTTTATTACGCGGCGGTAAAGGTCATTGAGGTCGGAAGTTGCAAAACGTCCTCCGTCAAGCTGAACCATAGGACGAAGTTCCGGCGGAATTACAGGAACAACGTCAAGAATCATCCATGATGCCTTGTTTTCTGAAGAGCGGAAGTTCTCAACAATCTCTATGCGGCGAAGAAGATGCTTGTCGCTCTTTGGCCCCTTTTCTATCATCTTTGCACGCAATTCCGCTGCCAAAGCATCAAGATCAAGGTTTTCGAGCAAAGTCTTTATAGCTTCTGCACCCATGCCGGCAGTAAACGAACCGCCGTAGCGTTCCTGGGCTTCCATGTACTCGTCTTCAGTAAGAAGCTGGTTCTTTTTAAGGTCAGTATCGCCCGGATCAATTACGATATACTTCTCGTAGTAAAGTACCGAGCGGAGTGCTGCAACCTGAAGATCAAGCAAAAGACCCATGCGGCTCGGAACTGAATGGTAATACCAGATGTGGCTTACCGGAGCTGCAAGTTCAATGTGTCCTGTTCTCTCGCGGCGAACTTTAAAGTGAGTAACTTCAACACCGCAGCGGTCACAAATAACACCCTTGTAACGGATGCTCTTGAATTTTCCGCAGTAGCATTCCCATTCCTTTGTGGTTCCGAAAATGCGTTCACAGAAAAGGCCGTCACGCTCCGGTCTGAGTGTTCTATAGTTTATTGTCTCAGGCTTTTTTACTTCACCGTAAGACCATGCACGGATATTGTCCGGCGATGCAAGCTTTATTTTAAGACTGGCGAAATCCTGAATGTCACGCATTATCGTTCTCCTTGTCAAAACCAGAACCTGCCTTATCGATCAGTTCCTGGTCTCTTTCAGTAAGGGCAATCTGTTTTCCCTTATCATCATAGATAGTGAAATCCAACGCAAGACCGCGAAGTTCCTGTACCAAAACGTTGAATGATTCCGGAACTCCGATTGGAGCACTTGGATCACCCTTTACAATTGATTCATAAACTTTAGAACGGCCGTTCATATCATCGGACTTGATTGTCATCATTTCCTGAAGTGTATTGGCTGCACCGTAAGCTTCAAGAGCCCAAACTTCCATTTCTCCAAGACGCTGGCCTCCGAACTGGGCTTTTCCTCCCAACGGCTGCTGTGTAACAAGAGAATAAGGACCTGTTGAACGGGCATGCATCTTGTCGTCAACAAGGTGGTGAAGCTTCATAAAGTAAATTACACCGACAAAAATCGGGTTAACGAAAGTTTCACCGGTAAATCCGTCATGAACAAGCTGCTTACAGTCAGAACTAAGTCCTGCTTCCTTAAGCTTTTCGGCAATCTGCTCCTGTGAAGGTGTCTGGAAAGCCGGGGAATTATAGAATTCATTCAGAACAAGACCTGCACGGCCAAGTTCAGATTCCATAATCTGTCCGATATTCATACGTGAAGGAACACCAAGCGGGTTAAGACAAACATCAAGCGGGGTACCGTCATCAAGGTAAGGCATGTCTTCTACAGGAAGAATTCTTGCAACAACTCCCTTATTTCCGTGGCGTCCGGCCATCTTATCACCAACAACAAGCTTTCTCTTGTCGGCAATAACAACTTTGACTACTTCATCAACGCCAGGGTTAAGTTCGTCGCCTTCTGTTCTCTTGAGACGCTGGATGTCAATTACAACACCCTGAACTCCGTGCGGAAGACGAAGTGAAGTATCGCGTACTTCTTTTGCCTTTTCACCGAAGATTGAATTCAACAGTTTGAATTCCGGAGTTGTCTCTGTTTCACTCTTTGGAGTTACTTTTCCAACAAGAATATCTCCTGAGCGAACTTTTGCACCTACACGGACAATACCTTCTGCATCAAGATTATCGAGTGTCTTTTCTGCAGTATTCGGAACATCGCGCGTAATCTTTTCAGGACCAAGCTTTGTTTCGCGGATTTCTGTCTGGAACTCATGAATATGTACTGAAGTGTACATATCTTCTTTTACAACACGCTGGCTGATAAGAACAGCATCCTCGTAGTTGTATCCATTCCACGGAACGAATCCGACAAGAATATTTCTTCCGAGTGCAAGCTCACCGTTGAAAGTAGCAGGTCCGTCTGCAAGAACGTCACCCTTCTTTACTTTTTCGCCAACCTGAACAGTCGGTCTCTGGTGGTTACATGTATCACTGTTTGTTTTCTGGTACTTAAGGAGAGGATACTCATCAAGTTCACCGGCCTTTGCACCTGTCGGTTTAACCTTTACAAGGTCACTTTCTACCCAGACTACTTCTCCATCGCGTTTTGCCTTGATAAGAACACCAGAATCATAAGCAGTCTTCTGTTCCATACCTGTACCTACATGAGGAGGTTCCGGGAAAAGAAGAGGAACTGCCTGACGCTGCATGTTACAACCCATCAAAGCACGGTTAGCATCGTCGTGTTCAAGGAACGGAACAAGAGAAGCCGAAACAGAAATTACCTGACGTGGAGAAACATCCATGTACTGGATATCCTTCGGAGAACGGCTGGTATAGTCACCGCGCTGGCGGCATGAAACCAGATCAGTCGGGAAAGATCCGTCGGGCTTCATGCCTTCTGTAACCTGTCCGATAGAATACTTGTCTTCGTCCATAGCTGAAAGGTAATCAACTTCGTTTGTGGCCTTTCCGTCAACAACACGACGATACGGTTCTTCGAGAAATCCATACTCATTGACGCGTGTAAAGATAGCGAGTGAAACAATAAGACCAATGTTCGGTCCTTCAGGAGTTTCAATCGGGCACATACGTCCATAATGTGTGTAGTGAACGTCACGAACTTCGAAACCTGCACGGTCTCTTGAAAGTCCGCCCGGTCCCAAAGCATTAAGACGGCGTTTGTGTGTAAGTTCGGCAAGCGGATTACACTGATCCATAAACTGTGAAAGCTGTGATGAACCAAAGAACTCTTTTATAGAAGAAACAATTGGTTTTATTGAAATAAGATCCTGTGGCTTAAGTGTCTCAGTTTCTTTAAGATTCATTCTGTCTTTGGCAATGCGTTCCATGCGGGCAAATGCAGTCTTGAACTGATTTGTAAGAAGTTCTCCTACAGAACGTACGCGGCGGTTACCAAGGTGATCAATATCATCAAGAGGTTCATCGCCTACATAAATTTCTATAAGATGCTTCATAGTCTGAATAATATCTTCCTTTATAAGGGTAAGATCATCAACAGGCTCGGCATAGTCAAACTTTTTGTTAAGCTTGTAACGTCCAACGCGACCCAAATCATAGCGACGAAGGCTAAAGAACATGCTTGTAAGATCTTTTTCGGCAGCCTCAACAGTAATAGGCTCTCCCGGCATAAGAACAGCATAAACCTTGGAAATACAGTCTTCCTTTGAAGGCTCATCTGTAGCATTGGCTCCGTCCTTAACAAAGATAATTTCTTCACGCTCAAAGCAGTTAACAATCATCTCACTGTCAAGTGAAGGATTTCTTTCTTCCTTGCTTTCGGGATGTTTTTTTGCATTGAACTTGATTACAGAAATCTTCTTTACGCCATTTACAACAAGATCATCTATGTCATGGGGGTGAAGTTTTTCACCCGCGCGGAACAATCTGTTTTCTTCGCCTGTAGACTCATCTTTTACAACAACAGCATCTGCAAGAACTTTTCCTACAAGTTCATCACGCTTTGCTGAATCAGAAGGAACATCAACTTCTTCTGTAAGATAGAAGCAGCGGATTATTTCTTCACGGGTTGAATATCCAAGTGCACGAAGGAAAATAGTTCCCAAAATCTTCTTTTTGCGGTCGATTTTTGCGTATATAAGTTCTTTTTTCTGGTCAATTTCAAATTCGAGCCATGATCCGCGGTACGGAATAATGCGGCTGGAATAAACATTTTTCTCATGCTGGAAAATAACTCCAGGAGAACGGTGAATCTGGCTTACAACTACACGCTCAGCTCCGTTAATTACGAAGGTTCCGCGGTCTGTCATAAGAGGGATATCACCCATATAAATATCTTTCTGAAGAATCGCTCCAGATTCCTTGAAGTTAAGATTGATGCGTGCCTTAAGCGGAACAGCATAAGTCAATCCCTTCTTCTTACATTCAAGTTCGCTGAACTTTATGTTGGCATAATCCAACTCATAAAATTCATATTCGAGAGTCATGTCGCCGGCAGGACTTTCAATCGGGAAAGTCGAAGTGAAGACTTCCTGAAGCCCCTGATTCAATAACGGCTCATTTTTATCCAGTCTTTCTTTCTGAATGAATTCCTCGTATGAAGAAAGCTGAATGTCGATAAGATTGGGAAGTTCCATGAAATCCTGGATATCTTTTCCAATATACTGACGTACAATCTTTTTGCTCTTTGCGAACATCAAATACCTCTGCGGTGTTAAAAACTGGTACATCCGGAACTGCTACAAGCAAAAACTTTGCTCAGCACAAGAACCGGTGTCCTGACAGACGTTTCAGTCCGTTTGCAGAAAGGGCGCGTCACTTCTTCTGACTAATGGTGTTTTATGACGCCTAAAGCTTCAGGAAAGATACAACTTCCCTGAAGCTTGATTTTCAAGTTTTGAGTAATCAACCCCGGCAAGCCGGGATCATATTATGTAAATCTTGATGCGTTAAAGCGAACAAATTATTTCTTGCTTGCCTTTCCGCCGGCTGCTTCGATGTCAGCAACGATCTTGTCAGCATCAGCCTTGGAAACACCTTCCTTAAGAACCTTCGGTGCGCCTTCAACAAGAGCTTTTGCTTCACCAAGTCCAAGACCTGTAATTGCGCGAACAGCCTTGATAACTGCAATTTTCTTTGCAGCGTCAACTGACTCGAGTGTTACAGTGAACTCTGTCTGCTCTTCAGCAGCAGCTGCAGGACCAGCAGCAGCAACAGCAACAGGAGCTGCGGCAGAAACGCCGAACTTTTCTTCCATTGCCTTTACGAGATCAGCGGCCTGCTGAACTGTCATGTTTGCGATTGCTTCAAGAATTTCATCATTTGTGAGAGCTGCCATATTGTCTTCTCCATAAAATAAATTACGTTCCGCTACAGAAAGAAACAAACCATTTCTTTTTATCTGTATGACGGGTATACCGGACCATCCCGGTATATATCTGCGGACAGTCGACAGCTATGAAGCCTGACCGCAGTTACAAAAAGAACCTTTACCGTGCTTACTCAGCAGCAGGTGCAGGTGCGGCTTCAGCAGCAGGTGCCTCAGCAGCGGGTTCAGATGCAGGTGCCGCTTCTGCAGCAGGAGCACTGTCTCCCTCGTTCTGTTTCTTTTCAACATATGCCTGCAATGTTCCGGCAAGTTTGCGTGCAGGACCATTGATAGCAGACATAATCATAGCAATAAGCTGCTTCTTTCCTGGGAGCTTTGAGAAAGCTTCGATCTTTGCAGCATCATAAAGTTCGTTTTCTACCCAAGCGCCCTTTACTACGAGAGTAGGAGCTTCTTTTGTGAAATCGAACATTACTTTTGCAGCTTCGTTAGCTTCTTCACCAACCATAGCAATTGCTGTTGGTCCTGAAAGATATTCAGCTACAGCGTCGTTCTTCATTTCGTCGAAAGCTACGCGGGCAAAAGTGTTTTTAATAACCTTAAGCTGTGCGTTCTTTTCGCGAAGTGAATGGCGAAGCTTTGTAATCTGCTCTACAGAAAGTCCGCGGTAGTCAATAAAAATAAAATTGCTGTAACTGCTGAGTACTTTCTTAGCATCTTCAATAGCAGCTGTTTTTGCAGCCTGGAATTTCTTTGCCATTATAGCCATTATTCTTCCTCCTTGAAGTCTACCCAAACGCCAGGACCCATAGAAGAACTAATGGACACAGAGCGTACGAAACCAGCCTTTGCATCTGCGGGCTTCTTGCGTTCAAGTTCAGTAAGGAATGTAGAAACGTTTTCTGCGGTGTCTTTTGCATCCATAGAAACCTTTCCTACCGGAATGTGTACTACTCCGCCCTTGTCGGCACGGAATTCTGTACGACCCTTCTTGAGTTCTGCAACAGCCTGTGCGATGTTGGGAGTAACAGTACCTGTCTTTGGGTTAGGCATAAGACCCTTGCGGCCCAAAACCATACCAAGACGACCAACATCCTTCATCATGTCAGGAGTAGCTACAGCAACGTCAAAGTCGAGCCAGCCGCCCTTTACCTTGTCGATGTACTCTGTTGAACCTGCATATGTGGCACCAGCTTCCAAAGCTTCCTTTACACGATCTTCCTTACAGAAAACAAGAACGCGCTTTTCACCGGTAAACTGATGGGGGAATACGAGTGTATCACGAACAGTCTGATTCTTCTCAAGGCGAAGAGTTACAGAAAGTTCTACAGTCTCGTCAAACTTTACGTAGTGAAGATCCTTCACAAGCTGACAAGCTTCTGTAACACCATAGTGCTTTGTTACATCGTACTTTTCCAATGCTGCGAGGTATTTCTTTCCGTGCTTCATTATTCAGCCTCCACTTCTACACCCATACTGCGTGCAGTACCGGCGATAGTTTTCTTTGCAGCCTCAATATCATTTGCATTAAGGTCAGGAAGCTTCTGAGCTGCGATTTCCTCAAGACTCTTGCGTGAGAGAGTTCCTACCTTGTCGCGAAGCGGATTGCCAGAACCCTTCTGAATTCCGACAGCCTTCTTGATAAGAACAGCTGCTGGCGGTGTCTTAAGAATGAATGTGTAAGATTTATCCTGATATACAGTGATAACTACAGGGATGATAAGTCCCTTTTCCATGCTCTTTGTTCTGTCATTGAATTCCTGCACGAACTTAGGTGCTGAAACTCCATGAGGTCCAAGAGCTGGTCCAATTGGCGGGGCCGGCGTTGCAGATCCTGCGGGACACTGCAGTTTGATGATTGCCGTAACCTTTTTTGTGGCCATATTGTATCTCCTTAAATTGGTGTGGGTGTCCGTAAAGCCGGTACCCTAGCGAAGCGCCTATGTCCAACGGACTTACACTTCTCCCAAAATTAGAAAAAGGTGTATCCACAGAGGATCACCGAATTCTCTCAAAGAACAAGACACAAAAGCCCACCACATGAATAGCGGCAGGCCGTGCTGAAACAGATTATATTTTCTCTACCTGAAGAATATCGACTTCTACAGGTGTTGCGCGTCCAAAAATCTGAACATTGACACGCAACTTGTTTTTTTCTGCATTAACGTCTTCTATCGCACCGCTAAAACTTGCGAAAGGACCTTCTGTAATCTTAACCTGGTCTCCAATCTCAAAGTTCTGCTTGATACGGACTGACTTTTCGCCCTTAAGCTCGCCTGCAGCCTGAAGAAGATTTTTTGCTTCATCGGCAGAAATCGGACGGGGACGTTCTGAAGGATTTGTTCCTACAAAACCTGTAACACCCTGAATACGGCGAATCTGCGCACATGTATCCTTCCAACCGACCTGAGGAAGATCCATCTCTATCATGATGTATCCTGGAAGAATCAGATTGTTGCGGGTATGTTTCTTACCATTGCGTACATCTACAACTTCTTCTGTCGGAACTTTAATCTGAAGAACAACAGCAGGATCAAGTTTGTTTTCTGCCAGAAGTGTATTGAGCGTACGATTGATTTTTTGTTCGTAACCTGTATATGTATGAAGGATATACCAGCTTCTTGCCATCAGTCTGTCCTACCTAGAAAATAAGACGCAGACCTTCTGTAAACAACCAGTCAAGAAGGCCAAGAATAAGAGCAACAACAATAGTAGAAATGAAAACAACTTTTACTGAAGAAAGAACTTCGCTACGGGTAGGCCACACAACTTTCTTTAATTCACCTACACACTCTTTGCAAAACTGTCGAATCTTACCCATTTTCATCCTCTATATCTTGAAAATTTTACAGGCCAGGCAGGACTCGAACCCGCGACAACCGGTTTTGGAGACCGGGACTCTACCAACTGAGCTACTGACCTAGATATAACAAGATCTTCTCTATTGAAAAGACCGTGGTATAAGTTTTTATTTTGCCTTTGTTTCTTTGTGCAGAATTTCCTTGCGGCAGAACGGGCAATACTTATTCTTTTCAAGTTTACCGGTGATGTTTTTGCGGTTCTTGTATGTTGTATAATTCTTGCGCTTGCACTCCGTGCACTGTAAGGCTATGATTTCTACGGCTGACTTTTTCTTGCTTGCCATGACCTTGCTCCTTAAAAATTTTATTGAAAGCTCCCGAGCGGAATCGGACCGCTGACCTCATCGTTACCAACGATGTGCTCTACCGACTGAGCTACAAGAGCGTTACAATATGCGTTTTGTTACTATACAGAAATTAAAACTTTATGTCAATATAAACATCGTTCAAACAGACATAAATTCAATAAATATCTGGAATTCGGGCTTATTTTGAAGCTTCCTGGGTAAGAAGCGAACCTGCAGGAACAGACTTTGTTACCCAAGTATTTCCGCCTATGACACTTCCCTTTCCTATAATTGTTTCACCGCCAAGAATTGTTGCGTTTGCATAAATTGTCACATTGTCTTCTATAGTTGGGTGACGCTTTTTGTCCATAAGCTCTTTTTTTACACTAAGCGCACCGAGCGTAACGCCCTGGTAAATTTTGACATTGTTACCGATAACACATGATTCTCCGATAACTACACCTGTTCCGTGGTCAATAAAAAAACTTTCACCTATTGTGGCACCCGGGTTTATGTCGATTCCGGTTTTTCCGTGCGCATATTCACTCATTATTCTGGGAATAACAGGAACGCCACTTTTGCAGAGAAAATGCGCCACCCTGTAAACTGAAATTGCTTCAAGTCCGGGATAGGAAACTATTACTTCTTCATTTGATTTTGCGGCCGGATCACCTGCAAAGGCTGCCTGTACGTCAAGGCCGATTTTTCTGCGGATTTCGGGAATTTCTTCTATTAATGCAATGGAAGCCTGTTCGGCAAGGTTAAAACAGTGCGACTGTTCAACAGCATCATCACGCACGATGAAAAAAAGCGCTTTTTTTATTTCGCGGGTAAGCATTCCGACTATGCGGTTTACACGGGCGCCGGTTACAAATTTGAGCGTCATGGAATCCAGACTTTCATCTACTCTGTAACCGGGGAAAATAAGGGACTGAATATCCTGAAGAACATTTATTACATTCTGGCGGTTGGGGAAATTTGCAGCTTCATCAAGGTTGATTCCGCCGTATTTCTGATAAGATTCAAGAATCTGCTCTACAGCATTGTCTATTTTACTCATGCGATTGCCCCCACGTAAAAAAAATAGAGGCGCCAAATGATAACATCACCCGGCGCCTCTACCGTGTGGTTTCCCACACATCGGAGAGAGTTTATCAGCTTATTTACAAGCTGGTTATAATTTAACACAACACTAATAAAATGTCAAGTTTTTGTTGACATTCAATAATTCAAAATAATTCAAAAGCGATAAATGCTTTAACTTGACAGAAAATATAATATAATATTAAATATAAAAAAAATGTTAGGAGAGGTTTTTATGAAATCCCTTAAATTCATAATTTTATTTTTATCGTTTCAATTGTCTGTAAGCTGCTCTGGTCTTTTGACACGATTTGATGCACCTTATTCACCAATAACTGATATTAGTGCATCTTTGTCTTTTGATAATATTACAAATCAGGGTTTTATGGGCGGTTCTTTACCATTTAGCGCTAAGAATATTTCCTCTAGCCCTTTAAGAGAAAATGCTTTTATTGCTGTAAGATTGGGCACAGTAAAAAGAACTGATATTGATAATACTCAGAGCGTTTTTGAAGATATTCCAGAAGAAGCATGTTACGGTATAATAAAAATAAAAGATATTAATACAAAAAATCTTTCTTTTTCCTGTCAATTCTTTGATGCTGATAAAAATATTTCTTCAATAAAAGAATTTTCAATTAAAGAAAACCAAAGTGTTGATATTAATAATGATGGTTTTCAGGATTTATCATTTTACAAATCAACTGATAAAAGAATTGGATTTGAAAATGCTATGTATTTAACATTCAATAGCTCCCAAGAAAATAAAAAAACAACTATGTTTGCTGTTCTTACGGAACAATATCCAAATTCAGATTATCCAGGTGGATTAATCGGTATTAATCCGAGTGGTAATTTTATTTTATCCAAATATACAACTTCTGGGGAAAGATCTGTATTGGGCTCTTTCAGAACTGGAGACTATGTTCTTGATTCTGTTGAAGGTACATATAAGAAAATTAATTGTTTAGATTTTACAGGCAGTTCAAGAGAAGTTTTAGATACAGAATTAGAAAGTATTGATGAATGTGCATCAGGTATTTCATATTTATTTGATTCAAAAGAATTTATAGATGGTTATGACTCAGATTTACTTCTAAGTAATCTTAGTATTATTTTAAAATTACAAACACTATATAATGAAAAATCTTCAATAGATAACTTAAACTCAATTTTAAGAGAGCGTAACTTGCTTCAGAAATTATTAGAAGCTGGGCTATTCGAAGATAATGTTGATGATGTACAAGAAATTATTAATGAAATATATGCATACTCAGAAACAGAATTGATTCACTTAAATAGAAGTTTTATAGAATTACTTTACCCAGAATTATGTCCTAAGTTAGTTGTTTCTTCAAATATCTATACTGAGATTATTCCTTTAGCGAGTGTAAAGTTTGGATCGTCTGAAGAAGAAACCTCTTGTAGTGATTATATTAAATCGCGAAGTGCATTAACAGCAAATGAATATGAAATAGAGAAAGCTGCTTTGTATTCAAAGTATAAAAAATATATTGAAGTAAAAAAACAGGAGATTACATTGCCAAAAAGTATTCCTGTTGGCAAAGGTAGTGTAAATATTGTATTTACAAATTCCTACTTAGCAATTGGAGTTACAGGTAGCTTTAATTCAACATGGGGTAGTGTTAAGTCAACGGTTAAAGGATGTGTTTATATAACAGCCGATACTAATATTGATGCAGATGTTTCTTATGAAAGAGATTTGTTTAACCCAAATTACAGGATTGAATATCCAATACAACTTTATGGTCCTGTTATTCTTTCCCTTTCTGCAAATGTGGGTATTTCTGTTCCTTTGAAGATAAATGTATCAGAATCAAAAAAATTAAATTACAGAGCAACTTTTACAGGCTTGTATGAAGCTGGATTTGATGTTGGTTTAAAATATGGAGTAAATTGGAAAAAAGCTTGGTTCGTTAGCATTCCAAAACCATATGCAGACTGGTCAGGTAGAAAACTTTGGAATGCAGATACAATTTCTTTTTCTTCATCCCAGCAGAAGGAGTCTGTTACACATGAGCGATCTTATGCGAGAATTGGAGCTAAAGCATATGCTTCTTTTGGTGTAGATATATCAAAAATTGTATGGGGAGATATTACTGCTAGTACAGGAATTTATTCTCAATTTGATTTAATTTACCTAAATTCATATTTAACCGGAAAAGCAACAATTACCCCTGAATTGAATCTGGCAGCTAATGCTTTTATAGGTATAAAAGATATTCCTTTTATAGGCCAATTGGGTAAAAGTTGGTCATACGATATTTATAAATATAATAAGCCAATGGCAAGTTATACTTTATTTAATACTAAAGTTTCAGATTTGAAATGAGGCAGTAGAAGAAATTATGAAAATGCATTTTATTTTTCTACTACCATTCTTGTTTTTTTCATGTTCTACTTTCAAAACATTGGATAAAACCATTTACATACCAAAGAACTCTGTATCTTATGGAAATATTTGCAATAAATCGAGCCAAAATATTTCCGGAGAAAATGATATTTTGTATGAAGGTAAGTTAAAGCCTGCGTGGAGTTCTTCATTAATCTATTTGAATATTGCATATTCGAATGATATAGATGCAAAAAAATGGACTGGTACTGTTGTTTCCGATGAAAATGAAAAAAATATCGAAGTAACGTTTTGGCATAATCTGAGCAAAACTTCAAAACGAAAAATAAAAATTCTTAAAATAGAAGGATTTGATGATTTTCTTAAGATTGAGTGTCCAAAGTTGTCTGATGATTACTTATATAGTAAAAACTTTCCACAGACTGTGTTTAGTTTCAAAAGTAATAATAAGAAGTATTCTGTTAAAATGACTAAAATAAAGATACCGGCAATACAAACGGAAGGTGTTTGTAACGAAACAGATACTTTCTTATTACCAGAACAGGTTTTTATTATTCAAAATTCCCGCAATGAAGTTTTGGCTCAATTTACAGAATTTGGTTTTCAATTATTTTCTGAAAATGATTTCGAAAATGGTATTTGCAAAGATGTAATTGAGTTTTGCATGATTTTACGGGATATCTGTAAAAAAGTGAGCGAATTGTAATCACAGATTCTTTATTCTCTGCTTGCCTTCAACAACCTGTCTCATAACTTCTACTTTGTGTTCATCCATATAATTCATAGCTCCTTTATTATACCAAAAGTGTCAGAATCCCTTTCGGAATTTTTGGACAAAATCGCTTTTGAATTATTTTTTGAAGATCTTTTGTTGACATTTTAGAGAAAGACACGCAAACTGGGAAAAATGAAAAACAAGCGCTTTTATATTATGGATTTTGTGGCCGTAGCGGTTTTTCTTGCCCTGTTTGCAGTAGTTTTTGTAAATGCACGTAGAAATTCCGGCAGCAATGACACGGTTTATATTCAGGCTGGGAAAAACACATACGCATATTCCCTTAAAAAAGACGGAATCTACTCTATTCCCGGTAAAATCGGCGACTCTGTAATTGAAATTTCCGGTGGAACAGCACGGTTCGCCGATTCCCCCTGTGAAAATAAAAGTTGCGTACTTTCGGGAAAAATTTCACACGCAGGTGAATGGGCTGCCTGTCTGCCGAACGGAATTTCCATAAGAATAGACGGGTCGCAAAAAGATTTGGACGCTACTGCAAAATAGATTATATTGGAATACGGTTATCTGTGGAGGATTTAATTGGCAAAAAAGAAAGGCTCTGTTTTTTACAAATGTTCTGCGTGCGGTTATTCACAGCCGGGATGGTTAGGACGCTGCCCTGAATGCGGTGAATGGAATACCCTTGAAGAATGTATTGTTGACCCCAATGCTGCCGGTACTGCTGTTCATGACAAAGATTCTGCGGTAAAGGCAAAACCTGTTCCTATGGGAAAAATACAGATTCAGGATGACGGAAGAATTTCTACTGGAAATGCAGAATTTGACAGGGTACTTGGAGGCGGTGCTACAAAACGGAGTGCTGTTCTTATAGGAGGTGAACCCGGAATAGGCAAGTCAACGCTTCTTTTGCAGACTGCCGCCGGAATTGAGACTAAAGGACGCATTCTTTATGTGTCTGGAGAAGAGTCTGCTTCCCAAATTAAGGGACGGGCTGTAAGACTAGGGCTGCAGGTTGATTCCGTGGAAATTTTATGCACGATGCGGCTTGAAGATATTCTTGATGCCCTTGACCAGATTAATCCTTCTGTTGTTATCGTTGATTCCATTCAGACTGTTTATTCTGTACAGGCCGGTATTGTTCCGGGTACTGTAAGCCAGCTTAAGTACTGCTCGAACGAACTTATCGGCTGGGTAAAGGAAAGGGACAGCGTGCTTTTTATGACGGCACATGTTACCAAAGACGGACAGATTTCGGGTCCCAAAAGTCTTGAGCATATGGTAGACACCGTGATTTCTTTTGAACGCAGTGGTGATGAATTCAGATTTTTGCGGGCGCAGAAAAACAGATTCGGGTCGGTGGATGAACTTGGTATTTTTGAGATGGACAGTGACGGTCTCAAATGTGTTGCAGACCCGAGCGCGCTCTTCATTACACGTCGTGAAGGCGGGATTCCGGCAGGAGTAGCATGCGTTCCGGTTTTTGAAGGAAGCCGCGTATTTATCGTAGAAATTCAAGCTCTTACTGTTCCCGCCAAATCTTCTTTGAACCGCGTGTACAGTGAAAAAATAGACAGCGCGCGTGTCAGCAGAGTGGCAGCGGTTCTGGAAAAACGGGCCGGTATGAAGTTTTCGGACCAGGACATTTACATCAATGTTGCGGGAGGAGTACGGCTTACCGAAAGTGCAATTGATGCAGCGCTGGCAGCCGCACTGTATTCCGCAAGGACAGATCTGCCGCTTCCTGAAAAAACGCTGGTTGTAGGAGAGCTGAGCCTTGCAGGAGAGATTCGTCCTGTTACAAAGCTACGCCAGCGTGTAAAGACAGCTGCAGAACTTGGGTTTGACAGAATTATAGCCCCGGAAAAAGAACTGGGTTCAGTCCGTGCAGAAAATATCAAAGCCCTCGTTAAGCTTTTGTTTGCCAAGGGCTCATGAGTTTATTTTGTAAAAACAGCAAAAATTTTGTCAAAGAAAGATGATATTACTGCGACAAAACTTGCTCCGGCTGCAAAAGTTCCCACAGAACTTCCTAAAGAAGACAGAATAAACACCAGCAGCACACGGAGTATTCTGTTGCGGTAAAAGCCTTTTACCGAAGTGGCATCTTCCTGAAGAAGTTCCATGTCCGAGACTTTGGGTTTGCATACTACTGCCTGAACAATGCCCGAAACGATTCCGATTCCTATAAACGGACACAAGGACGTAAGCGGTGCACCCACAAAAGACACAAGGACTGTAAGGGGATGTCCTCCGGCTGCAACTGCTCCTATGGCTGCCAGAATTCCGTTCCACAGTACCCACGAACCGAACATTTTCATGCCGGCCTGTCTTCCGCCGAATACAAAGCCGCAGACTATAAGCGCAACAATGAGCACGGGAATTATCCACGATGCTATTTTTGAACCAATTTTTTTTTGCGGAACAGTTTCTATGGCCGAACAGTCTGCACTTTCACTTCCGGCGGCCAGTTTCTGAAGATGAGCCTGCACTCCGCCAAGATGCCCTGCGCCCAATACTGCAAGCACGGTTGTTCCGGGTGAAGTCCATATTTTTGATGCAAGGTATTTGTCGCGCTCGTCAATAAGCACTTCTTTTACTGCAGGAAGATAGTCTGACAGGTCGCGCATCATCGTGTCCATTTCGCTGGACTGCTTGAGGTTTTCTATTTCGCCGGGTGAAACTTCTTCTTTGGAAAAAGCGCTTGCAATAAGCATTGAAAGAAGCTTGCTCTTTCCCCAGAAGGAATTTTTTACCCAGGCGCGTCTTAACGTCACTGTAATCGGGCGGTCAACCATCGTAAGTGGAATTCCCATACTGCGTGAAGTTTCTATTGCAGCAAGCATTTCGTCACCGGGTTTTACTCCTGCATTCTGTCCCATGCGCTTCTGGTAGCCTGCAAGAACAATATTTGCGAGCATAAGAAAGCCCATTTTGTTTTTGAGGACTTTTATAATGTCCATCTTGCGCCAGGATTCGGGGTCTTCGAGATTTTTGAGGCGATTTTCGTCCAATTCCACGGCTACCGAGTCGGGCTTTATGTCAGTAACGGCTTTTTTTACTTCTTCTATACTTTCTGAAGAAACATGCGCCGTTCCAACAAGAATTATTTTCTTTTCACCGAATTCAAGATGCTTTTGAGTTGCTGTATCTGCGGAATTATTCTGTTCCATTTTCTTTTATGCTCCATTCCGCCAGTCTATACTCAAAAAACATAGGCGAATTCATTTCTACGACTTTTGTATAATATTCTTTGGCGGCTTCTTTTCCTCCAAACATATCATAAAAAAGCCCCAGATAGAAGTACATTTTGCCGCGCAGGTTTCTGTTCTTGAGGGCTGCAATTCTTTGCGGAAGGGGCATTTCACCGGCTTTGTCATGATAAACACGCAGCATTGTGTATTCAATTGTATTTCTGTCCATTACACGCAGGGCCTGGTTGCTGAAATTGCGTGCCTCAATGTCGTTTCCTTCCATATAATAGCAGTACGTAACCATAAGAGGATAAGACACGTTGGCAGGATTTTTCTTATAGCATTCCTCGAAGGAAGCGCGGGCAGTACTCCACTGTTTTTCATGCAGGGCAAGAACGCCAAGACTTTCGTGTGCAAAATAGTATTCCGGGTTCAGTTCCACAACTTTTTTGTAGTCGGCAAGTGCCTGCGGGAACATATTGCGCTCGTCATAAAGTCCCGCGCGGTATGCGTAGGCCAGAAAATAGCCACTTTCTATCTGAATTGCTTGTGTCCAGGCTTCTTCGGCTGCATCGTAATGGCCAAGATAGCGTTCGTACATTCCGTAATCCATGAAGTAATCGTACTGGGTCGGATCTTTTTCTATTGCAGTTTTTGCATAGTCAGACGCAATTTTGTATTCATTGTTTGCAGCTGCAATTTTACCAAGATAAAGATATGCGGGTGCGTAATCAGGATTTTTTTCCAGAAGCTTTTCGAGGGATTTTTTTGCAGAATCGTCATTTTCGAGATAGTATTCTGTCTGGCCCAACCCGAACAGTGCGTCTTCGTTGTCTGAATCTCTGGCGAGCGCACGGTTGTAATAGGTTTTGGCAAGTTTGTAATTGCGCTTCATAAATGCATCTCCGGCAAGCTCGACATTGGCTCCGGGATTGAATTTGTCCTTTGCGATAATGGCGGCTATTTTGCGGCTGCGCTCGGCGGAATTTCCGGTTTTTTTGGCAATTATGGCAGACAGTTCCATTACGTCGGTGTTGGAAGGGTCAATTGCAGAAAGTTCGTCGCACAAAGCCTTTGACTCTGGAATTTTGCCGGCACTAAAATAAACGGATGCCTTTAAAAACAGAAGATCGTAATCAGAAGCAAATTCTTGTGGAAGGGTGTCGTAAAGTGCAAGAGCTGCATCAAAATCGTTTTTTTCAAGACAGGAGCTCAGTGATTCAAGAAAGTCCATCTTTGTAAATGTCTTTTTTTTACTGACGGCGGGTTTTTCTTTTACTGCTGGAACTTCTGCTTCTTTTGAAGGCTGTTCTGCAAACTGTTCTTCCTGCACTTTGCCTGTTGTAGCACAGGAAAATATAAGTGCACATGCTGCTACGGCACAAATCATTTTTACGGCACGCAATGCCGGTTTTTCCAATCTTTTCATAATTCCCCACAAAAACAGGCGCTTATTATTGCATTTTGTATCTTTAGAATATAGAATAAACAAAATGCGTAAACATCCTGTAAGAAAGTTTTTAGGACTCACAGTCCTTTATGCCGCTATTATTGTCGGCATTTTTGTACTTCAGTTTAAGAGTGAATCAATAATTTCAAAAGCAATAGGTCCTCTGCACATTTCAATTGCACAGACGGAATCAGATACCAATGTAACTGAACTCAAAAACCAGTTCAAGGTTACATTCAAAGGCATTTCTTTTTCTGCAGATGACGAAAATCCTGTTGTAGCAAAGACAGATGAAAATTCCGCAGGTGAAAAGCTTGTTCTGAAGTCCTTTGACGAAACTTCACTTTCTGCCTCCTTTACCTTTAACGACGGAACTGTTCTTACTTTTCACACATCAAAAGCTGATTCTGACGGGGAACTTTCTGTTTCTGCAAGAATTTCTGATAAGTTCAGCTCTATTGAGGTTCCGTACAAACTTTCAGGAAACCTGACTTCGGAAAAACTTTCAAAAAGCCATGCACTTCTTACTGCAAAGAAAGGATTTTTTATGCTGACTGCACACGATATTCTTGACAATACTGTTCAGTTTACAAAAAAAGACTCTGTGGCCATGTTTGTTACCTACGACCCGTCAAAGAGATTCTCTTATTCTACTGTAGTCGGTCTTGAAGGAACAAGCCGCGCTTCATTTGATGCAGAAGCCAGGCGTGCCCGCGACAAATTCCTGTCTGAAACAGAGGCAATTCTTAAGACTTCGGCGGCGGACAGTCTGTCTGAAAGTGCAGTTACCGCTTATGTTGCAGAAATGGCTTCACGCGACAGGTACAACGAGGCGATTGATTCTGTTCCAGAGTCGCTCAGAAGAGAAAACCACAGAACTTATGTTTCGGCGCCTTTCTTTAACACACTTGCAGTAATGAACAGAAGCCTTGTTGTTCAGACTGAACAATATTCTTCCATGACGGCAAGTGCTGTTACGTCAAAAAATCTTGATATTTTCAATATAGACGGAATTTCTGACTTTATTATACGCGAAAAGAAAAAGTCCAGAATCACAAACCTTCTTTCTTTCCCGGCACAGATGGCAGACTTTAAGCCGACTGTTGTTCAGGCTGCGGGAATTCTTAACGTTTACGCTGATTTGTATAAAAACGATGCTTCTGTTGCAGCACTTCTTGAGCCGGTTCTTGCAAAATGCCTTGATTCAATTGCGCAAGCCTGTTCACTTGAAAACGATGCCGTTAAGATCAACAACAACGGTACGGCACTGTCGGTAAGGCAGACTATAGAAGTCGGAAATGCTCTTGCAAAATACGGAGACGTTTCTTCAAAGAATGAATATACGCAGACAGGCTACCTTATTATGAACAAGGCACTTACTGCAGGACTCAATGTAGAAACGGCGGCTTCTGTTTACCATATTCTTGCAGAATCCAATTTCTATTACCCGCACACGCAGATTCTGGGTTACTACGGGAATACTGCAGTCTGGGCCTGGACATGTGCAAGAAATATTTCTTACAGAATCGATGCTGAAAATATCGTAAATATTGACATTGACTTTCCACAGGGACTTACGAACCACATTATTTTTAACGGAGTTCCGACTTTCCACGGAAAGATTGAAATTCAGGGCCAGATGTTCAGAACAGACCCGCGATTTGAAACATACAATTCTTCGGGTTATGTTTACCAGACAAGCACGCAGTCACTTCTTCTGAAATCACGCCACAAGTCGTCAAAAGAGACGGTGCGCCTTTTCTGCGACCCGACGGATTCTTTTTCTAATTGATTCCCTTATCTGAGCTGAAGGGTTTCGCCTGAAGTTTCCATAAGTTCTGAAAACTCTTCGCGGGTGTCTGCCACAAGACTTGCAGCAAAATAAAGGGCTGTGACAGATTCTGTGGTAAGCGCACCCATAGGAACAGCACCTTCCCTCCATACCTGTGCTCCTGTTGCATACTCGCTGAAGTCAAGACGGCGTTCCTGCTGGGATGTACAGTAGAAGGAACAGCCACATTTCTTTCCTTTTACAAGAAGATATTTGAGCGAATAGTCCGTACTTCTCATGTTTCCTGTTCCGCTGGCGTAAAGTTCCATAATTACACCGCTGATTTTCTGTGATTCTGCTGCCCCGGAAAACATTTCTTCAAGGCGGCTTGCTTTCATTCCCGGGTAAAGGCGCACGATTTCGAGCGAAGACGCTGCTTCGTTAAGAATTGCAGACATGGCTTCTTTTTCGGGAAGGCTTACTGACAGAAACTGGTGGCTGAGCGGCTCGTCTGAAGTAAATATCGGTTGGGGAAGGTTCCAGTTTTCGAAAGGACAGCCTTTTTTTCCAAGAAATTTGAGGTTAAGCGGGGAATAGATTTTACCGCCGCAGACTACATAAACACCGTTCTTTTTTTCACGCGCAGTTTTGACTGCAAGATTTACGTTTATCTTTGCCTCATCACTTTCTGACGGAAGAGTTTCTGAGGTTGTTATTACAAGCGGCACCTTTGATGCCCCGAACAACCAGAACAAAAGGGCTGCAGTATAGGACAGAGTGTCTGTTCCGTGTGTGACTACTATTCCGTTTGCCGTGCCTGATTCAATCTTTTCATGTATGGCCGCTATGAGTCTTGCCCAGTCTGCAGGTTCTGTTTCTTCACTGAGCATTGCACCTACGGAAGATATCTGTACCGGAAAGCTGTTGTTTTTTTCATCAAAAAGAGTGCGTATTTCTTCGGAGTTTCCTGCTTCTACAGAACCGTCGGGTCTTTTTCTTGCGCTTATTGCGCCGCCCATGGCAAGTACATAGATTACGTTTATGTCAAGAATTGACTTTATCATAGCCTTTACAGTCTGTGCGTCTGCTCTGCCGTATGTTTCTTTCATTACGCAGCCAGTAAGATATTCAAGGGGAGGCATCTGCCCCTGTCTGAGCGCTACCACACTTTTTTCGTTTTCTGAAAGGACTTTTTTTACAACAGGTTTGAGTTCTTTTTCTGAAAGGAGCGTCATTCCATCGCGTTCGGCTGCTTCAAGCGGATCTTCCCCTGTTTCAAACACATCTTTGAGAAGCTTTTTTGCCATTCCGCTGTTTATGCGGCCACTTTCGAACATTTTTATTACGTCGGCGAATTTTTGCGGCGTAAGTGCGCAGGTTTTTATTGAACGACGGCTCCTGTTAAGAAGGCGCATCAGTTCACCGGCCATCCAGTGGGCTATATTAAGCGGATCTGCACCGCAGGCGGCGGCCTGTTCGAAATAGTCTGCGCGGTCTTTTTCTGCACAGATGAACATGCTCCTTAAACGTGAAAGTCCGTACTGTACCCGGAGCCTTTCGCGTCTTGCACCGGGAAGTTCTACATCAAGGGAGCCTGACTGGGAGCATGTTCCAGTGTGAACTTCGACAGACGGTTCTACAACGGCAAATCTTTCCATGCACGGCTGTCTTTCCTGAAAAGATTCTGTCGTTCCGCACTCTTCTATCCAGAGACGGCTCTCGCTTGCAACCGTGCCGCCGCCTGAAAGAATTTCCTCTTGCCGCGACAGTTCGCTGTTAATGGCCTTGCGTACAAAGTTGAAGGAATTGAGGTTGCGGAGTTTTACTGTATACGACGGTTTTTGGGGATATTCCGCCATTGAAACATAGGCATTGCATCTTACCGCGGCTTCGCTCAGTTCAGGATTGACCACCTTGAGGTATGCAAGCAGCGTGTAAAGTTCCTGAAGAAAAAGTTCGGCTTCTTCGCCAAGTTCAAAGGCACTACTGGTACGGATTCTTATGCTGGGACATCCTGCGTAGGTCCAGTCCATGCGCGGTTTTGCCCCGCCCACACGCGTCAGGTGCCCGCTGTCTTCTTCTACCCTTACTTCTTCTATTTTTATGTGCTTTGATTTCTGGTGGAACATTATGTCCAGACCGCCACCCTGAGCTGCCCTTACAGAAAATCCGGTAAAATTGCGGTCATCTGGCGGCTCCTGAATGTTTCCGAGAAGTCTTTCCAGTGTTGAACTGCCTGTCATTGTTCCGCCCAGAGCTTCTACCAACGTGCGTACCCTGTGAAGCGTTGACGGTTCTATTTTAACTGAATTTATTTTGGGGGCAGAGTTGTTTTTGCGCAGAAAATCTGCCTTTACCGACAAAATATCTTTTTTTGCGCTATCCTCTGTAGTTGAAATAAATACTCCTGGAACAGAAGACAGCAATACTCTTACTTCAAGGTAAATAAAAGACTGGAACATAACAACCTTTTCCTTAAAAATCTAAAAAAAGCTTGCGAAATTATACCGTTTTTTTTTATTTTATGATATAATATTAAGTTGTATAAAGAATTTTTTTTACAAAAGTTTTTTCTCAGGAGCAAATGTGAACAAACGAGATTTCCCTAAAATCCATTTTTATGATCAGGATTTCGTAGATATTTATGACAAAACCTGGAACTGGCTAACCGACTACTGGATTGACCCTGTTTCGGGCGAGACTTCTCCTGACGGATATTTCATTTACCCTCTTAACGGAAAATTAGAGATGACCCAGACAGAAGCTATTTTCTCTTCGTTCTTTCTGGTCTATTCAAACAGGAATTATCCAGCCAACAAAAACATCGACTATTTTTACGCAAGGCAGGAAGAAAACGGCGCAATACGCTGCAAGTACGATGCCACTACAAACAAAGCGATTCCGGATCCAAAAAATCCTGAAGGTGTAGGTCTGCCTCTTTTTGCCTGGGCTGAATTCAACCTGTACCACAAAAGTGCAAACAAACGCAGAATACGTGAAGTAATGCCTGTCCTTCAGAAATACATGGACTGGATTGACAGAACATTCAAGCATCAGAACGGGCTTTATTCTGTTCCGGCAGAAGCTTCAAGCATGTTCAATTCACCGCGCAAGGGATGCTACTACCCGGTTGACTTCAACAGTTGCATGGCTATTAACGCAGCCCATATGTCGGCACTGGGAGATATTCTTAACGACAAGGATTTGAGCTTTCAGTACAAGAAAATGTACTTCAGCCTCAAGACAAGAATAAACAGCCTCATGTGGGACAATGAAACCGGCTTTTACCACGATCTGGACAAAAACGAAGCACGCCTTCCGCAGAAAACAATTGCAGGTTTCTGGCCTTTGCTCGCGGAACTTCCCAACGCAGACAGAGCTGATGTTCTTATTGCACACCTGAGCAATTCGCAGACTTTCGGCACAGATCATCCGTTCCCTACATTAAGCGCCGACAGTCCTGACTTCAAGGAAAACGGTGAAGGCTTCAAGGGCTCGGTTCTTGCACCGTTTAACTTTATGGTAATCAAGGGGCTCGAAAAGTACCAGCGCTATGCCTTTGCAAGGGAATGTGCAATACGGCACCTCTATTATATTCTTGAGGCGCTGAGTCCTGTCGATTCCAAGCAGAAGGGTGACCTTTACGAAGCCTATCTTCCGTGCAAGGAAGGTCCGGCCGCCTGCAGAAGTGATTCCGAATTCCCCAAAAGAAGATACCTTCACTACACAGGTCTTTCTACAATTGCCCTTATGATAGAAAACGTAATTGGCCTTAACATAAGTCTTCCGCGCAAAACTGTTGACTGGGTTATTCCCAATCTTGAAATAATGGGAATAGAAAAACTGTCACTCAAGCGCAATCTTATTACAATTCTGAGCAACAAGAGCAACCGCGGCTGGGAAATCCAGATGGAAAGCGAAAAACTCTATTACTTTACTATCAATATTCTTGACCAGAAGAAAAAGACACTTCCGATTCCGTCGGGCAAGTGTTCAATGCTTATAGACAAACTTTAATTCGGGAGGCCAGATTGCAGACTCCGCAGGCAGTTATTGAAATCGGCTCCACAGGTATACGTCTGTTGGTTGCAGAACCTGTGGAAGAGCGCACGGCAGACTCGGAACAGCCAGTTCAGAAAAAGTACAATATTCTCGACAGAAGTGAGTTCCCGGTAAATCTGGGGCGCGATGTTTTTACTGCAGGCTCAATTACCCGCGAAACATTGTTGGCGTGTCTACAGATTCTGAACAGATTCGGCGAGCAGCTTAAGGGCTGGGGAATTTCCAGACAGGAAACCATTGTTATTGGAACAAGCGCGGTACGTGAAGCAAACAACCGCGACCCCTTTGTTGACCGCATTAAGGTAAAAACCGGTTTTACAGTTCATGTTACCGACGGAATTGAAGAAAACCGTCTCATGTACATTGCCGTCACAGAATGCCTTAAAGACGAAAGCGTAAGTGTAAGGCAGAGCGATTCCATTATTCTTGAAATTTCAGGCGGCGCTACCGAAATGATGCTTATGGAAAAAGGGCGCATGGTCGGTGCACACAGCATGAGGCTGGGTACTGTCATTATTGAACAGCAGATACGCGCAATGCTTGGAAACATTGACGACGCACACCGTTTTATTGGCGAATTCATCAGAAACACAAAAAATGCCCTTAATACAGAGATGAATCTGGACAAAGTGCAGCAGTTTATTGCCCTGGGAACAGACATGAAACTGGCCGCCATCTTTGCAGGAAAACCAATTTCTCCGTTCCTATGGGAAATACAGCGTTACGACTTTGAAGCGTTTGTTGACGAAGTGCAGCATTATACTACGGAAGAATGTATTGCCAAATTCAAGCTGAATTACAACGATGCGCAGACATTCCAGATTTCGCTTATTGCATACAAACTTTTTGTTTACCTTACGAATGTTACTTCGATTATTGTTCCGGAAACATCTATACGTGAAGGTATTCTTCTGAACAACGCGGAACTTTCTGACGGTGAACTGCGCGATGAGTTTACGCAGCAGATTCTTGCGAGCGCGACTTCACTTTTGAGAAAATACCAGGGAGACGAAGCCCACGCCGAGCATGTAAAAAGAACAAGCCTGCGCATATATGATGCCATGCAGGATGAACTTGGGCTTGACCCGCACGTACGCATGCTGCTTTCTGTAAGTGCAATTCTTCACGATATAGGAATGTTTATTCGTGCAGAAGACCACAATGTTCACAGCAAGTACATTATAAACCACAGCGAGATTTTCGGTCTGAGCAGGGATGACAAAGCGCTAGTTGCACTGATTACTAACTTTCACAAAGGGTCCAGAATGCCACAGGACGATCCTGAATTTAGGCTGCTTCCCAGAACAAGCCGCATGATTATCCTTAAACTAAGCGCTATTCTGAGAGTTGCCGACGCTCTGGACAGAACACACCAGCAGAAACTTATTGACTTTACCATAAACTTTGCGCACGACAGCCTCACGTTCCGCGTAAAGGGTCACACAAATCTGGCGCTCGAAAAACTTGCCGTTGCGCAAAAGAGCGACCTTTTTGAAAACGTATTCGGATACAAGATTGTTCTTGTCTGACTGCACATTTTTTGGAGAACACGATGGAAGGTGCAAAATATTTTAACAGGGAACTCAGCTGGATTGAATTCAATGCAAGAGTACTTCACGAGGCGACACGAAAGGATCTACCGCTTCTTGAAAGGCTTAAGTTTCTTGCGATTACAGCCAGCAATTTTGACGAATTTTTTCAGGTAAGAGTTGCTTCAATTAAACGGCAGTTCAAGGAAAATCCCTACAAAACAGACGCAAGCGGACTGACGCCTGCGGTTCTTCTTAAAAAAATTTCGGACAGATGCCACCAGATTACAAAACTTCTCTACGGAACACTTACAGGTGACGTTCTGCCGTCTCTTGCAGTACAAGGAATTTCCTATGTTCCGCCAAAGGATTATACAAGCGCGCAGAAATCTTTTACCGAAAGCATTTTTAAGCACGAGATTTTCCCGGTTTTGACTCCGCTCAGAACAGACGGCTCTTCTTTCCCGAATATTGGCAATCTGCGTCTTACTGCGGCTTTTCTTCTTGAGCCGATGAAGGGCGTGCACAGTCTTAAAACTGCAATCACGGCTGACGAAACAAATGATATTTTTGCCCTCGTACAGATTCCGGCGAATATTCCGCGCATTGTGTGGCTTCCGGGCAACAACGGAACAAAACAGTTTGCTGTTCTTGACGATATTGTTGCACTTTACGGAACGGAGCTTTTCCCAGGTTACCGTGTTAGCGAAACGATGCTGTTTAAAATTGCACGCGATGCAGACTTTGCTGTAGATGAAGATTCCGGCCCGAATTTTATTCAGGCTATGGAAGAAGTCCTGCAGAAGAGACAGTCTTCTTTTGCCGTGCGCATGATGTATACTTCCACGAGCCGCAAACTTCTTGAAATTATCAAATCAAAGCTTGCCCTTACCGACGACGATGTTTATGAAGTCAACGGTTTGATTGACCCGACTACTCTTCTGGATCTTCTTAACGTAGAAAATGCGCCCAAATTCCTTTACCCGGAATGGAAGAACTTTTACCCCGACGATCTTCCCGAAGAAGGCACTTATTGGAACACGCTCAGACAGCATGACGTTCTTCTTGATGTTCCTTACCAGAGTTATGATCCGGTTGTAAAATTCCTGCGTGATGCGGCAAAGGACGAGCAGGTTCTTGCAATAAAAATGACCCTCTACAGAACAGGAAGTTCGAGTCCGGTTGTACAGGCTCTTAAAGAAGCCGCACAGAACGGAAAGCAGGTTACCGTTTTTGTTGAACTGAAGGCACGCTTTGATGAAAAACGCAATATTTCATGGGCAGAAGAGCTGGAAAAGGCAGGCGTTATCGTAATTTACGGAGTTGTAAACCTTAAGGTTCATGCAAAGATTTGTCTTGTCGTAAGGCGTGAAAGCGACGGAATGAGACGGTACGCGCACTTGAGCACGGGCAACTATAATCCGAAGACGGCGAAACTCTACCAGGATCTTTCTATTTTTACTTCGAACAACGAAATTGCAACTGACGCAACGCTTTTCTTCAATGTAATTTCGGGATACAGCGCCCTTCAGACAATGCACCATCTTTACATGGCACCGGTGTCGCTCAAGTCAAAGCTTCTGGAACTGATTGACCGCGAAGTAAAACAGAGTACGGCAGAAAATCCCGGGCACATTGTTGCAAAAATGAACAGCCTGTGTCATAAGGAAATAATTGACGCGCTTTACAGGGCAAGTCAGGCAGGAGTCAAAATTGAACTAAATATACGCGGAATCTGCACTCTTGTTCCGGGAGTGCCGGGGCTGAGCGAAAACATAAGCGTAGTAAGCGTAGTTGACCGCTATCTTGAACACAGCAGAATCTTTTACTTTCAGAACGGCGGGGCCGAAGAAATTTTTCTCAGCAGCGCAGACTGGATGGAACGCAATCTTGACCGCCGCATAGAACTTATGTTCCCGGTTACCGATGCAGAAGTATTCAAAACCGTGCGCGAAACTTTGGTCCTTTATTTCCAGGACAATACACACAGCCACACTCTGCAGAAAAACGGCAACTGGAAACCTAATGTACCAGAAAAAAATGAACAGGCTGTGCGGGTACAGGAAGTTCTTTACAAAAAATACAAAAAGCGGGATGACACAAAAAAGTCAGAACCAAAAGTTGAATTCGAAGTAAGGCGCAATGATTAAACCAATCTGAATTCAACTGAAATAAAATAGTGTAAAAGAAGGTAAATAAAAGGGGCTGCCTTACGGCAGCCCTTGTTTATTATATTCCATTGAAGTGTGTGGCTACTTTGTCCAGAACGTAATCGCGGAATTCTTTCAGTTCAAAAGTCTTCTGCTGCAGTCCTGAAGAGGCGCGGAATCTTACGCACACGGCGTTTTCATCACGCTCTTTTGCACCTACAACAAGAATATACGGCGTTTTGTGCTCGCTGGTAATCATCTTGATCTTGTTCTTCATGTTGGAATCATCAACATAAGCGTTTGCACGGATTTTTGCTGCCCTGAGAGTGTCGGCAACAGTCTGTGCATACTCATTGAACTCGGGACTTACAGGAACTACAGCAGCCTGTTCAAAGTGTAGCCAGGCCGGCATTGCTCCTGCATAGTTTTCTATAAGAATTCCAAGAAAGCGCTCCAAAGAACCCATTACTGCACGGTGAAGCATAACCGGATGATGTTTCTGGTTATCGCTTCCGATGTACTGTGCATCAAGGCGTTCTGCAGAAGGAAGCTGGTAGTCCAGCTGAATTGTTCCGCACTGCCACTGGCGGTCAAGGGCATCAACGAGGGTAAATTCAAGCTTTGGTCCATAGAATGCGCCTTCACCGGGCTGAATTTCGTATTCCATTCCGGCGGCTTTGCATGCGGCTGCAAGTGCACTTTCTGCATGCTGCCAGGTTTCAAGTTCACCAACGTGGTCTTCAGGCATTGTACTGAGCTTTACAAGAAGATTTTTATCAAATCCGAAGTCTTTGTAAACGTCAAGAAGCAGGTGGCAGAATTTTGTAACTTCGGCTTCAATCTGGTCTTCTGTACAGATAATATGTGCATCATCCTGAACAAAACCGCGTACACGCATTATTCCGTGCAGGGTTCCGCTGGGCTCATTGCGTACACAGTGTCCGAATTCTGCCAGGCGCAGAGGAAGATCTTTGTACGAACGTGTTCTTGACTTGAAGATTTCGAGGGCGCCGGGACAGTTCATTGGCTTGATGGCAAAAATGCGTTTTTCGCTTTCTGTAATGAACATATTCTTCTGGTAGTGACCCCAGTGGCCCGAGCGTTCCCAAAGAGTGCGCGGCATTACGGCAGGTGTATTTACTTCCTGGTAACCGTCGCGTACAACCTTGTCACGCATGTAGTCCTGAAGGGTTACATACATTGACCATCCGTTGGGGTGCCAGAAAATCTGACCCGGATCTTCGGGATCAATGTGGAAGAGATCCAGCTGGGTTCCGAGCTTGCGGTGGTCACGGCGTTCTGCTTCTTCGAGTTTTGCAAGATAATCCTTAAGATCGTTGGGCTTTGCAAAACAGACGGCATAAAGTCTTGTAAGAACAGGGCGGTTAACGTCTCCTCTCCAGTAAGCGCCTGCCATTTTTGTAATTTTGAATGACTGGGCGTTTATTTCCTTTGTGCTGGCAACGTGCGGACCGCGACACAAGTCGGTGAATCCGTCCTGGGTATATGTAGTAATTTTTTCTGAGTCAGGAAGATCATTGATAAGTTCAACCTTGTAAGGCTGATCTTTAAAAAGCTCAAGCGCCTGCTCTTTTGTAACTTCATTTCTAACAAATTCAGAGTTTGAAGAAAGAATTTTGCGCATTTCCTTTTCTATGGCCGCAAAATCAGTTTCTGAAGCCTTATGGTCCGCCGGAAAATCAAAATCGTAATAAAAGCCATTGTCTATGGCCGGTCCAATTGCTATTTTTGTTCCGGGAAAAAGCCTGAGTACGGCTTCCGCCATTACATGCGCGCAACTGTGGCGCACGGTCTGCAAATTTTCATCAAGTGCCATTCTTCTATCCTTTGGATTAAATAAGTCCTTCCCTAGAGATTAATCTTTTTTTATGTTTATTTCAACAGGTAGAATTTTATGGTAGTATGTTATGCAGATTGGCGCGTTTTATGCCGATATTTATAAAGAATATTTGTTTTTTTTTAACGCAAGGAAGGTACTACTTATGGAAGATTTCAATCAACAGATAATTCCGGCGGCTGCAGACAAGGAACGTTGGTTTGATACTACGGCGCTCCCTAAAATTCAGGAGGCTTACCGGCTTCACCTTTCATGTGTAAGGAATCTTTTTGACGCCCTCGTTAAGCGTTCGCTTATTACGCCCGACCCTTACAAAAATGACAAGAAAATTTCGGATATTACCCGCATAGAAGACACGGAATTCAATGATAATGAAAAATCCATTATTCTGGGAAAAAGACTGAGCGATTACGAAAGCCTGATTGACTTTGTATGCAACTACATGCGTTTTTCTATTTCGCAGCTGGGAATGGAAAAAATCCGCAAGCTTTTGGAATTGAACAATACCTTTGCATGGAACGCTTTGTCAGAAAATTCAGCCAAGCCGAATACAAAGGCACTTGCAGCAGTTCTTACTTCCTTAAAAACAGGTGCCACACCTCTTACGCTCAGCCTCATCAAAGACAGCGTTGCAAAAACAGTAACCGCTTTTTCTGAAATAAACGCTACTCTCAAACAGCTGACTGAGTTCCAGAAAGAGCGCTACAAAATTGATGTACGCAAAAATGTACTTGGTTCCGAACAGTTCAATAAAGAAGCGGCCTATTCTTCGACAACTGCTTTTATTACCGAAACAAAGCGTCTCTTTGCATCGCTTATGCCCAAGCGTTCTTTTGTTGCCGACCTTATTGGGGAAATTGCAGCCGAAGAAACTGCGCCAGACAAAGAGGCTCGGCAGAAAAAACTTCTGGACATGATGACGGTTTCTGAAAACAAAGTTCAGAAAAAAGTAGAAAAGGTGAACACGCATGATATTCTTATGGAAGCCGTGCGCGTAATGGGTACACTTTCTGAAAGCTATGACCTTATTTTTGAAAAAATCTGCATTAATCACGATGTACTTGAAAGCGAACACAATACACTCGGTGACAAATTCATGCGGTTTATAAGGAAACTCTTTGGCATAGCTGAGCCGCCGGTAGACTACGAGGTAATTCTTACCGACAAAAAAACAGAAGCCAAGCGCAGGGAAGTAATCCACTTCAAGGAATTCAAGGAAAGTCTTATGAAGCGCGCCAGATATTATGCTTCTTTTTCTGTAAGGCATACCCCGGGGTTTAACAGAATAAGTTCCCAGCCTGATGAAACGATTCTGGACTTTCTTAACAAGCATATTATAGCAAACAACCATCTTCTTGCACTGCTGGGAGCGCTGGATGAATTTTTCAAGGATACCGTACACCAGAGCGACAGATCCAGAATAAAGGGAATTAAAATGGAACTTACGACGCTCAAAAATATTATGGTCAAGGTAAACCAGCACCGGGTTGAATATACTTCTTATATAGAAGAACAAAATCAGATGCGCAAACTGGGAATAATCGAAGGGGAATAAAATGGCTGTTACGAAATTTTTCAAAACCGCACTTTTGGTGTGTGCCGCCGCTGCACTTTCTTCATTTTCATTTGCACAGGAGTCTGAATCTGAAGAAAACCCGCTTTACAGGAATTTTGTAATCATTGATATTCCGCACACTTACGATTTGAACCCGCATACAGCAGCCTATGTTTCTGAAGCACAGATTTTTACAGCACTTTACGAAGGACTTTTTTCTTACCATCCTGTAACGCTTGAGCCCATTCCCGCAATATGTGAGTCATACAAAATTTCGCGTGACAAAAAAAGATGGACTTTTACACTGCGCAAGGATGCAAAATTTAGCGACGGTATTGCCATAACCGCACAGACTTTCAGGGACTCGTGGATTAAACTTCTTTCAGAACATGGAGCCCCGTTCGCGTCTATGCTGGACTGCATTACAGGCGCAAAAGAATTCCGCATGGGAACAGGCACTGCAGAAGAGGTGCGCATTGAAGTTAGGGATGACTTTACTCTTGTAGTGCGCCTTGACGAACCGGCAGCCCATCTTCCCAAACTTCTGTGTCACCACGCATTTGCTGCCGTAAGTCCAGACAAAGATGCATTCAGCGGTGCCTTTGCAATTTCTTCATACACGCCGGGAAATCTTGTTCTTGCAAAAAATGAAAACTACCATTCCGCCGGGGAAGTAAAAATTCCGGGAATTACAATTATCCAGAGCGATGACACGGCAGAAAACAGTTATCTTTTTAACACAGGACGCGCCGACTGGATTTCGGGAAACGCAGAAAGTGCTCAGATAATAAATCCGAATTCAATTCATGTATCTGCAGAATTCGGAACGACATATCTTTTCTTTAAAATAAAAAATTCACCATGGGACAAACCTGAATTCAGGAATGCACTTCTGGAAGCAATTCCGTATGACAAACTCAGGGCAAAGGCTTCTGTAAAAGCAACAACACTTGTCTACCCGCTTTCGGGCTATCCTGAAGTTAAAGGAATAGATGACTACGATCCCGTAGATGCAGCCGAGCTTATGAAAGATGCACGTGCAAAATACGGAATTGAGGCCGATGAAAAAATACCGCTTATTTTTGCGATTACGCCCGATGACTATGTAAAAGAATGGGCCGAACTTCTTAAAGCTGCTTGGGAACCGCTCGGAGTGGAACTTACCGTGCAGACCACGTCTTTTGAACGCTACAATCCTTCTATTGCAGCATGGAACGCAGATTTGTTTACTTATTCGTGGATTGGTGACTTTGCAGACCCGCTTGCCTTTCTGGAACTTTTCAGGGGAGACTCGACGCTTAACGTTGCAAATTACAAAAACCCTGACTATGACGCTCTTTTAAGTAAATCTGCCACTGCCGAAGACAGCACTGAACAATACAAATATCTTTCACGCGCGGAACAGCTTCTACTCGATGACGGAATGCTCATTCCTGTTTTACATGCAGTGAGTGTCCAGTACATTGATTTGAATTCCGTTGGCGGCTGGCAGACAAATGCCCTGGATCTTCACCCGCTCAAATACATCTACTTGAAGCAGGCCCAGACCAGACTACCCAATCTTGTAAGAAAATAATCTGTCCGGTGGGGCTGCCTGTTCAGTTTGAAGATGCGATTCCCGCCGAGTTTATAAGGTCCATTACTTCCGAAAGACCTACGCTTATAAAGCCTGCACGGCCTGTTTTAAAGAAACTGGTTTCTTCCCAGGCAACATAAAGCATGCCGTCTGCAACCGCAAATTCACCGTAGCAAAAACCGGCGGGCAGTTTTGGGAGCCTGAACGCGGCTTGCTGTGCAGCTGAATCTTTTTTTATGTAAACTGTTCCGTCAGAAAAAACAGCCGCAGTATATTGTTCCACAGGAATTCTGGCCGCCTTTGCGTTAAGTGTAATTCCGCCGCTGCCCTGCTGAAAGTAATTTACGGGCGAAGTTCCAGAGTTATCGCGCCAGGATACATAGAAAGAAAATTCTTCAGGTATCGGAGACAGTAGATCTGCAAGGCCCGCCGGCGCGGCGTCGAATAACAAAGGAAGGTTTATTTTTCTGTACTGTGCTTCTGTGCACGGAGAAAAAATGAAAGTTTCATAAGAGAGCGCCGGCGACAGTTCTGTAAGTGCGACTGGCGGCTCCCAGAAAAAATATGAAAAAGAAACCTTGCCGGCTTCCGTTTTTTTTACAGAACATGTCCATGTTGTTCCGTTCCAGAAGAATCCTGTTATCTGGTCGGACGGCAACAGTCCAAGATTTTCGTAGGTCACAAGTGGAAAAAACATCCCCGATTCAGGATTGAACTCTACAAGAAAAGGTCTTGAAGCATTGGAAGAAGAAGCTGCCACTTCGTTAAAAAATGTACTCCGGTACAGGTTAAAGACGGGTTTTCCGGCGCTGAACACAAGTGAGCCGGCGCTGTATTCTGAAAAAAAGGAAACATCTTTATAAAGATGCGGGCCGTCACTTTCAAAAGAAAGAATTCCCAGTTTGTTTACAACGGCATAGGAGTGCGCCCCGGAGTTTTCGCTTACTGATGACGCTGCGCTCGAAATGCGTCTTGCTTCTGTCCACGGGCATTCTGCGGTTTTTGGTGCATTCTGCGGAAGATCTGTTTTTTCAAAACCGTCGGCTGTAAAATAATACCAGATATGGTTTTTTACAGAAAGCTTTGCAGGAGGCTGCTGTTCCGAACCTGATTTTTTTGAAGAACATGAAACAGCAGTCAGGGTAAATATAAAAACCGCAATAAATACAAAATAGGTTTTCTTGAACATGCGGTCATTATACACTTGAAGGAAAAAAGTTAAAAGCACGTCATTCAAGCATCCTTATGTCTGACAGTTTGAATGTTCCCGAAGCGATGGACTGGACAAGATGGTTTTTATCAAGATTCCACGGATTTTCGTACTTTCGGCATTCTGTCATGAGGCGCTGCCAGTTGAAGTAATTAAGATATTCTTTTACCTGGGCAGCGTTTTCTTTAGAGGAAAGGTTTATGAGCGTGTAAAAAACATCTGCAGCGAAACCGTCCTGCGCGTTAAGTATTGTTGTGCATGGATAAATTGCGCCCAGAGGAAATGCAGATCCGTCTGTGTAGGCAAGAACTGCTGTAAACGCATTCGGCTGAAGTTCAAGCTCGAAGTCATAGTCATCGGCAGCCAGATAAAGAGGCTCTCCGGGGACCTCAGTAGACAGAATCTTCCACCCGCCGGTATTTTTTGAGGCAGGCGAAATTGAAAACTCAACGGACTCAGTGGTTTTCCAGAATTCACAGGAAGACAGCACGAGTGACAGACACAATATATAAATTAACTTTCTCATGCTTATATATTGTGTCTGACTTTTTATTTCAGCAAAAAAATGAAAAATTTTTATGCTTTTGTACTCTTTTTTGCAGCCGCACGTGCTGTTGTTTTTCTTGTTGTCTTTGATTCAGTTTTGTCAGTTGTTTTTGCAGTTACTTTTTCTGCTGCTTTTGCTACCGGAGCCGGAGTTCCGCTTTTGTCATCAACAATCTTTATGTCGTAGCGTGTGTACGGAATTTGCACATTGTTTTCATTACAGAGTTTTACTACATTAATGTAAACATCGTTCTTTGTCTGAATAAGATCTGCACCGTCAAACCAGACTGCAAGTTTTAAATTTACAGCATCGCCGAATCCGTCGTAGAAAACAGAAGGTGCCGGGTCTTTTAAAACTGTAGGACAGTATTCCGGAACTTTTGCAATTACTTCAAGTGCGTGGGCAAGATCTGTTTCATAACTGATTGGAATCTCAAAAAGAAAGCGCCTTATTCCAAAGTGGCTGTAATTCATAAGATTGCTGTTAATCACTACGCTGTTCGGAATGCGGATCATCTGGTTGTCTGGAGTATGAATCTTTACACTCAGAAGGCCTACAGAGTCGACTGTTCCGCTTACGCCACCTACAGAAATAAAGTCGCCTATCTTCATTGCACGCTCGCTGAGTACGAACATTCCACTTATGAAATTGCTTACACTTGTCTGTGCTGCAAAACCAATTGCAAGTCCTGCAACACCGGCTGCTCCCCATACTGCTTTAAAATTTATTCCGAAGAGGCTTAAAATGTACATTCCAATTATCACGTAGAAAACATAACTGATAATCTTGTTGATAAGCATTGAAGCGTGTACTTCAAACTTTGATGAAGTCTGGCGGAACACTAGCTTTTTGATAATTCTGTAAACAATGTACATAAGTACAATGGTTATAAGGTTTGCTACAACCTTCGCAAGATTTCCCCATGTCAGATACCTGGAAAATTCGTCCAGATGCAGAAGATTGCGTGCCTGTTCAGTGACGCCCTCCCCCACCGCCTTTACAGCCTCTGTTGCCGAATTGATTGTTTCTTCTTCCATCTTACGTTTCTACCTCCTGGTGGAACTATTTTCTTATCTTGGATAGATATTCGCTTTCTTCCATTTTGGCAGACTTTACTGCATCAAGAATTGCCTCTGACAGAACACGGCATGCCAAAGTTCCGGCCAGGTCAGGATTTGATTTTACGTTACCGGTCGAGACAGCATAAATTGTATCACCGTCACCGCTTGTTCCGACAGGATTAATACTTCTTCCCAAAGCAGAACGTGTCATTGCCGCAATTTTGCACATCTGCTGCTGGGTAAAATCGCCGTTTGTAATTACAGCACCGATTGTTGTATTTGTTCCGGCTATAATTTTTTTCTGGGCACAATACAACTCTTCTTCAAGACTTGCAAATTCTTTTCTGTCGGCAGTAAGAAGTCCTGCGACTTTTGTTCCATTCCTGTAGTCAAAAATATCTCCCAGCGCATTTACTATGACTACAGCACCCATTTTCAATTCACCAAGCTGAACAGCGTAATAACCGATTCCTGCTTTCTGTGAGCGTGACATTCCGTACAGTTTGCCTACAGAAGCTCCTGTTCCGCCGCCGATATTTCCAGAAACCGCGCGGTTGTTTACTGAATCGGCACAAGCCTTGTAACCCATATCAAAATCTGGTCTTACCGAAGAACTTCCTATTCCAAGGTCAAAAATGCATGACTGCGGAACTATCGGCACAACTATATCACCCAAGTGATAGCCCATATTGTGTTCTTCGAGATATGCCATTGCTCCGGCCGACGCTGCAAGACCGTATGCAGAACCTCCCGAAAGCAGAAGTGCCGTTATTGACTGCGGATTTGCCAGCGGACTGAACAGAAAAGACTCGCGCGCTGCAGGACCGCCGCCGCTTATATCTATTCCGGCTACATTCGGGCCGTCAAAAACAAGGGCTGTTACTCCTGTCATCGCGTCGTAATTCTGCGCGTTTCCTACTTTGAAACCGCCGATTTGTGTAAATTCAATTCTGTGCATTTTTTATTTCATCCAGTATTCTGTGGGCTGCTTCTGTTTTGCTCATAAGTGGAAGTTCCGTAGTTGAATCTTTTGTAATGAGCGTAATTACATTTGTTTCTGTTCCGAAACCGGCTCCGGCTGTTTTAAGACAGTTGGCGGCTATCATGTCCAGATTTTTGCGCTCCAGTTTGGAACGGGAATTCTGTATAAGATTTTCTGTTTCCATAGAAAAGCCGCATAAAAACTGCCCGCTTTTTTTGTTTGCGCCAAGATATGCCAGAATATCGTCTGTACGTTCAAGCTGAAGGGAAAGACTGCCTTCTGTTTTTTTCATTTTCTGTTCGTAAACATCTGCCGGTCTGTAATCTGCAACTGCAGCTGCTTTTATTACAATATCTGCCCCGCTGAATTCAGTACGTACGGCTTCAAACATTTGGGCGGCTGATTCGACGTAAATAGTTTTTACAAACGGCGGCGGTTCCAGCGCGACAGGTCCCGAAACAAGCGTTACTTCTGCCCCACGGTCGGCGGCGGCTTTTGCAACGGCATAACCCATTTTTCCCGTAGAGCGGTTGCTTATAAAACGAACGGGATCCAGTTTTTCACGCGTCGGACCTGCAGTAACAAGAATACGCTTTCCGGCCAAGTCTTTTTCATAACCGATTTCGTGTTCTATCTGTGCAAACAGGAATTCACTCTCCGGCATCTTTCCGCGTCCAACGTCACCGCAGGCGAGCATTCCCTCTGCAGGAAGCACAACCTTCATCCCGAAGCGGCGGCATTTTTCCAGATTATCCTGCGTTATGGGATTGTCAAACATTGCCGTATTCATTGCAGGACATATTATTTTGGGACAGGCCGCCGCAAGAAATGTCGTTGTAAGCATGTCATCGGCGAGCCCGTTCGCAAGTTTTGCTATTGTATCTGCACTGGCCGGAGCTACTATGAAAACAGATGCAGCCTTTGCAAGAGAAACGTGGGAAACCTTGAACTCAAAGTTGCGGTCAAAGGTATCTACAAGACATTTGTGTCCCGTAAGGGTCTCAAAAGTTATTGGATTAATTATGTTTACGGCATTGGGTGTCATTATAACGCGTACATCTGCGCCGGCTTTGACCAGCATACTCGCAAGAGACGCGGCCTTATACGCAGCGATACTTGCCGTTACACCAAGAATTACTGTTTTTCCTTTAAGCATGCGTATATTATAACTGTGACGTCCAATACTGACAATAGAAGTTTTTCGTGCTATAATTCAAATTATGAAACATCCTGCAGCTTTTCTTTTTTTAGGCATAATTTTTTCTCAGTTCGTAGCGGCACAGAATTCAACTGTCGAAACGCGCATTCAATATATAGAAGATTTAAAGATAAAAATTACGGCAGATCCTCAGTCTGAATCAAAAGAGGCATTGAATTCAGCATACAAATCGCTAGAAGCATCAGAATACATGGAAAATTCACTTGACGGGCAGCTTGAACTTGTCATCGGTGATTATGATACACAAAAAGCAGTCTGGCCCCTTACAGTTTCGATGCAGACTCTCGGCCACAAAGATGCAGTAAAAATAGAATACGATTTGCCATATTCTGATGTTATAGAAAAGAAATATGTTCTTCCCGAACAGATGACAGAGCGCCAGTTAAGGGACTATGAATTCAATGTTGAATATTACGACGCACTTTTCAGAAAAGACAGTTCTGTTCTCTATGCCGAACTTTATTTTACGGTAACCCACTGGCTGTCGGCCTCAGAATACAGAATAAAACCTGTTGAATGCAGAATATACAAAAATGAAAAGCGCGCAAAAGAAATTCTTACGCTGAATTCCGCACAGATGCAAAACCGTACGTTCGTTATGTCCCCGCAGATTGATGTACGTTCCGCAGAAGAATATCAGGCCGACATCGCAAGGGTACACACAGCTTTGGAAAGTGAAAAACTTGCACAACCGCAGCCGCAGAAAGAAAGTGAAACTGAATATACAGAAGAAAAAGAACAGAAAGGACGCCTCTCATTTTATGTAACTACCGGAATGGAACCGGCCGATCTTGATTTTTCTGATTTTGACATTAAGGAAAATCCGCTGGACAGCATTGACGGTTATCTTACATGGGGAATGGGCAAAAACTTTTTTACCGGCCTCAATATCGGTTATGACATCAATTCGCTTTACAAATCTTCAATTTATTCCGTAGGTGTACTTTTTGGCGGTAATCTGAATATAGGCAGCCACTTCAGACCTTATGCAGACACAAAAGTTTCTGTCAGAACAGACAATGCGGTTATTTTAAAAGCCGGTGGCGGTTTTGACATTATAATGGGAAACTTTATGCTGAATATTGACTACGGCTACAACTGGAAACTCAATGACTTTGAAAGCATATTCGGCTCCGGTGATTCAGACGTGCAGATTACAAACTTTCATGCATTTTCTATCGGTGCAGGATTTACCTGGTAAAGCTGATTTTCATGGCTTAAAAATTGTGAGCGCATAAATCACTTATAATACATTCTTCGCACTTTGGATTTCTTGCGGTACATACATAGCGTCCGTGAAGGATAAGCCAGTGATGCGCGTGTTCCATGTAGCGTGAAGGTATTCTTTCCAAAAGAGATTTTTCTACCTGAAGGGGATTGTTTCCTTCTGCAAGACCAATTTTGGGGCAAATTCGCAAAAGGTGTGTATCTACCGGCATTGTTGGCTGTTTGAAAACTACATTGAGTATAACATTTGCGGTTTTTCGGCCAACGCCCGGTAAAGATTCAAGTTCTTCGCGCGTAGAAGGAAGAGTTGAATTGAAGTCCTGCACAAGCCGTTTGCTGAGTCCCATAACATGCCGTGCTTTTGCCCTGTACAATCCGATTGATTTTATATAGGAAATAAGTTTTTCTTCGCCGAGTTCAAGCATCTGTTCAGGTGTACGGACTTTTTCGTAAAGCGGCGCACAGGCAACATTAACCGATTTATCTGTTGCCTGCGCACTGAGCACGACGCTTACCAGAAGACAATACGGATTCGGAGCAATAAGTTCCGTTTTGGGTTCGGGATTGTTCAATCTGAATCTTTCGAACACCTGCGTTATCTGACTTTCGGTAAGCAGTTTTATTTTGCTCATATTGATTTTTTGAGTTCTTCTACCCTGTCTGTTTTTTCCCACGGGAATTCGCTGCGACCGAAGTGCCCGTAAGCTGATGTTGCAGAATAAATCGGGCGCTTAAGGTCAAGCGTTTTGATTATTCCGCCCGGTGTACAGTCAAAGACTTTATTAATGGCTTCAACGATTTTTTCTTCGGGAATCTGTGCTGTTCCGAAGGTCTGTGCCATTATGCTTACAGGGAAAGGAACGCCGATAGCATACGCAAGCTGAATTTCACAGCGCTCTGCAAAGTCCGCGGCAACGACATTTTTTGCAATGTAGCGTGCCATGTATGCTGCTGAACGGTCTACCTTGCTGGGATCTTTTCCGCTGAACGCACCGCCACCATGACGGCCCATTCCGCCGTAAGTGTCAACAATAATCTTGCGGCCTGTAAGTCCCGTGTCGCCTACCGGGCCGCCGATTACAAACTGACCCGTTGGGTTTATAAAATACTTTGTATTTGCGTCAATAAGTCCTGTAGGCTCAAGTACCGGCTTTATTACGTTTTCGATTACGGCAGACTTAATGTCATTGTAAGAAATTCCTGCATCATGCTGCTGGCTTATAACAACAGTGTCGATTCTTACAGGCTTGTGTCCTTCATATTCTACTGTTACCTGGCTTTTTGAGTCCGGACGGAACCACTTTATCTGACCGCTTTTGCGAACCTGGGCTGCACGCTGCATAAGTTTGTGTGCATACATAATTGGAGCAGGCATTAATTCAGGAGTTTCGTGGCAGGCAAAACCGAACATCATGCCCTGGTCACCGGCACCCTGCTGTCCTTTGAATTCTTCAAGTCCTTTTCCTACAACACCCTGGTTTATGTCTGAAGACTGCGAATGAATCATGTTAAGAACAGCCATAGATTCGCAGTCAAGACCATAAGCGGGATTTGTGTAACCGATTCTCTGAACAACATCATGCGCAATTTTCTGTACGTCGACATAAGCGCCGGTTGTAAGTTCACCGCCTACAAGAACAAGAGCCTGGGACGCAAATGTTTCGCAGGCAACATGACTTTCGGGATCCTGGCGCAGACATTCGTCAAGAATTCCGTCGGAAATCTGGTCACATACCTTGTCGGGATGTCCTTCACCGACAGATTCTGAAGTAAATAAATAATGATTGTTAGATAAGACAGTGCCCATTATGAGCCTCCTATTTAGCAAGTTTCAGTCTCACAAGAAACTGTTCCGCCTGCAATTTGGATAAATCAGCGGATAAGTGTTAATAATATAATTAAATTTCATAAAATAAGCAAGAAGTGGCTGTTGCTTGTCCGCGGGGAAAGACGCTGCTTGACACAGATAAAACTTAACGAAAGTTAAAATGCGCGAAGGAGGACGGAGGAATCGGAAATGACTTGATTTTTTGTTGTTTCGAAGTAACTGGTTACTTCGAAACTATGCTGACTGGGAGCATTTTAACCTATCGCTGACACTTATCTAAAAGAGGCATCTTTCCGCGCGGAAAGATGCTGGTTGGTAAAAGATAAATATTAACATGTACGCTCACGCGTACGAATTGTACTCAATCGCAAGTTGATACTTGCTTAATCGTACAATTTTATGGAAAGTATTTTTTGTGTAGTGTTTCAAAATTTTCAATAATAAGGTATTATTCTGTAAAACTAGATTCATCTTTTGATTCAGTATAAATTGAAGCAAAAGCTGACCCTAGAAAAGGAGCCTTTTTATGGATAAAAGATTACTTACAATTCAGGACATTTCTTGCGTAGGACAGTGTTCGCTTACTGTTGCGCTGCCGATTATTTCTGCCTGCGGAATAGAAACTGCAGTTCTTCCAAGTTCGGTGCTTTCAAATCACACGGCATTCAAGGGATGGACTTTTAACGACCTTACATCTGACATGGAAAATATTCTTGCACAGTGGAAAAAAGAAAACATAACCTTCAGCGCATTTTACACCGGTTACATAACGGCCGCACAGATTCCGGTTATACAGAAAATAATTAAAGAAACTTCACGCGAAGGTGCACTTAAAATAATTGACCCTGTAATGGCAGACAACGGAAAGCTTTACCCCGGTTTTGCAGAAGATTTCCCGCAGAAAATGGCACAGCTTTGCAAAGAAGCAGATGTTATTCTTCCGAATATTACAGAAGCGTGCCTTCTTTTGGGAATTCCCTACCCTGCAGAAAATTACGACAAGGCTTTTATTGAAAAAATGTGCGCTGACCTTCACAAAATGGGTGCAAAAAATGTTGTTATAACAGGCGTAAGTTTTGAAAAAGACAAGCTGGGCGTTGCAGTTTACGACGGGCACTCTGTTGAATATTATTTTACAGAACGCCTGCCGGTTCAGATGCACGGAACAGGAGATGCATTTGCTTCTGCCTTCGCCGGAACTTACTGCCGCGGATGGTCGCTTTTGAAAGCCGCTTCACTTGCAGCGGACTTTGTCGTTGAGTCAATCAAAGCAACCCTTGACGACAAAGACCACTGGTACGGAGTAAAGTTCGAAAAGGCAATTCCGTTCCTTACATCAAGACTTTAAGCAGCAGCCAAAACCAAACTAACGCTGCTTAGTTTTCCAAAATTGCATACATTGGCGACTCGCCGGGGTGAAGTTCAAGAATGTGTTTTTCGCATTCAAGCACTTCGGTCGGGTCGTGTGTAACATGCAGCAGAGTTGTCGTTCCTGTAGAGGCGACAGTTTCCAGAAGTCCCAGAATCTTATCGCGGTAATCCTCGTCAAGTCCGTGGCAGGGTTCATCCAGAATAAGAACGCTGGGGCTTTTTACTGCAGCCCTAAGTATAAGAACTGCACGCTGTTCCCCGTAACTGAGCGAGCTGAACGTATCTTTTTCGCGCCCGCCGAATCCTGCAAGATTAAGCCATGCCTTTGCGGTGGCAAGTTCAAAATCTGACGGCGTTTCATAAAGACCAATGCTGTCCTTGAATCCGCTTATTATTGTGTTTTCAAGTGAAGTTCCGCCGACCATTCTGTATTCAACATGAAGACGGTAACTTACAATTCCCAGTCTTTTCTTAATGTCCCAGATACTTTCTCCACTGCCGCGCCTGTTGCCGAAAAGTTTTATGTCCTCGCGGAATACCTGCATGTTGTCGCCGGTAATGAGTTCAAGTATAGTTGTTTTTCCGCTACCGTTTGGTCCGCGTATACACCAGTGTTCGCCGGCTTTTACTTCCCACGAAAGATTTTCAAGTACGTGATGGTCGTCCCAGCCTACATTTACGTCTGTAAACTTAATGAGACTTTCGCCAGGTTTAGAAACTTTGCAGCCAGAAATTATTTTGCTTTCGGCGCGTATTCTGTCCAGTTCGGAGCGGAATGCGGCTTTCTGAACTTCCCTTTCTTTTTCTGATGCGGCTTGCCTTTGTGCAAGTACGTTTTCGTATTCTTCGCGGCTGCCTTCAAAAGAAATTTTTTTATTGCTGAATTCAATTACGCGGTTTATTGCAGACGGAATTTCGTGAAAGCGTTCCATGCTTAAAATTATTCTGGGAAAGCCTGAATCTTCTGAAGAAGAGTCCAGCTGACGGCGCACAATGCTGTCAAAAAACTCCAGCAGTATTGCGCGGGATGCGGCATCCAGTCCTGCAAACGGATCACTCAGCACAAGAAGTCCCGCACCCGAAAGCAGCGCCCTGCACAAAAGAGTGCGCCTTATCTCGCCCGTTGACATATAGCGCAGTCCGCGGTCAAGTATTTTTTCTATTCCGCAAAGTTTAACCTGCGGCATTGTTTCAAGTCTTGCTGCTATTGGCGGAAGAGGTGCATTTTTTTTGCTTGAACCACCCAGCACTTCGCAGATATACTGGCGGCCTGTTCTGCCGGCGTCTTCTTTGTCCATGTATTCGCTTTCGTCACGCTCGCGTTCTTCTTCTATAAGAGAGGCGGCGGCTTCGAGGGAAACTACGGCAACACTGTCAGAATAGCGTGAAGAATAAAGCGGTGCTTCACTGCCGCCGTTTATTTCATTTGCAGGACGAATGTTCGGCACAAACTGCATGCTACCCGACAAAGCCTTTATAAAATCTGCCTTGCCGCCGCCGTTTGGCCCTATGACTAACCATGCTTCACCCGCGTTCATGCACCAGTCTACGCGGTTAAGATATTTTTTTGTTCCACCCTGAACCGAGCAGTCCTGAATCTTAATTAAAGAATTCATCTTTTACCTTCAGATTTATTTTTTTTCATCAACATTAAGGTAATTCCAAATAGCCGGATCTTCCTGACCGATTCTCCAGAACGCAACATTGTCTATTCCCATTCCGCCGTAAAGCCGGCATCTTTGCAAAAGAGACTGAGCGTCGTCAAACCAGCCTGTTACACAAACCTGCGCGGTAAACGAAAAGTTGGGTACACCGTCTTTGCGTTCAACCTGTTTTACCCCGTTTTCATTCAGAATTCTGTTGACGCCGCTATTGTACCACGCCTTTCCGAAATTTTCATCTACCCACGTGCGGCCGTAAAAGGGCATTCCCATAACAATTTTGTTCTTTGGAATAACCGAGCAGGAATATTCGGCAATACGTTCGCCCCAGTCCATTCCGGCTACGGGACCGCTTTTGCTCGTTGACCAGTGCTGGTCGTAAGCCATAACAATAATTCTGTCTGCAAGTGGTTCAAGCATGGTGTAACTGTAAACATCGTCTTCTACGCTTCTGAGTCTTGCTGGAACACAAACAGAAAGCATTTTTTCTTTTGGAAGTTTGGAACGCAGCAGTTTAAGAAACCGGCGGAAATTTTCTGCATCACGCACGGGAACAAGTTCAAAGTCAATCTGAATTCCGTCGTAGTCAACGCTGGCCTTTGCAAGTTCACGTGCAATTTTTTTGGAAATTCCGAATTTGGGTTCCAGAACCAGGTGGGAAAGGGAACGGCTTTCACAGGTAACCACAAGATGCTTTCTTCCCTTAAAGCCTTCGAATTTTGACAGGTCGGGATAAGACGAAATTTCGCCGTAGTGATTTATGTCGGCACTAAAGCAGCAAAGGTCGGTAACAGGCATCTGTTGCGAAAACTCATATTCGCGTCCGTTCATTACGTAACCCCAGACTTCGCCGAACGAAACCGCTTCCTGTTCCGAAAGATTCTGTTCGTATGCGTAAAGGTATTGCGTGTCCTGCACTTTTTGAGCAAAACCGAATGCGCCTGTTAAAAAAGCGACAAGCGCCGCACATATTGTACTGACTTTCACTTTGCGCCCCCTCTTACGCCGCTTACGGCATATGAATAATCTCGCGCGGTTTACTTCCGTTTGCAGGTCCTACAATTCCGCGGTCTTCCATATCTTCTACAAGACGCGCGGCGCGGTTGTAGCCAATCTTAAGGCGGCGCTGAATGTAACTGGCACTTGCTTTTCCAGCCTGAACAACAATCTGCAGCGCCTTTTCGTAAAGCGGGTCTTCGCCATCACCGCTAAACAGTGACATCTGGTCTGAATTTTCATCGTCATCGTCATCAACAAAGATTTCGTCATCAATATATTCAGGTTCGCCCCATTCCTTAACGGCGTCAACAACATCTTCTACTTCCTGGTCGCTTATAAACGCACCCTGAATACGCACCGGGAACGGATCTGTCGCACTGGCATAAAGCATATCTCCCTTGCCAAGAAGTTTTTCTGCACCGACCTGGTCAATAATAATGCGGCTGTCCATTTTGCTGGCAACCATAAACGCAACACGGCTGGGAATATTTGCCTTAATCAAACCGGTAATTACGTCAATAGAAGGACGCTGGGTTGCAAGAACAAGGTGTATTCCTACGGCACGGCTCATTGCGGCAAGACGGGCTACAACACTTTCGAGTTGTTTTCCGGTAGTTGCCATAAGGTCGGCAAACTCATCAATCACGACAATAAGATACGGTATTTTTTCTGTAGCAATATGCTGTTCAACAATTTTTCTGTTATAACTTGAAATATCACGGCATCCAAGACTGTCCAAAAGTGCATAGCGGCGTTCCATTTCGCAAAGACAATACTGAAGTGCCTGCATGGCGCGTTTCGGGTCAGTAATAACCGGCGTCAAAAGATGCGGAATTCCGTTGTAAAGCTTAAGTTCAACAATTTTAGGGTCAATAAGAATGAGCTTTACTTCATTAGGACTGCGCTTGTACAGAATACTCAGAATCATGCTGTTGACACAAACCGACTTTCCTGAACCGGTCGAACCTGCAATAAGAAGGTGCGGTGTTTTGACAAGATCCATAATCTGCGTCTCACCCTGAATATCCTTACCCAGAATTACCGGAACAGCCATTTTTTTCCATTCAGGAGTATTTTTTTCTATACACTCGCGGAAAGAAACAATTGCGCGGTTTGAATTAGGAATTTCTATACCCACAGCACTCTTACCCGGAATGGGTGCAACTATACGAACAGAACTTGCGGCAAGTCTTAGAGCAATATTGTCCTGCAGGCCGACAATTTTTCTTACGTTGATTCCGCGCGCCGGAAGAATTTCGAACATCGTAACAACAGGTCCTTTTCTTATACCAACGACTTCTGCTTCTATCTTGAATTCCCTGAGCGTTTCCTTAAGATTCTGCGCGGCTTTTTTAGTGTCGTCATCGATTATCCAGTACGGATTTTCATCGTATGCCGTAAGAAGTTCCGTGGAAATTTTATACGGACCGTGCTTAACGCGGCGTTTTGGCGGAATTTTTACCGGCGTTGTGTTTCCCTGCGCATCTGTCGTTACCGCAATTGGCTGTCCGTTGCTGTCTACAACAGGAGGCGCCGTCGGGTCTATGCGTTCAGATTCTGCCTTTGTGCTGCTGTTTAAAGCCGCGCGCCGTGCATCATCGTCCATGCGTGAAAAAACTTCGTCCAGTGCCGACACCATTGAGCGCGTCTGCGGATTGGGTTCTGGAGCCGGCAGTTTTAAAACAGTATCTGCAGAAGGAAGAACATCTGCATTTTCTTCTTCAGATTCAACACCAAAACCAGCGTCTTGTGAATTTTCGCCGATTTCTTCTGTATTGTCTTCTAAATCATCTTCTATATCGTAATCATCATCTTCCGCATCAGAAACAGTTTCAAAGCCGTCTGTATCTTCGGAAGGCTCATTGTCTTCTATATTGAAATTATCTTCTATTATACTACCGCTTTCGCTGACATCTTCATCTGTGCTTTCATCCTGAACATCTTCTTCACCACCGTCCATGAGTTCAGGATAATCCTCTTCTTCATCTTCGGTAAGAAACTCGTCATCATCAAAAGGCATTTCTTCATCCGGAAAAGTGCTGTCCTGCAAAGAAACGACGTCTTCGTAAGAGTCGGCATTATCTTCTGCGCCGCCTTCTGCATCTTTATCTGACTTTTCGTCCTGTACATCTCCTTCTGCAACAGATTGAACGTTTATCATATTTTCACTTTCAAATTCGTCTATAATGTCACGGTCATCTGCGGAATCTTCTTCAAAGGCAGGCGTTACTTCATTAACAGGAGCTTCATTTTGGACAAAGGCACTTTCCTGTTCCTTAACATTGCCTTCGTCGTCAATAGACCAGATGTCTTCATCGTAAAGTTTTGCTTCACTGACAGTGGCGTCTTCGTTTGAAAGCGGCAGCGGTTTTTCTGGCGCAGGCTCTTCTTTTGCAGGAACTTTTGCGTCAGTTTTCTGAACCGCGGTTTTATTTTTGCGCTCAGAATTCTTATGCACGGCATTTTTTGTATGATTCTTAAGGGACGAAGCAAGTTCAAGGGCCGCTTTTGTCAAAGACTTTCCGCTGCTTATTCTTGAAGCAATCATCACGGTAAGAAGATATTCCAGCACCACAAGAAGAATGGCCATCACCATAAGCGTAATTATTTTAAGGGCCGCAATCGGACTAACATCGGCACGGGCAATAAGGCGTGAAGTACGTTCCGCAGAAAACATTGTAATAAAAGGAATTACACTTATTGCAAGACAGAGCGCGCGTGAAAGCGACCATTTTGCAGAAAAACAAAAAACTCCGGCAGTAAAAAAGAAAGCAGGAATAAGGGCTGAACAGAACCCGTACACAGAAACCAGCATTCTTCCAAAACCTGCCAGAAAATTGCCGGAAGTGCCGTAGTCAAAAACCCCAAGAAATATAGATATTGTAAATACTGCAGCAGTCACAAAAAGCGCAATACCTGCAACAAGAGCCGCTGTTTTTTCCTTTTTAGTCATCAAAATCCCCGTTTTATGAAATTAGGTTATTCTGATTAATTATCGGCATTTTTAAGGGGCAATTTTAGTATTTGAAGAAGCAAAAGGTTCAACTTTTAATGCAGTTTTTTCACCTATACCGAACGCAGGACTGTCTTTGTCACCGCGAAGTTCAGGATTCAAAAGTGCAATTCTGTCGTAACGGCGCAGATTAAAAAAGCCCAGTTCTTTTGCATGAGTATCATCTTTTTTTGCAGAAAGCGGAATGCGGCTGCGGCCATCGCACAAAAGATAGCGCACCCTTCCCGACTTGTTGAGCATACCGTCAGAAACAACAGCATATTCCCCCGTGCAGCCGCATGGAACGTTGTCCTCTTCGTTAACAAACGCGAAGTATGACATTTTGACGCTTGTTCTTTCCAAACCGGCACTGCGCGCGAGGGCGGCAACAGTATGCGGCGGCGTCCACAAAACTTCAGAGTGACAGGTAGTGGCAGCCGAGGCCTTTAACGCTGGACAAATGCACGACGCCACACACGGAGAAACGACAGCAGCACCTTCTCGTACCAGAGTGTCGCGCGCTTCAATAAGTGAACGGCTTGTTTCGAGAAGTGCCGGCTCGCATACAAGCAGAACACCGCCCGGCGAAAGCAGATTAAGAAGTGACTTGAGAAAATTTGTACGCCTGCTGATTCTGTCAGGAAAATCTTTCCAAAGCTCATTAAGAGCGTGGCTTGTAACGATAATATCATACTTTCCTTTAAACAAACCCGCCGGATCTTTTTTCATAAAGTCGGCAGTCACAGTCTGCGTGTCAACCTGCTTAAAATCTGACTCAAACAGCCGCTTTGCCAGGGAAAGAGAGCGTGCACTGTAGTCGCAAAGAGTAAGTTCAATATTGTTGCTGGCAATTCCTGCGCCTGTGCTAAGAGCACTTGTTCCAAGTGCACTGCAGACAGAGGCGGCCGCAGGTCCTGGTCCCGAACCGGCATCCAGGATTCTTACAGGCCGGGGCAGATTCTTAAAAAAATCCAGTCTGCCAGACTTAAGCACATTGCAGAAAGCATACGAAACCTGCATAAAACTGACGGGCCAATAATACAAAAGGTAGGCACCAAGAAAAGCCCTGTCTTCCATATAACCGGCCCCGGCCAGATTGCGCTCTCCGGTAAGCCCGCGCTGAAGCTTTAACAACGCGCCGGAAACCTGCCTTAATTCGCGTTCAGAAAGGAGGGAACAGTTTGCTGTACCGCGCCAGAGTTTCAAAAGCGTTTTCAAATGAGGCTCAAGCGCACTTTCACAGGAATAAGCACACACTTAGAGATTCGCCATCGGAATATGATAAATACTTCCGCAGTTACGGCAGCAAATTTCCAGAGGATCTGGATCGTTCTTTTTTATGTCGTCAAGTTCAGCCTTTGGAAGAGAACGGATATATTTTGCAAAAGACTCTTCTGAACATGGGCAGTCGTAAATTACTGAACGGCGAACGGCTACAGCAGGATTAAACTCGCGGAACAAGCCGTAAACGATGTCATCGATTTCACCCTTTTCTGAAAACCATTTTCCCAAAGACGGAGCGGCAGAAAACGCATTTTCTACCTTTTCAATAAGATGCGCATCTTCTTTCATGTCTGCACCGCTTGCAGAAGAAGAGCCGTTCTTTTTTGTTCCGCCTGTTTCGGGCAAAACCTGAAGGAACATTCCGCCGGCACCAGCAACACGGCCTTTTGTGTCCATATAAACGCTTGTATTGAAAGCTGTCTGGATTTGTTCAGACTGAAGGAAGTACCACGCCAAATCTTTTGTTATGTTTTTGTAAAGAATTTCTACAGAACTCGAAGAGGGAACTTTGTCTCCTTCGCGGGCAGTTGTCATTGTCATTGTTCCATTACCAAGGAACGGGGCAAGGTTCCAGTTTTCGAGCGGCTTTTCTACGGGAATATGTTCGTTAAAAAGATATCCGCGCACATAACCAGATGAATCTGCTTCTACAGAAAATCCGGCGGCAGGACCGTCAACTTCATACCGCCACCCCATGTGTTCCTTACCTTTCATTGTGGGAATCAAAAGTGCACCGCACAAAGATGCCTGTCCCAGAATCATTGTTTCAAGAATTCCAAGATTATGCTGCGCGCGCATCTGGTTTACAAAACGTGTTCCATGAAAAAGAGCGCCCCTTACGCGGCCGTCTGCCATTACAAAAACCGCCATCTCATCTTTGGGAAGCGATTCAATATGTTCAACCAGTTCTTTGTCATTTATCTGTGCTTTAATCATATATTCTATTATACCGATTTGCACAACTTTTTTCCACAATAGTACTTTTGAAATATTAGGTCTTATTTGGGCAGTAATTATAGGCTGGGGAACAGGCTTACTCTATACTTGTATTGCAACTTTTATTACAACAAAAAAAAGATTCTGTAAAAACATCTTCCGATGATTTCTAAAATGCATTGCGCAGTGACTAACAACAGCGGGTCAATGACCCGCCGTTGTTATTTTCCCTTATTTGGATGCGCGCTTTGCTTTGATTATGGCAAACACGCTCTGGAGTACTATAAAGAAGCACAGGATTGATGAAAGCACAATCTTGTTCCACCAGGAAGAAAGCGTTCCCTGGCAGCGGATAAGCGTTTCTATTGTAGCCTTAATCAGTACGCCAAAGAATGTTCCTATTACGGTACCAACGCCTCCGGTAAGCATTGTTCCGCCAATAACAGCAGAAGAAATTGCTTCCATTTCAAAACCGCGTGCCTGTTCTACAAAGCCCGCAGTTGTGTTAAGACAGAATACAAATCCCGCAAGAGCTGCAAGGAATCCTTCAAGAACATACGCTGCAAATTTTGTGCGCTTAACGTTGATTCCCAAAAGAAGTGCAGACTGTTCGTTACCGCCGATTGCAAAAAGATTGCGTCCGAATCTTGTGTAGCGCAGAATAAACCACACTACGACAACAGCCGCAAGCGCAATAATTACACTCGGGTGAATAAACGGATACATTCTTACGCCGTGCTTGTTGACTGTTGAACCAAAGAAAATATTTATATTCTGATTGGCCAGCGCAAGAAATGCTTTATTTGCACGGATTGCAATCTGCTCGGAACTGATTACGGCCGTAAGTCCGCGACACATGAAAAGCCCTGCAAGTGTTACAATAAACGGCTGCAGCTGCATGTAAGAAATAAGCCAGCCCTGGAACGCGCCGAATAAAATTCCGAATAAAAGAACCACGGCAATTGCAACTCCAGAAGGAAGCCCCATCTTTTCCATTGAATAAGACAGAATCATACATACAAGGCCAACAACAGAACCTACCGAAATATCAATTCCGCCGGCAATCATAACAATTGTCATTCCCGAAGCCGCAACAAGAAGTCCCGCGTTATCTATGAGCATGTTAAGGAAGGTCTGCATTCTTCCAAAGCCCTTGTCGCTGTAAATAATTACTCCGGCAATATACATGACTACAAAAAGACAGATTGTAATCATCATAAGGAACTTGCTGGAATCTATGCGTTTTCCCTTTGAAATATTGGACAGCACAGTCTTGAAATTCATTTTGTCACTCATACAGCACCACCTTCAAGCTTTTTGCTTGCACGACTGTTCTTCATATTTGTAAGCCAGGCCTTGAATGTTGGCGACTGGAATAGAACTATAAGAATAACGACGGCAGCTTTGTAAACAGGAAGCTGGTCTCCCGAAACTCCGATGGCATAAAGACAGGTGTTCAAAGCCTGAATTGTAACGGCACCGATTACCGAACCCATCAAATTGAATTTACCGCCACTAAGACTGTTTCCTCCAAGTGCAACCGCAAGAATTGCATCCATTTCCATATTGAGTCCGATGTTGTTTGCATCGCTGGAATAGATTCGGCTCGAAGCAATCATGCCGGCAACTCCTGAACTAAGGCCGCAGAATACATAGCAGAAGAAAATTACCAGAGCGGAATTAATTCCTACAAGACGTCCTGCCTTTGGATTGATTCCGACCGTCTGAATGTAAGTGGACATGGCGGTCTTTTTGAGCACAAGATATGTAAGCGCAACAAAAATTATCGCTATGAAAATAGGCGTCGGTACTATACAACCCGGAATAAAGCCTCCGATGTAGCGGAACGATTCTTTTCTTACGTAGAGAATAACGCCGGTTGCAGTTTCGGTCGAGCTTATGAGCTGGGCTATTCCGCGGCCGGCCGTAAAAAGAATAAGTGTCGCAATCATAGGCTGGATATTCAGCCTGGCAACAAGAAGTCCATTGAACGCACCGCATGCTGCACTTGCAAGAAGCCCAAAGAAAATTGCAAGAACAGGAACCATTGCATAAGAATCATAACTTGAACCAAGAAGGCGAACAATCAGCGCACCTGAAATTGCAGCAACAGCACCAACAGAAATATCTGTTCCGCGCGAAGATGCCGCAACAAGTGTCATTCCGACTGCAAGAATAACAAGTTCGCTTGAACGGTTAAGAATATCAATAATGTAACCGTAAAGAACGCCGTTGTTGATTGAAACCTTAAAGAAGTTTGCCTGCTTTGTAACCGCAATAATTATTACGTTAACTACAAGCATAACCAAAAGTGCGATTATAGGAAGAGCCAGCTGGCTTTTCATCATTTTTCCAAAGTCGAATCTGCGTTTGCTTTCACTCATTTTCCATCACCTCCGGCGATTGCAGCCATGACGTCTTCCTGGGTAAGATTGTCGTTGTTCAGTTCCCCAACCTTTTTTCCGTCGCGAAGAACACAAAGTCTGTTTACGGTTCTGAGCATTTCTTCAATTTCGGAACTTATAAACATAACAGTCATTCCTTCCTGCGCAAGCTGAATTACAAGTTTCTGGATTTCTGTTTTTGTACCAACGTCAATTCCGCGGGTAGGTTCATCCAGAATAAGAAAGTCCGGGTGTGTTACAAGCCATCTTCCAATAATTACCTTCTGCTGGTTTCCGCCTGAAAGAGATTTGATCGGCGTTTCGGTAGAAGGTGTTTTTATGTTAAGAGCCTTGATGTATTTGTTTGTAAGTTCAAGCTGTTTGCTCATCGGAAGAAGTTTGAAGATTCCGGTTTTGGCCTGAAGCGCAATCATCATGTTTTCGCGTATTGAAAGATCTGCAATAATACTTTCTGCCTTGCGGTCTTCGGGAAGATACGCCATTCCGCGCTTGATTGAGTCAATAGGAGCCTTTGCCTTGAGAGACTCATCCTTAAAGAAAAGTTCGCCGGAATCAGGTTTGTCTGCTGCATAAAGAGAGCGTGCAAGTTCTGAACGACCCGAGCCGAGCAGTCCCGTAAGTCCTATAACTTCACCCTTCTTTATTGTAAGGTCAAACGGCTTTATTGTTCCCTGGTGTGTAAGTGCCACGGCTTTTATTATCTGCGGCAAATCTTCCTGTGAATTAATTGCGCTGTTACTGTGCAGATTGTCAAGCTCGGCAACTTCGTGACCAAGCATTGTCTGTACCAGCTTTAGGCGCGGCAGTTCTTCTACAGTAAATTCACCCTGGAATTCACCGTTGCGCAAAACCGTAATTTTATCACAAACTGCATAAACCTGTTCAAGAAAGTGTGTGACGAAAATAATTCCCGTACCTTTTTCCTTGAGCCTGTTCATTACTTTGAAAAGTTCTTCTACTTCCTTGTCGTCAAGAGAACTTGTCGGTTCGTCAAGAATAAGAACCTTGCAGTTAAAGTTAACCGCACGTGCAATTGCAACCATCTGCTGAATGGCTACAGAATAGTCACCCAGAGTGCGTGTAACATCTATATCAAGACCTACTTCGGCAAGAACTTCTTTTGCCTTGCGGTTCATAAGTTTCCAGTCAATTGCCAGACCCCATTTTTTTGGTTCCTGACCGGCAAATATGTTTTCGGCAACAGAAATATTGGGACAAAGATTCACTTCCTGGAATACAGTACTTATTCCGTTAATCTGGGCTTCCTGAGGTGAATGATTGTTTATTTCTTTACCGTCAAGGTATATTTTTCCTGAATCTCTTGTGTGGACACCGTTAAGAACTTTGATAAGAGTACTTTTTCCGGCTCCGTTCTCTCCCATAAGCGCATGAATTTCGCCCTTTCTGAGTGTAAATTCTACATTCTGAAGAGCCTTGACGCCCGGGAAAGTCATATTGATATTTTTCATTGAAAGCAGAACGTCATTTGCCATAAGTTTGTCCTTCTTAAAAGCGGATTTTTCTATGTCACGGAAATTAAATTGTTCCGGCTGATTATTGTCTGCACAAAACAAGAGCCGGAGTGGAACATTGCCTTCCGAATCTCCGGCTCGGTAAGATTTACATGCGGAATCTTTTTTTACAAAAACTTATGCACTTGTTCCGCAGATTTTAATTAGTACTTACGTGTAGGAAGCATTGCTTCTGCGTTGGCTTCATCAAATACGCCTTCATCTACATAAGCAATCTTGTCTACTGTTCCGCCAGCCTCAAGTGTCTTGATGATTGAGTCTACGCGCGGTCCGTGAAGAGGGTTACACTCTACGGCACAGTTGATTTCTCCTGCCATCATCTTGTTGAATGTTTCGTGTACAGCGTCGAAACAAATGATGATAATGTCTTTTCCGGGCTGTTTTCCGGCTGCCTTGATTGCGTCTACTGCACCCCAGGCCATGTTGTCATTTTCTGCAAATACTACATCGATGTCATCATACTGCTTGAGGAAAGATTCCATAACTTCCTGTCCCTTTGCCTGTGTAAATTCACCAGTCTGTTTAGCAAGAAGGTTGTAGTTTGGATTCTTTGCAAGACCTTCAGTAATTCCCTGTGTGCGTCCAACCTGTGCAGAAGAACCGATTGTTCCCTGAATAAGAAGTACATTAAGTTTTTCTGAATCGCGGCCGTTTTTCTTGAGATAGTCGTTGAGCCAGATTACAGAGTCGCGTCCTTCTTTAAGGAAGTTTCCTCCAACCCAGCAAAGATAGAGACTGTCGTCAGAAACTTTCATCTGGCGGTCAGAGAGAATAACAGGGATTCCTGCAGCCTTTGCTTCGCCCAATACTGTTTCCCAACCAGTCTCAACTACCGGAGCAACTACGATATAGTCAACATCCTGCTGAATAAAGTTGCGCATTGCCTTTATCTGGTTTTCCTGCTTCTGCTGTGCATCATCAAAAATAAGCTTGTAGCCGTTTTCTGCGGTGAAAGTGCTCTTGAATGACTCGGTGTTTGCAAGACGCCAGTCAGATTCTGCACCAACCTGTGCGTATCCAACGGTAATTACCTTTTTGTCACCTTTTGCGCCCTTTGCTTCGGGACCCTTTTTTGAGCATCCTGCAAGTGCAAGAGCAACCATAAGAATTGAACCTGTAAACGCAGCAATCTTTTTCATGTAAATTCCTCCTATACACGTTAAGTGCGATAAAACGTTATGATTACATCATAAACCCGCTTTTGGAATACGTACATGTAAATTTTTACGAACTTTGTTCAATTTATTCTGTTTTTTTTACAAAAAAAACACTTTCTCTTCTGCCGCTGCGAAAAAAGTTTAAAATCTTACGAAAAAATGTTGAATATTTTACGGCACCCGGCTACCAGGCTGCACTAAAGCAAACAGCAGGAATTTTTGTATTCCCGCGGACTCATACCGGTATTTTTCTTGAAGATAAAACTGAAGTAATGCGGATCATTAAAACCGCACTCGTAGGCAATGTCAGAACCTTTCATATTTGTTTCACGCAGAAGTTTTTTTGCATTTTCTATACGCACGTCGGTAAGAAACTCAATGAAAGTAATTCCGCATTCCTGCGAAAAAATTGTGCTGAAGTGATTTGGACTCAAATGAACCGCTTCTGCAACAGAATTAAGGCACGTATCCTGACTGGCAAAATTCTGTTCAATATAAACCTTTGCCTTAAGAATAACGTCACCGTAACGGCCCTGCATTTTTGAATCGCGAAAGTCCAAAACCTTGTCAAGAACACGTTTTATTTCTGAAGCAAGCATTTCTTCACTTACAACGGCCTTGTCCACAAATTCACGGCGAACAACTTCGGGCATAACCTGTTTAACATCGCCACCAAGCTCTTCTATAAGTTTTGAAACCGCCATAATCACATCTACAAGAAGATAAGACGAAACTACGCCAAATGTCTGCGGATTGTTTTTAAGCATATCCATCTGCTGTGAAACAATTGCATCAATTTCGTTGCGGCCGGCATACTTGAGCTTGTCTACAAGAGGATCATTTTCGCGCAGTGAAAGTATACCGCCGCTTGTTTTATTCACATCGTCGGAACTTACGATACGGCTTTTGTTCCAGAAGCGCGTCATTGAAGAAAGGCTGTTTGCGTCTGAATACGAGTCGCCCAACTGCGAAAGATGTTCCACGGTTTTTCCTATTGCCGAAATAACATTGCAGTCAAGATTCTGCGTAACAATATGTTCCACGGCTTCTGCGACACTGTAACTGTCTTCTTCTGTTTCCTTGTCTGAGTTTCCCTTAAGGATAATGACAAAGCGCTCCGGTGAAATAAAAAATGAAACTGTAGCGTCACGTGCATTCATCATAGAAACAAGTCGGGCGCGTGTTTTTGCAATTGAATTTGTGTCGCTGCTATTCTGCCGCAAGTCGCTTACAATAACTTTATAAAAGCGCGCAATCAAATCTATTCCAAGGGACTGCGCCTTCTGCATAAGGGTTGCCGCATCTGATTTTTCAAGAACAACTTCTGTAAGAAACAGATTTTTTGCCATAACAGAATTGGACTCGAGTTCTTCTTTAAGTCTGCTTATATCCTGAATTTGCTGACGCTCTTTGTCCAGACGTTCTGCAACTTTATTAAGACTGGCAAAAATTTCGTCGTGTGTGAATGGCTTTAATATATAATCCTCGACACCAATAGAAATTGCCTGCTTTGCATAATCAAATTCATCATGTCCCGAAAGAATAATAATTCTTATCCACGGCTGTATTTTTTTTAACACACGCGCAAGTTCAAGTCCATCCATAAACGGCATTTTAATGTCGGTAATAAGAATGTCGGGCTTTACTTCGTGAATCATCGAAAGCGCAAGTTCACCGTCAGTGGCTTCACCGGCAAAAGTAAAACGCGAATTTTCCCAGTCAATTTTTTTGCGCAAGCCTTCCAGAACAATATGCTCGTCATCAACAATAAAAACGCTGTACATTTATTAAATCCTCCGGTCAGCTTCCTGAACAATACACGGAACAGTAAACGAAATTTTTGCACCAAAACCGCCCGTACTTTCAATTTGAATTCCATCTGAAAGCGGTTCTGCACCATCATTATAATAAAGTACAAGTCTTTGGTTAACATTGTAAAGACCATAAACCGAACTGAGTTTTTCTGTTTCGCAGGAATTAAGCGAAAGTTCATGTCTTACCTGTTCAAGCCTCTCCTGTGAAAAACCCGCGCCGTCATCCTGTACGGTAAAAGTCATAAACTTTTTTGAAGCATCAGAAAAATGTGCGCTGACTTTTAGATGTCCACGGCCACGCTTATTTTTAATTCCGTGATAAATTGCATTTTCCACCAGAGGCTGAAGGCTCAGTTTGAGCATCTTAAAATCGTTAAGAGCCGGGTCTGCTTCAATTTCGTAGTTAAGAATATCTGCATAGCGGATTTTTTGAATTGTAAGATAATTGCGCACGTGGTCAAGTTCCTGGCCAACTGTAATCCATTCGTGTCCGCGGCTTAAGGAAATGCGCAGAAACTCAGAAAAAGCGTGCGTTACTTTTATAACATCTTCTGTCTGCTCTTCTTCGGCAAGCCAGATAATTGTATCAAAAGTATTGTACAAAAAATGCGGGGTAATCTGTGCCTGCAAAGCCTTCATCTCTGCCTTGCGCAAATTTTTCTGTTCTTCTACATTCTGTTTTATAAGGGCGTCAATTTTTTGCGCCATGGAATTAAGGTTGTCTGCAAGATTGTCCAGTTCCAAAACACCCGGAATGTTTACGCGCGAATCAAAGTCACCGTGCGCAATTTTTGTAGAAAGAATTTCCATTTCTGAAATAGGACGGCGCACTGAATCAGAAAGGGCAAGACCTCCGCGAAGGGAAAGAATAACCGCAAAAAGAATAATTCCGACCTGAATAAGTCCCAATACAATAGAAGAATTTGAAATAGAAATATTTGTTTTGTAGGCAGACTCAATTTCCATAACAATAAATTCCTGCATTATGTCAGAAAAAAGCGCACTGATACTGCGGATTTCGTCAAGTGCAACTTCACTGCTTGCAACAGAACCGCCCGATGCAATGTTAACACCAAGACGACTTACGTTTCTGTAAAGAGTAAGACGCGCACGGGAAGCAACTTCGAGTTTCTGGCGGCTGCGTTTGTCAGACGTAGTCTGTTCAATGCGCGAAAGTCCGTCTTTGATTTCTTCGAGCATTTCATATTGCATGCCTTCGTTGAAAGATTTACGGCCGCTTACAATATTCCAAAGTTCATCGGGGATTTCTTTTTTTGCAATACTGTTTATTAAATTGGCAAGACTTACATTTGTAATAATATCATTGTACTGCCTCGAATGAATATTGGAAACAACAACAGAATAAATTGTCGGAACAATCATAAGCGCAATGATAAGAATATAAGTATGCTGAACCCTTTTTATAAGACTGAATTTATTGCGCGAACTTTTCATTTTAAAAACCAACTGCCTGTGTCAAAGAAAAATCATCGTTCTCAGAATACACACGGCCGTCTACATAAGTCACGCGGGGAATAGTGTTACGGTTGGCGGCTGTCTTTACAAGTTTTATAAGTTCGGGTCCAAGACGCGGATTGCATTCTACAATACAGTTTATCTTTCCTTCCCTGAGTGCCGCCACAGCATCTTTTTCTCCGTCAATGCTCACTATTGTAACATCGCGCCCCGCGTTCACACCGTAAAGTTGCAACGTATCAAGCGCACCCAAAGACATTGCGTCATTGTGTGAAAAAATAATATCCAGCGAGGAATTTTCCCACGAAAGAGAACCTTCTTTTGCAAAAATGTTTGAAATAATTTCTTTGCCACGTGACCTTAAAAAATCACCAGAAACACTTTTTACAATACAAAAGCGCGGGTCCTGTAAAAGCACTTCCCTGAACCCGGCGGAACGTTCCTTTGCCATGGAAGAATAATCTGTTCCGCGAAGCTCAAGAACATTCAGTTTTTTTGTGGAGTCAGAATATTTTTGCAAAAGAAAACGTGCTGCTTTGCGACCTTCTTCTATTCCGTCTTCACCGATAAAACCGGCATAAAGTGACTCGTCCTGCGTTTTGATTTTTCTGTCTACAACAATAACCGGAATGCGTGCTTCTTTTGCTTCCCTGAGAACATTGTCCCAACCGTCTTCCACAATCGGAACAAAAGCAATTACATCAACGCGGTAAACTATAAAAGAGCGTATTGCCTTAAGCTGGTTAGTCTGTTTCTGCTGTGCATCATCGTAAAGAACCTGAATTCCCTGTTCTGCGGCTGCTTCAAAAACAGAACGCGTGTTTTCGGTACGCCACGAACTCTCTGTGCCTATCTGCGAAAAGCCCAGTATTATTTTTGCACCGTCGCGCTCGTCGTCCACGTATGTAGTAGACTGAATGTTCAATTTTTTTCTGTCACATGCGCTAAATAAGAAACTAACCGCCGCCGCCAGTCCAATTACAGTAGCAAAACTTTTTTTTAACATAAACTTTCCAAACTTAAATCAAATGGCGGCGGCTCTTTTTCTTGCAAACGCCTCGACATCATTACCAGAAATGGGTTTGCTGAACAGATAGCCCTGAATATAGTCACAGTGAAATGTCTTGAGTTTGTTAAACTGCCACTTGAATTCAACTCCTTCAACAACAAGACGCATATTAAGGGAATGAACCAAGCGCACAATATTTTTAATAAACAAATCGTTCGCACTGTTAAGATAATGATCAATAAGAGACTTGTCCAGTTTGACTGTTTCTACAGGAATATAAGTAAGGTAACTCAAAGAAGAATAACCTGTTCCAAAATCATCAAGCGAAAGGGACACGCCAAGTTTAGTAAACTCGTCAAAAAGTTTTATTGCCTTGTCTTTGTTTTCTATAAAAAGACTTTCTGTAATTTCAATGCAAATAAGTGCCGGCGAAATATCGTACTGCTTGAGAAGAGCGCGCAAAAAGTTAACGTAACCTGTGTCTGAAATCTGTCCGTAAGAATAATTGATGGAAACTTTATGAAGTGCCATTCCGTGACTGCGCCATTCTGCAATCTGCTGCACAACCTTTTCGGTAACTTTGCGTCCTATATCAATTATATAGCCCTTTTCTTCTGCAATGGGAATAAACTGCGACGGCGGAAGTAAATTATCCTTTATTCTTACAAGAGCTTCGTAACCGTAAATTACACCGTTGTCTACATCTATCTGCGGCTGGTACAAAACTTTGAATCCGTCATTTTCAATACAGTCCTTGAGAACAGCTTCTATTTCATCAGTCGTGCTGCGGTCTGTTTTCATTGTCTCGCGGAAGAAAGTACATCTGTTTTTTCCTGCACGCTTGGACTCGTACATTGCAATGTCGGCATTTACAATAAGTTCGTCAGGGCTGGAACAATTCAAAGAAGAAGCCACACCCATGCTTGCCTGAACATAAACTTTTGTATTTTTATATTCAACTGGGTCGCTGAAAATTCCCTGAAGTCTTACAAGATCGTGGCTGTCCTCGTCAAAATTTTCACCGCTGTACAATACAAAAAATTCGTCACCGCCAAAACGTGAAATAAAGAAAACACGGTCTTCGGCAAGCTTAAGGAAACGTGCAGAAATCTGCCTGAGCACTTCGTCACCAAAAGAATGTGTATAAAAATCGTTTATACTCTTGAAGTTGTCAATATCCAGAAGGATTCCGTAAAATTCTTTTTTCCTGCCGAACATTGCTTCTATCTTTGGCTGTGTCATAAAACGATTGGGCAATTTGGTAAGATAGTCATGGCGCGCCATATATTCCATCTCGTTGCGTGATTCCACAAGTTTGCGTGCATGGCGGCTGGAAGAAATTCTTGAAGTTTCGGCAATGATAAGAAGAGCACCAAGTGACAGAACAAGAAAAATGCAAGGTGCAAGAATTTTTGCATAAGCTTTAATGGCAGATATTTTTTTATTTATTATGACAGCATCTTTGGGAAGCTTTGATTCGTCCAGATTAAACCTTTGTATTACATCATTGTCAAAATAGAAAAGACCTTCCGTATTTCTCTTGAGGGAAATAAAATTCATATTTGTTCCTTCAAGAATATCCAGTACAAGCAAAGCAGCATTTCTTGCTTCCGTTTCAAAGTCTACGGTTTTGCCTCCAAGAATTCCCTGTCCGAGGCCGTTTGTATTGTAGCGGTAAACGGGAATTTTGGAATGTTTTACAATAAATTCCACCTGTGACGCACTTGAATATACATTTCCCTGTTTATCATCTACGGCGCTCAGGAACATCAGAATCGTAGAATCATCAAGATGTGAAAGACTTGAAGCAAATTCAAAACGTGAAAGACTTGTTGTGTTTATTCCGTAAAAGTCAAAGTTCTTGTACTCGGTTTTATAACGGTTTGCAAAATTTCTAAACTGAATCCAGTCGCCGTAACCTGTAGGTGTTTCATCATAAATTGCGGTTACAGATTTTGCACCGGGGTTAAGCCTGAGCGCAACGTTCAGTGTGTCTTCAAGGAAAATTTCTTCTGCATAACCTGTTATTAACGGACGGGCAACGGCTCTGTTTGCATGGGAAATGCTGTTTACGCAGAAAAAGACAATGGGAATTCCGGCAAAAAGTTCATCTTGATATTTTTCTCCAAAATCAAGGGCAGCATCATCTGCAAGAAGTATTGCATCGTACTTGTATTTGATTGTATTGAGCTTGTATTTGAGTGACTTATAGAAATTGTCCACAACCTCACTTTCTGTAAAGCGCTTTGTGTCCATGAATTCTACATCAAAAGAAATATTGTTTTCGTCAAAAACTGAATGAATTCCTCGTATTTGTCTGAGAACACTGAAATACGTTATATCGTAGGAACTTATGAAAAGTACATGGGCTTTGGGAGATTCAATTTCTTTGTAATAATCACTCTGAGCGATTTTTTTCCCGTAAAGAGCCGCGATGAGAAAAAACACACTGGCTATTATTCCCACAGTAGCGGAAACAATAAAAAACGATGTTATGAATCTTCTTCTTTTGCTTAACATATCGAAAAATCAAAATCCTGTTATTGGTTTTTCTCACCTTTATTTTGTTATTTTTTCTATTATACTACAGTAATCTGCATAAAGCAACAAACAAAACCCGTCTTCCCGTTAATTACCTGTAAAAAGAAGACTTACGCCGCTGTTCAAATAAACTGGGCAAAAACAGATGCGCCAACTACGGTAAGAAGACCTGCTACGGCTATTGAAAGACCACTCATTGCACCTTCGACTTCACCCATCTGAATGGCGGCGGCGGTACCCAAAGCATGGGCCGAAGTTCCTATGGCAACGCCTTTTGCAATCGGGTCGTTTATATGGAAGATTTTACAGATTTTTGCAGCAAAAAGATTGCCCAGATTCCCTGTTATGATAATCATCACGACAGTAATCGGAACAGAACCGCCCAATTCTTCTGCAAGGGGAAGACCTATAGCTGTAGTAATTGATTTTGGCAGCATGGAAACATATTCTGTGTGGCCTATTTTGAACAGAATGCACATTACCAAAATAAATACAAGGTTTGTAAGAACGCCGGCCACAATTCCGCCTATAATGGCAGGCCAGTTGCGTTTGAGTTTTTCAAACTGCTGGTAAAGGGGAATTGCAAGACACACGGTTGCAGGTGTAAGAAGATCAGACACCAGTTTTGCACCCAGCTCATATGATTCGTAGGAAATACCGGTGGCCAGCAAAAACAGAATACACAAAGTTATGGAAACAATCAGCGGACTGAACAAAAAGAATTTTGTCTTTTTATGAAGCCATACGCCAATCATGTAAGTAAAAAGCGTCAGAAAAACACCAAAAAATACTGAATTTTCGCAGAATTCCTTCATTTTTCTTTACCTTCCTTTTCTGAATCTTTTTTTGACATTATTTTCATTAAAAACTGCGTCACAAGTCCCGTAACGACCATAACAATAAACGTAGAAAAAACTGCAATTACCGTAAATTGAATTCCGTATTTTTTCATGAGAGGAATGGCACTTATAAAGCCGACACTCGGCGGAACAAAAAGCAGCGGCATTATGTCCAGAAGAAAATCGCCGGTTTTCTGTACAGCAGAAAGTTTGAAAATCTTAAACTTAAGACATGCAAACATTATTACCAGTCCGTAAATGCTTGCCGGTACAGGAAGCGGAATAAGATGGTTAAGAATTTCACCGATAAATGAAACAATCAGAATAATTGTAAACTGTTTAAGAAACTTCATACACAACCCCAAATAAAGACAAGCGGCGTAAAAATATCGAAAACTGCGGTAACGAAGAAATTGTTCCGGCAAAAACAAAAAAGTCCAGAAACGCAAGCAGAAAATAAACTGCACGCTTTGTTCTGCAAACAGACAAAGGCTTTGGAGCAAGAGCGTCCAGAACATTCAAGTCCTGAAAGCACATCTTCAATCTCTAATTTCATTTCATGCACCTTTTTAGCGAAAAGATTCTACAGTTTTGTCTGACTTTTTGGAATAGGTTCCACTTGTAAACAACAGCCTTTTTATATAAAATTCAGTATATGAAAAAGAAAGTACTTGTCCTTTCTGCATTTTTACTGACATCCGCGGCTTTTTGCACACCAAAATCATCAGGTACGTCCGGCAAAGAATTTTACATCCAGACACAAACCGGGGCTGTTTACGGCAGTATGGAAAAATTTCTTTACTCAAGTGCACTTACCGACCGTGCAGTAAGCCGTCTTGTCTGGGAAATAAAGCCTTTATGGTATTTTGGTCTTCTTGGCGGAACAAAACTCGGTAACTTTGAAGCACAAATTGAATTCAACGGAGCACTTTCTTTAAGGTCCGGCAGAATGTTTGACTATGATTTTACCACTGACGGAACACTTACCACGTATTCTGTCCACGAAGAAACAGCCGTACACAGTGCACAGACTTCCATTGGGCTTAATTACGCATTGTTCCGCACAAAAAATGTGGATTTGAAAACCGCCGTAGAAGTTTTTTATTCGTACAATTCGTTTACGGCAAGAAACGGCTACGGCTGGTACGGAATGAATCTTCCCGAAGATAATCCTGGCAACTGTTTTTATGAAGCAGGACGTCTTTACGGAATAGACTACAGCCGCCACTCTTTTTATACATTTGCAGGAATTGCAGCAGAGTTGCGTTCAGGTCCGCACTGGGGCTTTACTTTTGAACTTATGGTGTCTCCTTTTGCATATATTTCGGGACTGGATCACCATCTTAACGCCTCTGAGGGAACACACTACATGGAAGTACAGTACGCTCTGTTTAAGGCCATGAAATCTTCATTCGGAATATACGTCAACTTTGGCACAATGCGTGCTTCACTTACATGCAGCGGCCTTGTCCAAAGTTTGCAAAAAGGTACGCTCTACCACGATTACTGGAGTGAAAATCTTTCCCGTTCAGACCAGCCATGCGCTTCAAAAAACAGCACCGCAAACATCTGCCTTTCCTTAAGAAAATACTTTTAAGCGCCTCTGTTTTGAACAGGACCGGCCCTAGCAAAAAACCGCCAGACCCGCGCAAAATTACTTTTTGTCCTTAAGTGACGAATAGCAGACCAGAAACAGCACAAAGGACGTAACTGCCGAAGTTGTAGAAGCAATCGGTTCGGACCAGAAAATGCCGTTAACGCCCATAAAATGTGGCAGAACAAGTGCCAGAGGAATAAGAAGAATTACCTTTCTTAAAAGAGCCACGAATATAGAAGTCTTTGCACGGCCAAGCGCAACAAATGTTCTTTGTGCCGCCATCTGCACGCCAAAAATCCAGACTGCACCAAAATAAACCGGCATTAAACTTACCGCAAGGGAAATAAGCTGCGCATCGGAAGTAAAAATAGAAACAAATGTTTTTGGGAATGCAAGAATAATTACTGCCGCCGCCACTGAAGCTGCGAATGAAATATAAATCATTCTTTTTATTGTAGTACGCACTCGCTTTAAGTTACCGGCACCGTAATTGTAGCTTACAATAGGCTGAACACCGTCTGTGAATCCCTGAATAGGAATATAGCAGACCTGCATAAGACTCTGCATAATTGTCATTGCACCAACGTAGATGTCACCGCCAAACTTCTGCAGCCCCGTATTGAATACAACAGAAATTGCACTTTCTGTGGCAGACATAATAAAAGGCGACAGTCCCAAAGCAGAAATTTTTGCCGCAACCGCCGGCTTAAATTTAAGGATTGCAGGACTTATTCTTAGCGACGACTTTTTTGAACAGAGAAATATTACTATCCATACAGTGCTTATGGCCTGGCTTATTACTGTAGCAACAGCCGCACCCTTGACGCCCATGTCAAAAACAAAAATAAAAACAGGGTCAAGAATAATATTTGCAACAGCCCCAATTACTATAGAAAGCATTGCTGTTCCGGCAAAACCCTGCGCATTTATAAAAGGGTTAAGACCAATGGAAAGCTGAACAAAAATCGTTCCCGCCATATAAATTCTTAAATAATCCTGCGCATACGGAATAGTAGCTTCACTTGCCCCGAAAGCCATAAGAACAGGACGCATAAAAATCTGAAAGATTACTGTAAGAAGAACAGCAAATGCAACCAGAAGAATTACTGCATTCCCCAGAATTGATTCGGCGCGCGATTTTGCATTTTTGTCATGCTCGCTTTTGCCGAGTTCTATTGCTGCAAGCGGCGCGCCTCCCGCTCCGGCAAAAAGACTGAATGCTGAAACCAGCGTTATTATAGGAAAGCAGATGCCTACTCCGGTAAGGGCCAGAGATGCAGCGCTGTCTATGTGACCAATATAAATTCTGTCTATAATATTGTAGAGAATGTTAATAACCTGCGCTACTATTGAAGGAAGCGCAAGTTTAAGCATGAGGGAACCTAAAGGTGCAGTTCCCAGCTGTGATTTTGAATTATCCATTTTTTCCTTCGTGCGCGTGAGCGCACACGTAAATAAGACAGTTGTGCAGCAATTGAAGTTTTCAGGACAACTCTATATGAGTTGTTCTGACATACGTTCCTTAAAATTGAACGATTGAGCAAGTTTCAACTTGCGATTGAGTTCAATTAGTGCGCGTGAGCGCACACGTAAATAAGACAGTTGTGCAGCAACTGAAGTTTTCAGAACAACTCTATTTGAGTTGTTCTGAAATACGTTCATCTGCCAGGCGGTTAAACGGGCCGTTGCGGCACCAGCCTTCTGCATAGGAACCCTGTCTGCAGTAGATTTTTGTATTTTTGTCAAAGGCACTCAGTTCAATGTAGTCCACAGATTCGGGAAGGAAAACCTTCACTTTATTTAAACAGCCGGCAAATGCTTCATCAGAAATACTGGTTACTCCTTCGCTTACTCTTATTGAAGAAGCGTTGCAGTTATAGAAGGCGCGGCGACCTATTCCCTTTGCACCTGCCGGGGTCTGCAGTTTTTCGTCACTTCCGTTGTAGAAAAGAAGCATTCCGTTTGAAGTATTGAGCATCATGCCGTTTTCGTAACGGTAAACTTTGTTTGTAGGAAGATATGTGCCGCTGTTAGGAAAAGCGTCACGCGCACATTCTGTTAAATTATCGGGAATGACTATATTTTTAATGCCCGTGCAGCCTGCAAAAGCGCGTTCCTTTATTCCGGTTATGGAGTCGGGAAGAGTTATTGACTCAAGGCTTACACAGTCGGCAAAAGAACCGGCTGTTATTGTCGTAATTCCCGCAGGAATTTCTATTGAATTCAAAAATGCGCAGTTTTTAAAGGCACCGCGCTCTATTGCCACTACCGAAGAGGGAATTTCTATTTCTTTAAGATTTACGCAGTCGGCAAAGGCATTTTCACCAATAACAAGAACGCCTTCGGGAATATGTACGGAACATATTGCGCGATGATTGGGAATTGTAGCCGCAGTAATTTCTGTAACGCCTTCGGGAATACTGAATTCAACTTTTTCCATAATTTCTCCCATCAGATTTTTTATACTCCTCCATTAAAAATTCATAAGTAAAGTTTCAGATTTTGGAACAACATTTACGTACAATAATAATACCGTTCCTTTTGTATTTCAATCAATGAACCGTATTTACAGGTTTAAAAAATGAGTTTTCCAGAGAAAGGGGCGGATCTTTTTTTTCATGACCATGTTCGTGATGATGGCTGCAGTTTGGAACAGAAGTATATTCAAGTTTGCCAGCAAGATAATCCTTAACCGCAGCGTCGCAGTCCCCTTTTACACCGGCAGCAACCTTAATATTCTGTTCGGAAAGTGCTTCCATTGCCCCGGAACCTATACCACCGCAAATCAAAACCGTAACGCCAAGACTGCTTAAAAAAACAGCAAGCGCTTCGTGCCCCTGACCGTTTGTATTGATTACAGCTGAGTCAGAAATACAATTATCTTCTATAGAATAAACTTTAAAATCCTCTGTGTGACCAAAATGCTGGAATATTTCACCGTTTTTGTAAGTAACTGCGATTTTTGTCATTTTTCCCCCATGTAATAAATTGCAGTTAAAATATAAACAAAATTCCGGCAAGTTTCCAGTTAAACCGCTTCCAAATGACGCAAATTTTACTGCATCCGGAATAAATACTGGGTAAATTTAACACACTTTAATGAGTCAAAACGATACATTTGATTCAAATTGAACTTGCCAAGACCGCTCTGTTACGGAATAAACGCGTTTTGCAGGTAAAAATGTCCCTAAATTCAGCCTGAATGAAGAAAACAGTGCTTAAAAACAGTAAATTTTCACTTGAATCAAAGTTGGCACGGTTTCTGCTACATAGTAAGTGTAAGCAACAAAAAGCTTACCTAAAATCTTATACAAACCTTATGGAGGTAATATTATGAACGAACTTTCACTTTTGGACACACTTTTTGGAAACGACGGTACAATGCCATCTTTCTACACTCGCGCATGCACTCCGAATGTTGATGTAAAAGAGACAAAGGATGCATACATTCTTACCATGGATTTGCCTGGCAGAAATGAAAACGATGTGGAAATCGGTCTTAAAGATGACATTCTTACAATTGCTTCTGTAGAAAAAGCTGAAACAAAAGAAGAGAAAAAGGAAGACAAAGAAGAATTCTCATGGCTTATCCACGAGCGCCATTCTTCTTCTTTCAAACGCACCTTCTCTCTTCCGAAGGACATTAATCCTGAAGCCGTTACTGCGGTTTTCAAGAACGGTGTTCTTACCGTAAGAATCGAGCGCAAGGCTGCTGCTTCTGAAAAGAAGATTGCAATCCGCGTTGCCTGACATTAACGGCCGCTTAGGCTGCCTACCCCCAGAACTTTGTGATCCATCCCGCAGAGTTCTGGGGGTAATTTTTTTTAAATTATACTTTCGTCTTAAACTGGTTTAAATAGACTTTTTCTGCTATACTTGTTGCCATGAAACACAATATGCAGATTTTACAGGAACTTGCGGCCACAAATGGTCCGCTTTGTGTAGGTTTGGACACCGACCCGTCCTATATTCCGCCCTCTGTTCTGGCAAAGTATGATTCACCGGCACAGGCTGTTCTTGCTTACAACACAGAAATTATTGACCGTGTTGCCGCAGCAAAAAGCGCCTGCTGTTTTAAGGTACAGATTGCCTATTACGAAGCCATGGGACTTGAAGGAATGCGTGTTTACGAACAGACTCTCAAGACTGTAAAAAAGTCGGGACTGGCCTGCATTTCTGACATCAAGAGAGGTGACATTGCGGCAACTGCAGGTGCATACGCGCGCGCTCATTTTTCCGGTGATTTTGAAACAGATATTATTACGATTAATCCTTACATGGGTTTTGATACCTTAAAACCGTTTACAGAATATGCGCAGAAGGCCGGAAAGGGAATATTTGTACTTTTAAGAACAAGCAATCCGGGAATGACAGATATTGAACAGAAGGAACTTAAAGAAGGCGGCCGTGTTCTTGACGGTGTAGGTGCCGAACTTGAACGACTTTCAAAAGAATTTGCTTCTTTCTACCCAGAACAGACATGCAGTCCGGTAGGTGCCGTCGTAGGCTGTACAGAAGAAAGCGATGCAAAGGCCCTGAGAGAAACTTACCCCGATATTTTCTTCCTTATACCGGGATACGGTGCACAGGGTGGGGCCGCGAGAATAGCTGCCACTCTTCTTAAAAACGCCGGCGGCACCGTCAATTCTTCACGCGGAATTCTCTGCGCCTGGAAAAAGTCACCGACCTGCCTTCAGAAAGAACAGGACGGTTCTCTTACCATGGACGATATCGGAGACGCAGCCGGAGCGGCAGCAATAGAAGCAAAAAACGATCTGCTTTCTGCCTTTGCCGCACTCTGAACTAAAGCTTTTTGTTCAGTGTATTTTTCAAATCACCGGGAAGAGTTTCGCGTATTTTTGCAGAAATTTTTCCCAGTGAATCACGTTGCATCTTCTTTTGTGAGAATGCCAGCGATTTTTCGGCAGAATCAACAAAGCAGGTGTAAAGATTTGTTCCGTAATAATTCAACTCGATTATTGCCGACGGTTTTCCTACATAAATGGGGTCTTCGCCGCTTTCGCCTTCTTTTGTTTCATTCATTTCTACAGTTACGTCAGCACGGTAAGCGCAGGCCGACGCTGTTCTTGCAACAGAAAATCCCGCTTCCTTAAGAGAGTCACTCACGGCTGCTTCTACCAGACCGCCTTCATCTCCTTTTGTATAAACATACACTGTACATCCCGCGAGACTTTGTGCAGTAAGCGCGGGCAACTTTTTTAACGCCGCGTACTCTTTGGAAAATGCATTTTCTGTCAAAGGGCTGCATATTGTGTCTGCAACAGAAAGCCGTGAACGCAAAGTGTCTGCTTCCTGAACTGCATTTGAATACCAGATATATGCCCTGAACGGATCACACTCTGCTGCATGGTCGTATATTGCAAAAAATTCGTCTGATGCGGCGGCAACTTTGGGGCGGTACTGTTCCCAGGCTTTTTCGCGCTCTATGTAAACTGCCACGTACCAGACTTTGGCGCTTTTGTAGTATTCTGTATAATTCAATTCTGAAAATTCAAACTGCGAATCTATAGTGCTGGTCTGTTTAAGCCGGCGGTTTACTTCGCTTTTGGAACCTGATTCTGAAACAGCTTCTGTTTTTGCAACAACCTGTGTTTTTACCGAAGTGCTTATATAGCGGCTCAACTGTGCAAGTGCATCTGCAGCGGCCGCTTCCTTTGAGGCTCCCTCTCCTACCTGGCAAAGATATTTGCTCTGCGGATACACTGCATTTGTAGAAACAAGCCATTCAGGCGCCGGCAGCTGTTGGGCACATGAAAACAAAAATACGGCAAGACACGCCGCAATTATCGACAAAATTCCCTTTTTCATAATAAATCCTTTTTTGTACAAGAAAATATACGGAAGACTAAAAATTGAATTTTTTACAGCTTCCTCTTATAATTATAATATGAAAAACAAAAATGAACAGACAAAAACAGAAGAACTTATAAAAAAAGCAATGAAAATGCTTGAATTCTCGTATGCACCCTATTCAAACTTTCATGTAGGGGCCGCGCTTCTTGGAGCAGACAATAGAATATACACCGGCTGCAACATAGAAAACGCCGCTTACGGTCCAAGCAACTGCGCTGAACGTACTGCATTTTTTAAGGCTGTAAGTGAAGGCTGCAAAGAATTCAGGGCCATTGCAATAGTCGGTGGTCCCAAAGGCATTGTAAGCGACTACTGTCCCCCGTGCGGAGTCTGCCGTCAGGTAATGGCAGAATTCTGTACGCGGGATTTTAAGATAATTCTCGCAAAAAGTATGACCGAGCAAAAGATCTTTACGCTGGAAGAACTTCTGCCCCAGTCATTCAGCCTGCAATAAAAGCAGGACAGAATAATTTATTTTGCAGTGACGGTTTTGCGTTCGATGCGGTTTCGTACAAGCTGCCATGCAATAAGAACTGCAATAATTGAAAGTCCTATTACATCGCTGTAAGTTTCGGGAACCACGCACATAAGACCGGCGGCGGCAAAAAGAATTCTTTCTACAACAGACACCTTTCTGAAAGCATAGCCTTCCAAAGCAACACTGAATCCGAACATACCTACAAGGGCAGTACAACAAATTCCTATTACACCCGAAACAGTTGTTCCAATCATAAGCATCTGCGGATTGAACACAAATATGTACGGAATAATAAACGCACCTATGGCAAGCTTTGTTGCATTGAATGCCGTCTTCATTGGCTTTGCTTTGGCTATTGCGGCTCCGGCTATTGCAGCAAGGGCTACAGGTGGCGTAATGTCGGCAATAATTCCAAAGTAGAAGGCAAACATGTGTGCGGCAAGAGGCTCAAAACCAAGCCCTATAATTGCCCCGGCAGTAATTGTCGAAGTAATAAGATAGTTGGCCGTAGTCGGAGCACCCATTCCCAATATAATAGAAGAAATCATTGTAAGGAACAAAGTGATAAATGCAATTCCGTGGGAAATTGAAATAAGTCCCGCGCCAAATTTAAGACCGATTCCCGTAAGAGTAACAATTCCAATAATAATGCCGGCCATTGCACAGGCGATTGCTACGCTGATTATATTTCTTGCGGCAGAACACATTACTTCAAGAAGGTCGTTGAAACCAAAAGTAGGTTTGCGTCCGTGTGCAAGATCTACAAAAGACGTAACAAGACCAATAAGAAGACAGCTTACAATTCCCATAATGGCGGCGTAAACTGCAGTTTTTCCCATACAAAGGAAAGTTACAATTACCACCAGAGGAATAAGCATATATCCCTTTCTGAGGAACAGCGGAAGAAATTTAGGAAGCTGCTCACGCGGAAGTCCCTTAAGCCCAAGTTTGTGAGCTTCGAGATGAACAGTAATAAAAATTCCCGTAAAATACAAAATAGCCGGAATAACAGCGGCTTTTACTATTGTAATATAAGGAAGGCCAAGACTTTCTGCCATAAGAAAAGCTGCAGCGCCCATAATAGGCGGCATAAGCTGACCGCCGGTAGAAGCTGCTGCCTCTACAGCGCCTGCAAATTCGCTTTTGTAACCGAGCTTTTTCATCATAGGAATGGTAAAGCTTCCCGAACCTACAGTATTCGACACAGAACTGCCCGAAACTGTTCCCAAAAGGGCGCTTGTAAGAACAGCAACTTTTGCCGGTCCCCCTGAAGCGCCTCCTGCAATTGAATTGCATATATCAATAAAGAACTGTCCTATTCCGGTTTTTTCGAGCAGAGCACCGAACAGTATAAAAAGAAAGATAAATGTAGAACACGCGCCGATTGGTGTTCCCATAATTCCTTCTGTATTATAGAAAAGATGTGTTGCTACGCGCTCAAGGCTGTAACCGCGGTGGTTAAGAAAGCCCGGAAGATAGCGGCCAACAAACGCATACAGAATAAAGCACGCGGCAATAATCATAATGGGCAGGCCTACAATTCTGCGGCAGCTTTCAAAAAGAATCAGAATTCCGGCTACGGCAACAATTACATCCAGGCTCTGGTACATTCCTGCACGGCGCACAATGTTCTGGAAATTGATTACAATGTACATCCAGCAGGCTGCCCCCAAAAGTCCAAGCACTACATCGTACCAGGGCAGCGTATCTTTAGGGCTTTTTTTTGTAGCCGGAAAAAGCAGAAATGCCAGCAGCTGAACAAATGCCAAGTGTGTAGCACGAAGAATCTGCGCTGTTATTGCACCCGACAAAGTGGCATAAAGCTGAAAAAGACAAAAACAGACTGAAACTACAACTGTAATATACTGACGCCAGCATTTGTGTTCACGGTAGGCATGCTCGCGGTCAAGATTGCGCATGAGATCTTTCATCTCATTTTCATTGGAAGTCGGAAGAATATTTTCTATTACTACGTGTTCAGAAGTAGAAGTTTCCGCGTCCCTGTTCAAATCATCCATCAATTCCTCCTGCGTGTGTAAAAATTTTATTGAGAGTCTCCAAAAAGCCAGTTTACCGGATTTTTACAGATGCCCTATTCAAAGTTTGTGTACCGCATATTCAAGTAAAGGAACCTTTTTTACTTTTATAAGAACCGAAGTCTGCGGTGCAAAAAAGTCCTTTAAGAAAAACTCTCTGTTCCCGATTGTAATTGAATGTTCTGCAATAACACCGACTGCCATCAAAAGATTTGGAATACGTCGGTTAAGGCCACTTATCTTATATTCATCTTCGGTCAATGAAAAAACTGCACCGCTTGTTTCAGAAGCCTCTGGGATTCCGGCGCCGTAAGAAACAAAAGAAGTTGCGTCTACTACAAGTTCATTATCACTTGTGCAGGAATAATAATCGTGTACGCGGCCTTTGTTTACAGAATGAGTGTAGGAAATGCAAAACCCACTGAGCGCCTGTTTTGAATAAAATCTGGAACCTGCGGATTTTGCATTGCTTATCGAAACAGTTTTTACAGCCGGAATAAAAGCGGTGGCTGCAAACAAAACTGCAAGTACTGCGGCGGAAACCAGACACAATACATGACGGTTTCCGCGACGGCTCTTATTGTGCAAGACCAAGTTCCTTAAAGTACTTGAGTGCGCCTGCATGGAACGGAACAGAAATTCCAGTTACAGCTGCGGCGGCTGAAACTTCTTTTCCCTTTGCATGAGCCTGTGAAAGTTCGTCAAGGTTTTCGAACAATGCCTTTGTCATTGCATAAACTGTTGCTTCGTCAAGATTTGCATTTACAGCGATTGTTGCTTTTATTGCAAGAGCTGCTACATCTTCTTCTGAACCTTTGTATGTTCCACCGGGAATTATTGTCTTTGTATAGAAGGAATATTTTTTGCAGATTTTTTCTGCGGCTTCACCATCTACTGGAATAAGTACGAGTCCGTTTGTGAATGCAAGTTCCTGAAGTGCAGAATTTGGTACGCCGGCTGTAATAAAACATGCATCAAGTGTATTGTTCTGAAGTCCTTCTGCAGATTCTTTGAAAGAAAGATTGTTTTTTACAATGTCGTCAAATGTAAGTCCGTATCCTTCGAGAATCTGTTTTGCATTGAATTCAACTCCGCTGCCGGCGTCTCCTATTGAAACGCGCTTTCCCTTAAGGTCGGCGATGGTTTTTATTCCGCTTTTCTTTGAAGCCGCAATCTGTACAACTTCGGGATAAAGGGTTCCGATTGTGAGGATGTTGGGAAGTTTCTGTCCTTCGAACATGTCTGTTCCGTTGTAGGCATAATCCATAACATCATTCTGAACGATTGCATATTCTGCGTCTCCTTTGCTTATGAGACGAAGATTTTCTGCAGAAGCACCTGTTGCCTGTGCTGTTACGTTCATATTTTCTATTTTTGTGTTCCATATATTTGCTACAGCTCCACCAAACGGATAATATGTTCCGCTTGTTCCGCCGGTTGCGATGATGTAATTTTTCTTTGCCGGTGCGCAACCTGTAAGAACGGCTGCTGCTGCAATTAACGAAAGTACTGCTGTGAGACTCTTTTTCATAATATACCTCTATTCTTTTAAAAGATAGTTAATTCTACTATATACTGCGCAATAAGTTCAAGAATGGTATTAAGAACAACCTACATAAACCCGACCATGAGACACCATTTGCCCTGCGTGTTCATGCTACATCCGACGATTAGATTTGCGCTGCCGGTTTTTAGTGCAAGATACGCACCTATTCCGAAGCATGACTGGGAATTTGTCCAGCCGCGGTCTTCTTTGTAGAAAACATCTGTCGGCGGCTCTGTTTCTGTAAACGGATTGTATGCATCGCAGATTCCGGCACGCGCATGAAGAAGTCCCACTACAGGAAAACCGCCTGCAGAAAACAGTTCCTGTTCAAAAGCAATTCCCGTCATAAAAAATTCGCGGCGCAAAGTTCCGTAAGAGTAACCGCACATTCCGTTTATTCCGCCGAATTCAGCATAACCGCAGTTAAGTTCGTACGGAAAATTTATCCAGCCTGCCATTGCATCATAACCGAACGAAAGTTTGTCTTTGATTAAAGGAATTCTGTGCGAAAGGGATGCCTGCACTGCAAAAATCGGTGTTCCGCTCTGGTATTCCCCGACTTTGAGGATTCCTTCTGCGCGAAAACCGCTGAATCCTGTTATGTCATCGTCCAGCGTATTGTAAACTGCATCGGCATAAAAATTCAGCATGTTGAAAATTCTGTAACCTGCACGAAGTCTGTCAATTTCATAAGCAATGCCTGTTCGCAAACTGATCATATCAAGATAACTGGATTTGATTCCGCAAGAAACATTTATTCCCCTGTCGTCATCTACCGTTCTGTCGCGGTTGAGTGCATTTGTCTTTGGTTCAAGGCTTCCTATTTTTACTCCGGCCCGAAGATCAAGTTTCAGTTTCATTTTTCCGACATCTGTAAGTTTTGGAGTGGCAGAATAATTTATGCCTATTGCTTCACCGACTGTCATTTCTGCACGCATTTCGAACGGTCTTACAAGAGAAATCCCAAAGTCAAAAACCGGATTCACAAGAAATTCCTCAGAACCATCGCGTTTTGCAATACACATGCTTGAAGATCCGCCTGCATAAATTTTACTCAGGTCGCGTCCGTAATGATTTGCATAAATGTTCATGTCGCAGCTGCCGTCTTTGTTTGCAACAAGTTCGTAATAAAGTGAAGAAAAATGATAAAGATCACGGAAATCGTTCAGCCGTGAGTCAAGAATTTTTCTTTTGGCATCATCAAGCATCTGTCCTTCCAAATCATGAAATTCCTGTGCAGAAGGAACAGGTCCAGGTTCAAATACAGAAATATCACGCACGCTTACTTTTCTTATAACAGGATAAGGCAGATTATCGTAGGCGCTTTTTCTGTCAGGGTCAGGGTATGAAAGTTGAACTCCGGCGGCTTTTATTTTTGCAGCAATTTCTTTTATTGCACCACGGTTTTGTTCAACACATTTTTCTCCTGCCTGAATAATTTTTTTTGCATGGTAAAATTCCAGCATGCTGAATTCATTTAATTCAGGCTTTAGTACAATGTCTGCAAATTTATACTGGTCTATTGAATTGGAAGAAATTACAAGATTGAATATCTGAACAACGACAGAAGACAAATCTCTTAATGAAGCCGGATCATTATGCACCGAACCCATTACATCCATCGCGATAATTACATCGGCACCCATTTCTTTTGCCAGCTTGATTGGAATGTTGTCTACAAGACCGCCGTCCATTGCGTATGTTCCGTCACTGTTGCGGGCCGGCGTAAATATTGCAGGAAGAGAAATGCTTGCCCTTACTGCAGAAAGTATTGAGCCATTTCCGTAGACTATGGGCTGCCCTGTAGCAACATTTGTTGCGACTGCCCTGAAAGATTTGTCCAGTTTGTCAAAGTCGTCTACGGCCATTACTTTTGAAAGATAGCCAGCCAGTTCAAGAAGAATATTCTGGTCTCCTATAAGCCCCGGAGCACTGCCGATTCCGCTGCGGTTAAAGGCTATGTCAAAATATGAGTCGCGGCGGTTTTTGAACGGCTGGGGCGAAAGTTTCAAAAGAGTTGCCGGCCTTTCGTTGAGGATTTCTATAAAATCAATTTCTGTCATTATAGTGCGGATCTGTTTTGGACTGTAGCCGGCGCAGTAAAGAGAACCTATCAAAGCGCCCATGCTTGTTCCCAAAACGATGTCGGGCTTTATGCCTTCTTCTTCGAGAGCTTCCAGCAGCGGAATTTCTGCCAGCCCTTTTGCACCACCGCCACTTAATACCAGCGCTACTTTTGGCGCGCCATAAGCAGACCATGCACTTGTGTTAAATAATAAAACTGCGGCCAGTAAAAATGATTTTATTCTTGCATTTTCCATTCCTTAATTATAACGGTATTGAACAGGTTGTTCCATATTTTGCGCTTGCGAGGGAAAAATACCGGCATCATGGAAAAAAAATCTCCCTGGTTTTGTTTAATAATTTAGTTCCCCCAATTTTTTTCCCTCCCCCATCATCTGCAAAATTAACCCAACATTAATACTTTTTTTATATTTTTTTATGAATTTACTATTACATCAATTTAAAAAAAGGATATATAATTATATTTTGTAGGCAACCATTAGAACTATACAAGGATTGCCTTGCGAGGTTTTTATGAATTACGGCGCTGTTGAACACCATGCTTATGATACTTACTGCTACCCTGTTAACAAAGATGAACTTAAAATCAACATAAAAACAGGAAAAGACATTACCCAGGTTTTTTTAATTTACGGAGACCCTTTTTGCACAGAAAAAGTTGACGGCAAATGGAAGTGGAGCAGTACACGTCTTGAACTGACAGAACGTGCAGAAATGCAGAGTCATTACTGGTGGCAGACGACAGTTGTTCCGCCGTTTAAAAGATGCAAATATTTTTTTGAACTCCGATGCGGTGACGAAACAAAACTTTATTTTGAAGACGGTTTCTTTACTCCCGAAGAAGTTGAACAGAATGCAGACAGCCATGTTCTGTTTATTTTTCCGTGGATGAATCCCGTTGACATATGCACTCACCCGAAGTGGGCAGAACAGACTGTCTGGTACCAGATTTTTCCTGCAAGATTCTGTCACGGAGAAAACCCGGCTTATACAAAAGAAATTCTTCCGTGGGCAGGACCTGACAAAGCTGTAGACAACAGTGAGCAGTACGGAGGAAACATTCAGGGTATTATTGACAGGCTCGACTATCTTGAACAGCTCGGAATAAACGGCCTTTACCTTAATCCAATAAATCTTGCAACTTCACAGCATAAGTATGACACGACCGACTATCTTGAAATTGATCCTGAATTCGGTACGAAGGAAAAACTTTGTGAACTTGTAAAAAAGGCACACTCACGCGGAATGCGTGTTATGCTGGACGGCGTATTCAACCATTCGGGATGGTTTTTCTTTGCATGGCAGGACGTTATAAAAAACCGCGAAAATTCAAAATACGCTGACTGGTATATGATAAATGATTTTTCGTTCAAGGACAGACCGTGTGACAATTCCGCAAAGGGAAAATATTTTGCATTTGCCTTTGCCGACCCTATGCCAAAGCTCAATACAAATAATCCGCAAGTTCGCGATTATATCTGCAAAGTCTGCGAAACCTGGGTTAAAGAATACGACATTGATGCAATAAGACTTGATGTTGCAAATGAGATTTCGCATGTTCTGTGCAATGAGCTTCGTACAAGAATGCATGCACTTAAGGATGATTTTTTTATTGTCGGCGAAATATGGAATCATGCAATGCCGTGGCTGAGGGGCGACCAGTTTGACAGTGTAATAAACTACCCGCTCAGAACAGCAATTATGGATTTTGCACTTATTCCCGGAACGACAACCCATATTCTTGAACAGCAGATTAACCACTGCCTTCACATGTACTATAGCCAGACAGAACGTGTTCTTTTGAACCAGCTGGACAGCCACGATACGGTTCGTCTTGTTACAAAAACCGGCGACAAAGATCTGACTATGCTTCAGTTTGCGCTTTTGTTCATGTTCCCGGGTTCTACCTGCATTTATTACGGAACAGAAGTTCTTCTTGAAGGAGAACACGATCCTGACTGCAGAAGGTGTATGCCCTGGGACGGAATTGAGGCGGGCACTTACAAAGAAGAACTTGCGTTTATGAAGGGCCTTATTTCTTTAAGAAGAAAGCACCCCGCCATTACAGCAAACAAAACTGAATTTGTGTACAAAGATGAAGACAGCGCAAATGCCGGAGAGTCACGCGTTGTAAGAATTATAAAAACTGATGAAACAACAGGTGAACGCGTAGCCGGAATCTTTAACTTTGGAAACAAAGCGTGCGCGGCTTCACTTTCACAAAAAGACACGGTTCTGAGCAAACGGTACTTTAACGGCGCAAGTGTCGAAGCAAAGGGCTTTGTTATTTACACGATGGAGTAAGCAGTATAAGAGCGGACTTCTTTCGGGAAGCTCGTTCTTATACTACCGAAGCAGAAGAATACCGGTCATTATATTATTCATTGAGTTCAGAATAAATATCATTACGCGGTTTTTTTGGCGTTTTGTAATATTGACATTATTTGTTTGTTCAGTCTTACGGTTTTTACTGAATCTACAACAGTAGAAATTTTATTTGGGTTCTAAACACACGCCCCCTAAATGCATATAATGCAATCTACAACAGTAGAAATTTTATTTGGGTTCTAAACATTGGTGGTAACAGACGACTATGTTAATCTACAACAGTAGAAATTTTATTTGGGTTCTAAACCCTTCTGGTTATCCTTTGATAACTAATCTACAACAGTAGAAATTTTATTTGGGTTCTAAACGGGATTCACCCTCTAACACATACTGAAATCTACAACAGTAGAAATTTTATTTGGGTTCTAAACGCAACTGGGAAGTCATTATTTATTTCATCTACAACAGTAGAAATTTTATTTGGGTTCTAAACACGCAATGCTATCAGCTGAAACAAAGCATCTACAACAGTAGAAATTTTATTTGGGTTCTAAACAATATCTTTATCCATATCACCAATATATCTACAACAGTAGAAATTTTATTTGGGTTCTAAACGCGTTATAGTTCGGGTGTAGTACAATATCTACAACAGTAGAAATTTTATTTGGGTTCTAAACGAACATTCTTAATAACTTCAGAAGAATCTACAACAGTAGAAATTTTATTTGGGTTCTAAACGACAAACATAACCAGCGAAATGTACCATCTACAACAGTAGAAATTTTATTTGGGTTCTAAACAAATTAGAATAATCACGCAAAAACATCTATCTACAACAGTAGAAATTTTATTTGGGTTCTAAACCTGTTCAACTTGAACAGCAACCGGCAATCTACAACAGTAGAAATTTTATTTGGGTTCTAAACGGAGAGAGGCTTTTTTGTTCGCTTGTAATCTACAACAGTAGAAATTTTATTTGGGTTCTAAACAACAGACGTTGCAGTAGTTACACAATCATCTACAACAGTAGAAATTTTATTTGGGTTCTAAACACGCAATCGAAAAAACAAAGTACGTATCTACAACAGTAGAAATTTTATTTGGGTTCTAAACACCTTCAAGTACTGGACGTTCGCTGAATCTACAACAGTAGAAATTTTATTTGGGTTCTAAACTATCCCGAGAGACATTTCTCTTTTTATCTACAACAGTAGAAATTTTATTTGGGTTCTAAACTCAGAAAGTTAATGTATCAAACTTTCCCATCTACAACAGTAGAAATTTTATTTGGGTTCTAAACACTGAACCAAACTCCCATGAATCCATATCTACAACAGTAGAAATTTTATTTGGGTTCTAAACAAAATTAATTCATAATCAGAGCAATATCTACAACAGTAGAAATTTTATTTGGGTTCTAAAC